>Ga0126335_1001245_pt1 | contig 14018 bp, 9 predicted proteins | sample OlaspJWI45metaG_FD_108409 | JGI IMG/M metagenome (GOLD analysis project Ga0126335, IMG submission 108409) | Marine gutless worms symbiont microbial communities from Oahu, Hawaii - Olavius sp. 1 OAHU.JWI-45 metaG | ecosystem: Host-associated > Annelida > Digestive system > Unclassified | place... | reverse complement strand
ACTAGTCGCCGCTGCCGCAGGGTTAACATAGAATGTTGATCATATATGTTGACTAAATGATCATTCATTGAAATCTTGTCCACCTTTGTGACGAAATTGCATTTACATGACGAAACATCATTTGCATCATCTGTGTTCGTGTGGACATTGCCTGATCATCGCCCCATAGTCATCTGTGTTTATTGCTCAAATTTCGGCAAAATCTGAGGCAGTCTGGAGATTACACATACCATCGTGGCAAATACCGGTTTAAATGACACCGAGGTGGGTAGCCCACCCAGCTGTTGCTGGATCGGGTTAGCACTGCTGTCATTATTAAGCTGCTTTATGAATATTACATTGAGTCCGTGTCGCCTTGTCAAGTCTGATTTTAGTTCTGGTACATGTTTTCCGCCAACATCTAAAAACTTTTTTCCCATGATAGCTCTGTGACTCTACTGCGTTTCTGTGGACTTTGTAATAGCTCTGCTATTCTAGCTACGCTAAAAAAAATTTGATTGACATTGATATTGATATGACCCCTGACTTGTCCCTGTACCAAACGGGGGCAAAGTGGCATACCCTCATTATGTATCACAAAGCTGTCACTGTCACAGATATGTAACTGCCACAACGTGTGTATTGTATAGATGCTGTTTTGTTACCAACGCACTGAAACTGAAAGTGCCAAGGGCTGTCACATACGTTAATTTCTTAGGCTGTCGGTTATGTATTGTGCGTATCAGAAATTGACAAAAACGGTTTTTTGGTCCACCGTATGCAATACATTCAGTTTATTTACTTTTTCTTGCGTATGCATCAAGAGCCATAACTGATCAGACAGTCAACAGCTTCATCATCAGCAGAGTGTAGTTGAGACAAGCCACCATTTAACCTCGTCAGAGGACAAGAGTTGACACTGTGGGGTTTCATTTGGATCTTACCACAGGGACCCAGATCAGTGGCTGCCTGATTCCGTTTCTTCTTGCAGGCACCACAGTGACCCTGTGCAGTTCAAAATTGGTTAAGCAGAGACCATTGTTGTGGAAGATTGAAACCTGGTTGCCGAGTGTAGGGTAATCCATCTGAGCCAACTTCCAGTTTTCTTTCCATTGACCTCTGATGTCCAAACATACCAGGTCCTGCCACAGAGTCTTCCTGAACTGGAGACAGGTATGTGGCAGGTTGGTGATGTCAGAATCAATCAATCAATCAATCATACATTTTTAGAGTGGTCCAAGTAACAAAATCACTTCAGGATCCAAGAATGAATTGGCCAATTGTCATGAGCTATAATCTTCTCCACGAGCTTATCTGTGGCAGCCTTCCTTTGGAGAGCAGGAGGTTCAATATTAGTGAGGACCGGTAACCATGGAAGAGGAGTGGAACGTAGAGTACCGGAGATAAGTCGCATAGTAGAGTTAAACTGTACATCAACCAGCCCAGTGTGAGGAGACCGTGACCAAACTGGGGCACAGTACTCTGCCACAGAGTAGCAAAGAGCCAATAGCAGTGCCACAGTGCATTTTTACTCCCTTCCCACCTCGCTACTCCAAAGTCCAAACCCCCTACCCCACCTCGCCTACCCCCAACACCCCAGTCAACACTTCTGATCTCAGAAAAGTGCAAATTTTCTGACCCCTCTGCCCATGAACCCCAACTTTTTCGCCTACAAACCATTCCCTGGGTGCCCTGGAGCTACCCCGAAAATCGCTCTACCCGTTCCTGAGTTTTTAGCGGACAGACAAACAGATACGCAAAGCACCTTATATATATATAGATGCTGACATGTAGAGTGAAGATTCTAGTTTCTGTTGGTGTATAATTTATGGCAATATTCACAGAACTCGCCGGGAATGAATGCATATTCCAGAGGCACTCAAGTGTCGAGAAGCGTTATTATTTTATTGCTGCGAGTGACATGCCCATAGAAGCCATGTGTTCCTGTTGTACACAGTTGCTGCCTGCCTATCAGAAAAAACTACACCTGTCACCGTTGATGTAAACCCGGAAAAGCTAGATTAATATCATTAATTCAAAATCACTGTTATCTTTACCAGACTGGGTGCGTGCGTCGATAGCGAGGCCCCACCAGGTACGAAGTGGTCCAAATACACTTTTCCCGAAAATCCAAGATGGCGGACGGCAGCTAACTTAAGTTAGTTAAGTCGCAATAGCTCAGCCACGGATAGTCTGATTTTGCTGAAATGTAGCACGGTGACACATATGAAGGTCTCGGAAGACTGGCACGTGTAAAAATTGGAACCGGAAGTTGAATTCAGCCACTACGGGGCATTCTTTTTAATTTGGTTTTGCTGTCACATCTCCGACACCAATCAAAATATTTTCACAAAATTTGGAACCTACATAGCAAATTCATTTGTTTGAGGATTAGCATGAAAGAATTGAGTTAAAACTGAATGGTTTTGCAGCACCTGGCGAGCGAGTTCTAGAGAAAGTGAGCGAGTGCAAGCCAACAGGCGGGCGAGCGAGTTCTAGCGAGAGTGTGAGTGAGTTCTAGCAAGTTCGAGATAGTGCGAGACAACAGGTGGACGAGCGAGTGCAAAGGAATTCTGGCGAGCGCTAGGAAGTGCTAGAGAATGTGAGCGAGTTCGAGCGCAGCGCGAGGCTGCACGTGGCATTACAGCTGTAATTGCCACATTGTCTAGTTTTACTTGATTTTCTCTATTCTTCCAGTAGTCTTTGCCTGATGCTATGAGCTGACTAGTATGCTTAGTATGCTTTCCTAACATGCATGGTCTGATTGCTATTTTGGTCAGTCTGATTAGATTTTTTGGACCCCCTTTGCTAATGAACCAGGGAGTTGACAATGCGTGCCATAGCTCAGTGCTTTCAGGGGTGAGGTTCTCACGGATAACTGCTATATCAAATGTGTGCACCTTTACCTTTACTTTTACCTTTGGTATATGTGGCCCCTCTGGCGTCACATCGCAGCGATAGCTTTCATCTGACAACCTATGACTTGGGACTTTTTGTGCTACTGCGCTGTCCGCTAAGTACATTTGCCTGTTCGGCTTTCTCAGTGGCTGTGGAATTCTCTAGCAGATTTATATGAAAAATTATATCAGACTCATCCAGACAGTATTTCCTTTGACGTTTCAATCTTTATCAGAGACTTTCGTCAGAAGAAGCTGGTTCAATTCTTCTTCAAATTCTTGCTACGGTAGTGTGTAGTGGATATTTGAAGAATTCCCGCTGTTGTCAGTGATACCTTTAGTCACTAGTTGTTTGGCATCGTACGGTACAGTTTGCTATATAAATTCACTTTTTACGTGTCTACACACCAAGGGGGGAAGATGCATATAGTGATCAGCCTGTACTGTCTGTCCGTGCGTCTGTGACGGCCAGCACGAGAGACACAGACGCATAATGGGCTTGCCGTAGATTTTTTTAGTCGGTTAAATAGTTTCACTCATTACAGATGACACCCTGTCGGCTGGCTTCCGGGTTGTGTATGTAGACCCACTATTCCCTGGCCGGGTGTCGTAAAAAGCGACTATACCAGGATTCTGTAGCATGTCAGGTACAGTGAAATACCTTGCTTTAGTGCATGCTTTTTTCTGGCTGAGTTTCGGTTGTCAGTACCTTTACCTGGAAAGACTTCTCTGAAATGACCTGTTAATCTGTTACTGTTGAGTGAGATGTAAAACCTCCCTATTTATTATTCATTAACGACTGTACGTTGCGGTGTCCCTGTTGCGTTGTAGACGACGTGCTGACGGAAGACAAAGGAGAATGTGTCATCTGCCTTGACGACTTGAGATGTGGTGACGCCATTGCGCGGCTGCCTTGTCTCTGCGTCTACCATAAAACGTGAGTTCTGAGTTCCGTGAAACTGGTCACTTCTCTGTACTCCTGGTCCTAGTCACTGGCATCTGACGGCGCTAGTGTCGGTATGACTGGAACGTAAAGAAAGAACGCCGGGTGGTCCCAGTGCGGCCTGACATTGATAATAGGGCAGTGGTGGTGCCATCAGCGGCGAATACTAGAAGTGCTGGTGGCTGCATTGTCGGGCGACGGACGGGCGCCGCTCGACGCCTATAAATCCCGAGCAGCCACCATGCTACTGTGGTATTGCTAGGTAGACGCAGCTGTGCTTGTCCTGCCGGCTGCGTCTCCGTCCGTCTGTGTGTCGCTGTGTTCTTAGTAGTAGTTGCTGATGGTGATTTCCTGATGGTGGGGGAGAGAGAGGGGAACAGTGCTGATAGAATGCTATCAATACGGTCCCCCGCCTGTCCGTGGTGGGTCGTAAATGACGCTGGGGTGGCCAGCCCATCTAGCTGTCCCCGGACCCCCCAACCTACCGTGGCGGGCGTACAGCACTTTGATGTTGGCTCTGCTGTGGTTATTAAGCTGCTCTGTGCAGTTACGTCATTCGACCTCGGCCGGCTTCAGTGAGTGTACTGTGTATCTGTGGTTTATCAGGGCGTCGGTTGGTATTTAATTAGATGTTGCAAATCACGGATGTCGCCGACCTGCTGTTACCTAGTTGTTGACCCCAGTGACCAGACGTTGATGACCCAGTGTCTACTGACCAGTGTCGGAGTGGCCAGGCGTTGTGGCCGCTGGCTGAATTATTGCTTCTCTCCAAGAATTAGATAACTACGCCGTTGGTGGTCTCTTGTAGTGGCAAGTGGGGTAGAACAGATCCCAAATGAAGTAAAGATTTCCCATAGGCAGCAATGTCCGTTGTGTGAGAGCTGAGGAAACTGAAGAGACTAAACCCAATTAAGCTAGTATACGACTTTCATCAGCCAGTTGGCTGGCTCAGTGATGGGACCTGGCTAGTACTAGTAACATACTACTGTACATTTCAGCTTAGCAGTGATCCCTCCACAGTGTAATTGTTGCCGATTCTTAAGTTGCGATCGTTTGGCCTGATATTTTTGCGAGAACTTTATTAGGCTGCGTTGAATGCATGAGATACAGACTATTGCAATCGATGATCCTGGGCGGCTGTCAGTCTGCCTGTCCATGGCTTCGCTGTGCAAACACAGCTGAACGGATCGAGGTCCTGTCTGAGGTGTAGACACCCAGGGAGCCAAGGTATGTTATATTTGATCCATGGAGTCGCGATTTCTCCAGGTGCTTGTACGGGTATGTGTTTGTTGCAGGTGTATTGATGAGTGGTTCAAAGTGAACAGGTCGTGTCCAGAACATCCCGCCGACTGACTGACATTCATTTGTCACTGGGTGATTGATTGATTGATAGCAGCAACGGTGCAGATCTGGTTGCTGACTGGCTAGTTTGGCAGTTAAGAAATTATTGATGTTTCTGGAAACAGGTGGGGAAAAGTTTCGAAAATTTTTTTTAGTCAATCGCCATCTAGTATTTTTCCTTTAAACATTACATTGAAATTGAAATTTCTAGCCATTGTTAGTATATTGAAATTTACAGTGAAGACACTACTAATTGTTGCCATGTTGATATTTAAACGGTCCGCCTAAAATATCAAACCAACAAGCCGGATTGATCATCGACCATGAAACATTTTTGGCACAAGGTCCCAAACATGTAAAACAGAAACGTTACATGCAGTATTGTACAATGCGGATGCTATTAAGGTCAGGAAGTAAAAAACTACGGACATTTTCGTTTATGGAAACATCAATAATTTTTTGACTTGGTGGGGCCCTGGCACGTATGAAAGAAGGAAGGACAGTGGATATGGAGTTGGGGGCCATGTTGTGTGGGTGACCAGCTGAGCTTACTGTTGTATATGTCTGTTGTAAGTGTGGAAAGCTCACATTACTTGGCGAGGCAACGTATCGCTGGTCCATGGGGCGTTCATGACATCGTGATGATCTGTAGAAGTGTGTCTATACCTGTGTGTGTTAGGATGTGTCGGTCTGATTGTCATCATTTTCTGTCACACATCATACCATATGCAAACTTTTGCTACATTGCCATTACTGCCTTTTACATAACTGCACAACAAAACAGCCCTGGTTTCCTTCTCATCAGCTTTGCTTCTATGTATAATGGACGTAGTGCTAATTGAGCCATTTACATTTCTCCGTGATGCATTTCGTTAACAACCTCTGCCGCTGACAGCTGCTCAAGTTGACAGCAAACATTGAACTGGAATATGCAAACGTCTGGCAAATGGTTTAGAAATTTATGCTGTGTTTGGGAGGAACTTAAGAATCAAGCCCTCCTCAAGCAGTGATACTCATGACTGCCCAGTGATTTCTGTAATTCTAGATCCACCCTGAGGTACTCCAGTATGAGATATGCTGTTGACATTGATGTACTCATAGTGATGTTTGGTTTGCAATGCCTGCGATCGATGACCATGAAGGATTGGTAATGTTTACTGATGACAGCAAATATCATCACGTTTCTGTGGCTGGTGGTATTTATGTTCTACAATGTTTTCTTTTGTTCTCATACTTGTTGCTTTCTGTCTCGTTGTGTAGTTTTTACATTTCAGTTATTGTCACACTGTATGCAGTGTCGAACTGTGTATTGCAGTGGTGCATGGAAAGATCCACCTTTTGGGCTTTGGATGATTTTGATATCTATTCTTGGTTGAGACTATCAAGGTGCCAAAGCGTGCACATTTTGAAATGCTCAGTATTTTGGATCTACCAACGTTTTTCTGCTAGATTTGAAATCTGACATTTTTCATAGATTTTGAGATTGTGCAAATCTTGGTAAGCTTTGTCACATTGCTAATACTGGCAATATGCCCATATTTAAATGAGCACAGTTTATTGTGTGTTTATTTACAAACATAATAGTAAACAGATAAGCACATTGATGTGCAGTTTTATACAACACATGTGTGCTAAAAGTGACAGTTTCCAGTTGTTATTTTATTTAATGTGAAATGTTACAATATGCAATAGTGACATTTGTTGCTACAGTGTAAGACTGTGCTTTGCTTTTGTGATGCTAGCAATGTTTTTGCCCGAGGCGTTGGAGCTATGTAATGTTTTTGTTTTTTTAGCATGGTTTTGTTAAATAGAATGTTTGTTGTAATTGTCCTGTTTGTTGTGAGTGGTTTGTTGTCAGCCACTGTTACAGTGTGTCTGTTGTTTGTCGAGTCATTTGTTACAATACTGCCATATGAGGCATCATCTTCCTGCACAGAAAATACCCTTCAGTTGGGTTGAACATGCTGAAGAATGTGCTAGCATTTTAAGATATTAATAGCTGGTATAAAGTTTTATGCAAAGACAAAAAACTATGCAAACTAGACTAGTGATGCATGCATCATCCAAAAGCTCTTTCACCTACATGAGCTGGGTTGCAGCACCACTTATATTTCCGAATTCTATTTTTTGCTATAAGCCTATGGCATAAGATGTTGTTGCCAGTCTAAAGCAAACAAGTTGCTTGCGGAAACTGTTAATTTTTCACGTTTCTGCTATAGTCATTTGATGATACTTACTTGCAACACTAACAAAGAAAACCAGACACTGAAGTAAAACTGCAATTTGATGTGTAGTTAGTAATAGTTCCACTTGCAGCTTACCAAATATATGAATCTGTGTTAGTGTTCTGTACCCTGCAGTGCATTCACTCGTACTACTGTATCAATAATTTGTGAAATATGAACTTGCCGGTTGGGACAGTGTTCAAGAATTCTGTCTTTCTGTCTTACAAGTTGTATGCAAGTGTCCGTTAAATACTGTACATGGCTTATGTTGATTTCTGCAGTATTATACGGTTGAATGAAAAAATATTGTGTTTATGGATTTTTTGCACATGAAGTAAAATGTGTTCCACATATAGATTTTAAAAGAAAAGCTTAGTATTGTGTTAATAATATAATAATAATGCTTTACTGAACAGTTGAACACAGCACAACTGCTTACAATGCACTGAGAAATGTACAATGTGTGCAGTACAGGCTTGTTAATGATACTCACATATTTTATCGCCGATAGCGATACCTTCCGCTAAAAGTATCAGCAATACCAGTATTTTTTGGAAAAGTTATCGGCAATATTTTTACTAATACTTTTCCAATAACAAGATGTCCAATAAAGTTATTAGGGCATTGCTCCCCTGCAGCGTGACACATGCAGAGGCGACTGATGAGACATCAGTTTGCGTGCCACATTTAGTTCCAAAAGTATGAGTAATTTTGTTATCTCAAGCCCAAAAAAGTATCAGCGATACATTATCGATACTGATACTGTTTTCAAAAATATTGCCAATAACACTATCGATACTGAAAAAGTAGCCGCGATAAAATATCGGCGATACTCGATACATGATATTAACAAGCCTGCTGCAGTAATTAATATTTTGGATCTTTCAGAACTGCATATATTTAATTTTAAAAACTGGCTTAGCAACATAATTTGTATAATTTAAAGGTCACAAATGCAGATATGCTGGACAGATTGTATGAAAATAATAGTAATGGGGACAAAACTACCTACTGTAGATTGTACAGCTAACTTTTACTCCCATACAAATAGAAACTATATATGATAACAAAAAACAATGCTAAAAGATCAAGCAAATGCTAAATCAATACTAGATTGGCATTTAAGACACAACCACATCAGCAATGTTTACAGGACCATTTGGAAATACGAAAAGTAGGCCAACAGAACAAATGCACAAAATTGCATGATAATAACAATTCCTTTCAATTCCATCACAAAAATCTGACAGCTAATTACCCAGTCAAAGTCTCCTTTAATAGTAAACTCTCACATACAGTGATGTTTAGCTTGCAAAGCCTGCAATTGATGAGCACTGAGTTGAATTAACAAACTGGAAGAAAAAGCAACCACAATACAAGACACAATTGAACGAGTAGAGGCTTAACATCCACTCAACACATCAGAGGTCATTTCTGGGACAATTTTGGCAGGTCAGATGACCCAACCAACAGCGTCAAAGCACTGAAGGAAGCCAACTGACCACTGATCACTGAGATAAGCTTCAATCCCACCAGGAACACTCCACTGTGTTACAATGTAGACCACAGGAAACTGCCTCTATGCTAACTGGCTAGGCACAGCATTAGGGTCCCAGTCACCCAGTGTAATAAAAAACCAATCTGCTGGATCTGTAAGCTGTCAAAAAATTGTGCAACAACACATTGCACAATACTATAGTAACAACAGCAGCTCTATTAATATCCAAACATTACTCCAGACCAACATCACTAATCAGATGAGGCCGCGGAGGTTGAGGAGTGGTAGGCCTATTAGCAATCAAAAACAGCTGCTGTAAGCCAATTTACAGCAAAGAAAGCAAGTACATTATACTGAACGGCATACAACTACATTTAAGCTACACAAACAGTGGAGCAATGGCTGCAGTTATCTTAATTCTCCAGTCACCAATAATAAATAACACCTGAACCCAATAAAAAACACATTCTAAGTCTGTTAACGATGATCATGCTGGCCTGTTGACACAACTGAAGCCAATTAAATCGGCTAAGAAAAGTGTAATATTCAACAAATAATTAATAGAAATACAGATATAAAATCAATGATCTTACACAATATATGTCACAAATATTGGCATATCTTGCACCATATATCAATTTAATGACAACCTGATAAAAGTTTACTGCCATTACAAAGAAGTGCAACATATGACCGGACAAAAAATTCAAACATTTTTTAAAAAGTAAGAAAAAAGTATCTATCTGACTGACAAAACACTAAAAACAGCCCAGCTGTGACAAATACCAACAATTACAACGATTAAGATTTATCAACGTGTTTGCTAGGCGCACTGCATGCCACTCTCAGCGGTCGCTACAGAACCAGAACTTTGTTGAGACATTAGAATGGCATGCGATGTTGATGAGCTGGTAAGAAATATATGTCGATAAAGACCAACTGCTGAGACAGTGCCATGCAACAGCATACAGCAGATGCCAAATACCTATACACAGTGTACCAAACGTTACCATGCTGCTAAAATCCAATACAATAGTAGCAAGCACAAGTGCATAGTGCTGTACAAACCACCAGCCTTTGGAGAGATCAATTCTGAGCTACATTCTACAGTCTCACGCAGCCCTGGGCACACTGAAGTAAGAACATCTTGGACATTCTTCATACAGGTGATATCTCCAGTTTACATACATGATTCAGTAAATATTAATTTCACGAATGAATCGCTCTATGGCATATGTTTTTGGATGAACTGAGTACAGGCCTGTGAGAAGAGCATGGGTTTCAGCTCATCTCTGAATTGTTCCCAACTGATGGATGTGCAGATGTGTCAGAAGCTAGTTCCAGATGACTTGGGCTGCTACTATGTGAAAACTGTTAGCCAAGCAGAGTCTTGGTCCTAAGGAACAGCATATATCGTACTGCTTTTGGAAATACTGATTCACTTAAATTACTCCTAGAGATTCATAGCTTCATACAAACCCAAATACATTGTAGAAGCTTTTACTCTAACTTCTGTATTCCTTTTTTCAGAAGTAAATGCTTCATTATCCACAAACAGAAATGATGTTTTTGTATTTACAGTTAAAAGTTGTTTCTATTCAGCCTTTTAAAGACATTGAAACTGTAAAACAAGACAAGTGAAAATACCAATGCAGCAATGTGTATGTGAGCTGTTGTTTGAGGAATAAGCTGAGCATATTGGTCAATGTTGTCAATATCAACACCAAGGAGTATAACTGTTAGCAAGTAAAGCAATGCCAACACTCCATATACCACAATGTCCTGCTCACACATTAAATATTTTACTTAATTACACAGTCTATGTCAGCATAGTTAGTAAACTGTAGCAAACTAAATGTATGCAGTGCACTTCACAACAGGCATCTGACATATACAGTACGTGAGACTACTCATTTTGTTTCAAAAGTCTGTCAGTAATTATACACGGTGTCTTAAAACACCGGACCCCTACGATTCTTCAGTATAACTCCGCCAAAACAAGCCGGTCATGGATAATTTTGGCACAGAAGATCAAGAAGCCATTACCTACTCGTTCTGCCTAAAAAGTTTGTGATCTTCTCTGCCAAAAATTATACATCACCTGCTTATTTTGGTAAAGTTATACCAAAAAATTATAAGATCCAGTCTTTTGAGACACAGTGTAAATCTAAAGTGCAAGCATAAAAATCAGAAACAAAATATGACTGCAGTAAAATCTGAGAAAAATCTTACTTCATTTTAAAAAGCTATTTAAGTAAGAAAGAATTAAATTCACAACTTTAACTAGTACTTTTAACTGCCTAACTAACACTGTTAGTAAATATGAAAACATGACAAGCAAGCATCCTAAATGCTCTGAGCAGATCATCAATTAACTAAAAAAAAGAATATTGAACTCACAAACAGCTGCCAATCAACAGGAAGCATAGAGAGAGTGCTGGTCACATTGAGTCCAATGACAAAAATGCACACAAGTAGACTCATGACACATGCAAACACAATGAGCCGAATGTGCCATGCAAATGGCAGACTGTGATAATCACCGTCATGTGTTCCACCAGACACGGCCAATAAAAGGTAGAGAAATACGAACACCTAACATGCACATACTGAGATCAACATTTATGATAAAAATATTTTATCTTTTTACTCCTAAACCCTACACAAACTGGCAATATGGAAATAATGCACTTACTGTGATGAAAATTTCAGAAAATTCAGCTGAAACACTTTAACTCAGTTTCAGAACAAGAAATGAATATAAGGATTATTTTTACTCCAAACTTCAAATGGTAAAAGCCAAACATAAGCAAACAAAATGTCACAGTTATTTCATAACAAAGCAAAGTATAACCTATTAAGACTAAATACAGCAATGTCAAAATAGCAAATCAACATACTAAATGTAGTAGTCGTAAGATCCCTTCCTTAGATTTCAAATAGCAGTCATCATATTTAACAACAACTGCATAGCTTGTATCATTGTTAGATGATGACTTTAGATTCTGCATTGTGGCAACTTCAGTATCACCAGCAGCAGTACGCTCTGTTTGTTCCATATCTCTAGAAACAATACACGAGTTCCTATTAATGAATAATACAACCTCACATTGTATCTCGTACTATTTCCAAGATACTGCAGATTATTGTTTACATTTTCACCGCCAACAGGCAAGGTACCCCTGTTTAGCACATTTGACTGGGGTGAACCCCTAAACACACAATATGAAACATGACATGAAAAATCTTCAATGATGTCAGAGAATCGATATCTGAGCTATTTTCGCATGGTCCAGACAAACAGAATTGTAATGGCAATAGCAGCATTCTACGGGTCGATATAAAGCGTGCACCAGCCACACTGCTCCACACCGACCCAACTGGGAAACTGCACACCAGCCATGTCAGCCACACCGACTGGGCCAGAGAGGTCGAACCACACACCGTCCTTTATGTGAAAGCATTCACTGTGAACCAAGCATGTAAGCCTACATGCACGCTGCATGCAAACCTAGTGAACAGCTGAATATAACTAGGCCACTTATCAGCCTGCCTGCACACTGCACAGCTAGGCCATATCTCTACCTGTAACGGGGGCGAGATGCAAGAGCAGCGTGACAACCAGTATAATGTTTCTAAGAACAAGGCTTAAGCTGGTGGTACTGACAGCAAGTCAATGCAGTACTAGACACTAGCCTATCTGCAGCACAGAGAGACAGAATGCAGTGCATGACGTCTCCCACATTGTACAAGTCTGAGTCTTATCTGAGTTTCATCCTTTAACTTCCATTGGTGGCCTCCAGTTATACCTTTGTTGTAAAGCTCAAAAACCCTTCCAGTGTGATAGAAGACAACTCTTTGACAATCTTAAGGACTTCTATTACAGTAGGTCAGCAGACATGCTTCTGTTTTCCAAGGTCCACAGTTGTAATTCTTAAGTCTTTCTTCATACTGTAAATTCTTCAACCAAAAACCTTCTCTGTATTCTTTCCAACAAAACTTTATGGCAAAACAGTGAGGCAACCATGCCACTATTTTAGATGTGGATGCACGAGATGGTTTGACCTCGTCAACCAGTGTGGCAGTTGTCGCCAGTGCGCAGTTTATACCAGTTGGGTCGGTGTGGGGCCAGCGTGGTGCTGGTGCATGCTTTATATGGACCACTGTTTCACGACGCGCACTACAAACTCTTGCTGGGCTGAAATGCAATTACTGATATTTAAACACAAAATGCAACACTGAACAACAAACACCATAACAGTCCCAACGGTGCTAATATTTCTAAAGAATCTGTTAACATCATACACAATAATGGCTTCATCGGTAGATCTATGATTCTTGATTTTAAAATAATTTGCTCCCGACAGTGTTCATTCCAGTCCAGACAAACAGAATGTTGTCATTTAAAGCTGGAAATGTAGCCGTTAGCGCCGGCGCAGTTTCAATAGCAACTCCATACGATAGCGCCGTTAGGGCTGTTGCGCACAATACCTCGTGCCCAATACCTCGTGCCCATTTCAATAAATTCCATATCCCACTCAGTGCAACTCTGTTGTGTAAATTTACCTATAATAATCTACTCAGCTGATACACAACTCAAAAGCGTTATTATAACATTATTACATTACTAAAAACGACTAACACATACAAATTTACGCAGAATATTTAACTACGTCTGGCCAAAAAAATTTGTTAACGATAGAACAATAAGCAAATACGTTAGAGGGCCGTCAGACCAGACCAGCAGCAACTGCAACTTGTATGTTGTTGTTGCTCAGCTCAGCAGAAAAGTTGCGTAGCAAAAGTCCGCAACAGTTTGCTGGTATGACATCGCTCTTAAGCCTTCTTGGAGACGCCCTTTGTCAGCTGATATTAGAACTAAAATAAAAATAAACATATGTTATGCAAACGGTATTTAGTAACACGAAACATTGAGTTTCTGCATAAGTATAAAAGGTTGCGTAACCAAATACGAAAAATTACCAGATGCATCCACAAAGCAGAACAAAATAAGGTTGCCAGGTCGACAAAAACTAATCCAAAGAAATTTTGGACTTACATTAAAAATAAAACTTCACTGAAGACCACCATTGGTGATGTAAAAACACGTGTTGACGACAAAGAAGTTATTCTGT
>Ga0126335_1001244_pt1 | contig 14025 bp, 12 predicted proteins | sample OlaspJWI45metaG_FD_108409 | JGI IMG/M metagenome (GOLD analysis project Ga0126335, IMG submission 108409) | Marine gutless worms symbiont microbial communities from Oahu, Hawaii - Olavius sp. 1 OAHU.JWI-45 metaG | ecosystem: Host-associated > Annelida > Digestive system > Unclassified | place... | reverse complement strand
TGCTCATAATGAGCGCGCCATCTCTCAGCAATGGCCTCTTCACCAGTACAACCATCAATTACTTGCACATATTTAGTTGCCTTAACGTTATTGAACTTGTTTACCAATTTCCAAAATTTATCAATTTATAAATGATGATGATGAAGGATGACTTGTCTATTGAATGAATAAAACGAACGTGTTCTTCTGTGGTATAGGTGTGATTTTCCACAACAACACCAGTGTTACATGTATTGTAAAACCGAAGTAGGCCTACTCCGTAAGAAAAATTGTTCTTACACCGTGACCGAAGCAACCGTTTTGGTTGGTAGTCACTCATAGACAGATGAGAACCCAACCTGTGTAATTTTGGGTGTCTGTGTGTGCATGTGTGTTTGTGTTGTATTTGCTTTTTTGTGTTTTTATCTGTCATGCTTGTCATGTTTGTACTGCTGCATTTTATGCGAAACAAACATTACTAAACATTAACCCCTCTGTAAATTGGCTACTTTTAATTTCAATATTCTATGTTGTATGTTGATAATACTGTAGGTATTTTGGCAATTATTTCCAATTTATGCAAACTTTGCAATCAATACACTGCGATTACGCTCGCATATTAAATACTTTCTAGATGTGTAAGCTTGGCGAAAACTTAAGCCACATGGTTTACTATGTCTGAATGGTTATCGTCAAAGTGGGCGTGGCACTTCTGTGGAGAACGTTGGCTTGTGCTGTTACTGTTCTGATTACTGATACAGTTCAGTGATATATGAATTACTGTTTGTTTATTGTGATGAATGCAGAGATTTACGTCATGTTGCTCAAGTAATGTTGTGTCGACAAAACTGCCTTCGTATGTCAGCATTAAGTCTTCGATGGCCTGGTATCGTTTAAGTGGCAGCGTTGTACTACTAACATTTCTCTACTTCATACAGGGCCTTCCGTACGGTGTTCAGGCCCACTTTTTGCCGATCTATCTACGTACCCGTGGCGTTGATCTTACAACCGTAACCCTACTACGTCTGCTCCAAGTTCCATGGATGTTGAAGGTAGTATGGGCACCGTTGGTGGATGTATACTTAACAAAACGTCGGTGGTTATTGGGAAGCATTGTAGCGCTAGCGATAAGCTGTACCATGAGTGGGTTCTTTCCACCAGAAGGACTTGGGTCTATGGCAATCTTTGCACTTTTTCTCTGGAACATATTTGCATCAATGGAAGATGTGGCTGTTGATGCTGTCGCAGTAATGCTGCTCTCAGAGCAGGAATTGGGTGCAGGAAATGTGGGCCAGGTGGTCGGTTACAAGCTCGGAGCAGCATTTGCTGGTGGGGTACTTGCCTTACTTGCTGGCATAACCGGTTGGCTTGGTGTCTGCATAGCATTAACAGCTGTTTACACAGAAGCTGCAATGCTTGTGTATGTTTCACCACTACTACGGCTGACTGAACCCAACCGTCACTCTGTAAATAGTTTGGACGATCATTCACACGAACATTCCTCCGAGCATTGTATGGGTGCTGATCCACAGACAATGTATAGTATGCATCATCATCATCAGCGACATCACCATCACTGTCAGTTACATCAGCATGGCCCAGGATGTTGTCACCAGAGGCCACTTGACAGCCCGTACAGTGAATCAACTTCTGCCAATGCCGGTGGTTTTGCGGCAGTCCTGAATGTGATGTCTGCTGTATTCAGGGTCCCCGACACATTGTGGACTGCTGTTTTTCTGCTCATCTATAAGCTAGGTATGACGTTACATTATTTGTATTTGTTTAATTAAATAGATGAATTAATGATTGTTCGCTGTTTTTTGTAACAAATGTAATGTAATGCTGCTATTCGTATCAAGATTTAAAAAATAGTTTAGTGTAACATAAGGAGTGTAGTGACACAGTGTGTTAGAGCAGCATTTGCTATGATGGGCTGTCTGTGTGGCTGTGTGTCTGTCACGTTGATGTATTGTGCCCAAACGACTGAGTCAATCATCGTGCTACCTTTACGAGATTGTAACCCAGCCATTCTTGTTTTGCACCAAATATGAACCCGATAGTTCGATTGGAACCCCCTCGTTGAATGTGTCATGTGGGAATGTAGGAAACCGAGGCCAGTAGCAGGCGACACCTGGCAAATGCCAATACAGCATACGTGTGCGAGCATCGGGAGACGTTGTCAGCGATAGCTCTTGTTGTCTTCTTTTTTATGTTTTGTTTGTCAGTTGCTTCCTTGTTCGGTTATCAGTACCAGTTCATCTGCTTGCCAGGAAAGTATCTCCAAACTGATCTGTCATTAGCATACTTACTAGGTTATTAATTATTTGTTACTTATACTTACAGTTGAAGACATCATGTATTGACAGGTGAGCAGGGTGCTCTGTCAATGATGCCGATGTTTCTACTTGATCAGAAGATTGATGCAACGGAAGTGTCGTTCTGGACTGGTGTCGTTTGTCAAGGAGTCTCCATCTGTGGCTCGGTGCTTGGTGGCTGGCTCATTACTAATTTCAAGTATGCTATGCAGTGACTGTATTATTATTTTTATTCTGTATATGTTTATGCTGACTTTGATTGTTCTGAAACTGATTGCCGTGGGCCCCATGGCTGATCCATTTTTTTCACTGAATGGTGAAAGACTGCCCCTGTTATTGACATGAAACTTGGCAGAGTTGCAGTTCTGCTGAGGACTTTGGTGCTTTGCTAAAGTTGCTTTAGTGCTTTGCTGCAAAGAATAGCCAGCTTTGATATATACATGCCCCTTTTGCCACTAATAGCCCTGCCAAAGTAATCTTCAAAAACCAGTGATATCATTATAAAAATAAACAATGTAGGGGTTCAGTTTTGTGGACGTCTTGTATGTTGTACATGTATTTTCTAATATAATAATTGTCTTTGTATGTATGTATGCATGTCTGTCTGTCTGTTTGTCTGTTCACTTATAACTCTGGGGATGGTTTTAGGGTGCAAAAAGTTTTTGCATTTTTAGAGCCCCCTATAGGTTAAGTGCATGCAGCCTAGGTGTTTGGCAATATGGTTATTGGAACACGACGACCGTGTAGCACAAGCGTTTGGCTTGCAAATAGCCTGCAGGTGGTTAACCGACCAGCAGCAGCCTGAGCGGGGTATGGGGACGGGTGAGTGGCCGAGGGCTGAAAACCATCGATATACATGATACCATCATGGATGAGTACTGCTGCTAGTTTGGCACGTGTATGTTGTACATGTTTGTCGTGAAGTCAGGTGCCATTACAGTTCACAATACAACAGGTGTGTCTGTTGAGACTTCTGCCGATTGGCATTCAGCTGCTGCTAATTGTCATCAGTACAGCGGCACTGCTCTCTCCCACCAGCATTTTCTGTTAGTTACCATATTTACTGCTGTTTTCTGATATCTGGCTAGTTTTTGACATATAAGCACTGTATTTTGTGAAGATATCTATTGTTGTACTGCTTGATTTAGCTTCTTTAGGGCAGAGTTCTTTGTTTTAAATTTTTGATTTTTGTGTAAAATTTAAGAAGGATACGTTTTGGCTTGTGTTGCACTAGGTGTAACAGAATGTGTCTGTAACAAAAATTAGCATTATTTAGTACGTTTTGCCTATTTTATGGGGGTTTTATGTTGTCACCAGGTTGCTCACATAAAACCTGTGCAATAGCTACCTAAAGACTGCCCAAAAGTTTCTTGAAAAACCGCACACATTTTTGACACAGTTTTCGTGGTTTTAACCCTTCTGTAACTTTATTGTAAGCCTGCCTCTAGTAGTATTTTTGATAAAGTGTATATGCACTTTGATGCAAATACCGAATGTGACTGGCTTTTTGGGCCTACTGGGTTGGGCAGAGCATGGAGACGTGCGGCTAAAGATGGGTTTAGTATCACTATATGGCCAAATTTAGCTAAGCACTGTTTCTCGCCAAAATTTGTGGCAGCCCAAAACCTGCACATGAATCTAACAACGGCCAAAAATACTGCAACCCGTGACCGGCAAAAATTTATCACCCAGTGAGTCTCAAAACCACCCAGTTGTGTTTTGCACCAGTCAAGTGATGGGCTGAGATAAAGTGACTTAGTATTGGATGTGTTGAATCTGGTGCTAAGCCCAAATAACTACTACTACTACTTTACCACTTGTTACACCATGTCTTTGGAATTTACTTTGCAAACCACGACTGCTTGAGGCCAAACAAAAAGGGTGTGTTACGGGAATCCCGACTGACCCTAGCAAACAGTCACCGAAAAAACAACTAAATAATATTGTCACACAGTGGATTTAATAAGAAGAAATCATTTACACACTTCACGCATGTTTATCTGGTGCCAGCCATGATATAATACCATATACAGCATGCGCAAGTGGCTATGAAACCGAATGAAAAGATAATTTAAAAACCAACTTAGCAATCCTAAGTTGTTAGGGCCATGTTTTCCGAAACAAATATCTAATTTTTTGGCTTAATCTGTTACCACAAAATGCATGTTTAGATCCGGCAATGCTGTCACTGTTGTTGCTGACGTTACTAAGCGGTGTCGTGACCACGTCAACTTTCACCCTGATGATGCAGTGCTCGCGCCGTGCGCCACCTAGTATGCAAGCCACACACTACACTGTGCTGGCTACCTGTGAGGTCTTGGGTAAACTTGCTTTTACGTCGCTGTGTGGGTGGTTTGCGGACCTTGCCGGGTATAGGTTACTGTTTCTAATTTTTGCCGTCTTGTCGGCAGCTGTTTTGCCGTGGCTCAGTCGGTGTAGTGCTGATTCAGAGTCTGCCAGTTTTTGTGACGATTCTGATCTTTCCAATAAGACTGATTAGTTGGACCATAGATCAAGAACTCGTAACGTGTAGTTTTGAATTTTGTAAAAGTTTGCAAATTTTAGTTACCAGATTTTATAAAGTCATTTAAATTTGTAATTTCATTGGGGGCGTGGCCTTCTGGTGTAATATTGCTTTGGGCAACATATAATTCACAAGCGGCTTAGTTTAAGTTTGCTTGCTGTACTGACGTGAACTCAAATTTCTGTTGCTGTTGTCTACTGAAAGTGTTCACCACAAACTTATTTCTTGTTGGTTTATTAATAATTCATACTGTGAATTTACCATTGTCAAAATACTTGGTTCAGAATGGAAATGCATTGTAAATAAAATAGTGGAAAATCATAAATTTTTGCAGTTTTAAAATGCCACTTTTAAATTTTTGTAAACATTAATGAATGATTTTCCAGAACTTTTAGAACTCGCAAAATTTACATTTTTAGCCATAGTCGGGAGCATGTCTGTTCTGTTATGTGATATTGAAAGTATGTGACGTAACGTAGTATGACTGCAGATTTGTTTTCTATTTGTGTGTGGTGACATAGGTAGGATTTGCTAGTGCATATTGCATACTGATACGTAGATATGAACTGTAACGAGTCGCCAAAGTAATTTCGCGAGGGCTGCATCGAATACACTACACACATTGCATGCACTGGAGTGTCCAGCTTCAGCCATTCTAGAGAAACTGTGGGTCTAAGAGATTCCAAAGTAGGTCACGTGAGTGACCCCGACCTGATTGCCTATGTAGTACCCTTGCATGTTGTTGATTAGAGCCCTCTGTATGTATGCAAGATTTCAAGTGTCTAGCTTCAGCCAATTTTGAGATATATAGAGGGTCTATAATTGGTGAAATTTTCCCCAAGTACTGCTTTCTCTCGTTGTGGGGGATCAGGACCCCTGTGTAACACAATGTTCCTTGGGCCGCCAAGAGTGTTCCACCCAAACAGGATCTTCATTTGTTTAGCCGTTTTTGCACAATTAAGCCGAGTTGAGCCGCGTGACAGACAGACCAACAGACTGACGGACAGACACCGCGATCATCTGTAGCAATAGTCTGCATTTCGTGCATTCGATGCAGCCTAAAATGCTTTTTATTTGTCACTCAGTAGAGATCTCAGTTGTCTATGACTATGTACAGTTGCGTGTGTACAGTACATGCTTACTGTAGCGTTTTTATTATCTTTTTCTTACTATCTAGCCTAGTAGCATTTTGTATGACTGGATGGCTGTTTACTGTGGAAGGGGTGAAGGGAAATGGGGGTAGGGGAGTAGGTGGGAGAGTGAAGGGCAAAGCAGAGATGGATGATGGAAGAAGGAAATAGAAGCAGAAGGGATTGGAGCACATTTGTCACTCATTTATTATAAAATGCTAATTTGTTATTGTTAAGTATAAATATTTGTTTGTGTCAGTCAGCAGATTGGCGATGTCTTGTATGATGAAGCAGGTCGTGTTCAGTTTGATGTAGATGGTGCTTGTGAAAGTTGGTTTAAGGAGATGCTGCTGTGTTAGTTTCAGCGTTGTTAGGCTGGTGAGAATAAGATTAGTTTGCAATTAGTGACAAGTTGCTATGTCTCTTCCCGTATCAGTCTTCAGCAGCTGTAATCTGTTACCGTTTGTTTATGTTTACCTGCGCGCAGGTATTGTTTTTGGCGGCGTCTGTCTGTATGTTTGTCTGTGCATCTGTCTGTCTGTCTGCACAAAATCTCGACAACTGCTGATCAGAAATTGATGTAACTTGGTTGGAATATGAACCATGGTGAACGCTGGAAGCGGTTCGAAGTTGGTGACATTTGACCTTGAACTCTTATCGTATTTTTTCGAATTCAGACTATATCTTTCGAATGCTTTACCTAGCAGCTTCATTTTCAGTATGTAGATACATCTTACTAAATAGTAGTCGTTCACTTTCAAGGTCATGGGTCAAAGGTGAAGGTCGCGGCCGCGAATTTTTTTTTAATTCAAGCTCAAGTTTTGAATGCCTTGAGCTAGCAGCTTCATTTTCAGTGTGAGGGTACATCTTTAGAATATCTAGGTCACCTTCGAGTATCAAGGTCATGGGATTAATCTCAAGGTCACGGTCGCAAAACAACGGAAGCGCGCAGGTTTGTGCTCCCCTTGGATACAGTTTAATTTTAACTTTTTTATCCTTTCAGTACTTTGTGATTTCTAGTTGTAGTTAATGTGCAGATTGTAACAACTGGCTACTGTCAGTAGCCACAGTAACCATGGCCCGGTTGACCATAATGCCAGACGTGCCATGGCACAGCCGTCCACTGTAGAGGTGCCTCCATGCACGCCACCAGGAAAAAATAGTAGTCGTTAATTACCATTTGTATACGAAACCTTCACCACGACTGAAGTGTCAGGGAAAGTCTCCCGTAATTAAGTAAGTAAGTAAAACGTGAATTTATATAGCGCATGTCATTTAAAAAACCTCTAATGCGTGTCATCAGAATGCAGGCGAAACCGTTTGGCAGCCGAAGATCCGCCGTAGACCCTGCTGAGGACTTACGGTTCTTCCCCAGAGACCCACTAGCTGGTGGGGGAGGGGCTGACTTGCTAATGCAGTCCAAACTCCATATTATTCATCATTCGAGAATTACTGGCTAGACAGTCAAACCCTACAGGGTGTGAGGGGTGAGGCAGGGATAGGACCAGTGAGGGAAGGTCAGGGCCGGAGAGCCCCTATTTACATTTGACAGCCTCACAAGAGCTTAATCTGGTTCCGACAGTAATGTAGTAACGGCCGCATCTTGGCGCCGTCGCCATATGGCGAATGAGTAAGAACAGTTGTACGCGTGACATGCTGACAGACCCCACGCTACGGGATCGTCGGTTGCAATAGGCCGCGTGGTGAACTTTGTGCTTTCGATACAGCCTGTCATTTGGACAATTAATGGGGTCTAGAAGGTGGCCGCTGTAGGGTTCCGGGGGATAAACTTCTCCAGGAGTTTAACAAACACTTAGCCTAACCAGAAGCTGGGGCAGTTGCCGCTGAATTGCCACTTGGCTGCTCTAAGCGCGCACAATATGGTTTGTTTTCCCAATCCATCGGAGATCTGGTTTTCGTCAAAACGTTTATGGCGACTATTCTGTGTCATCCGGGACAACATTTTCTATCGATAGTCCAAACATCTGCATCTGCCGCTGTCGATGAGTTACGACTAGAGTCACTAAGAAAAATACTTATAGGCCTTTGACTGCTTGAATGCATGGATAGGCAGCGAATCCTATAGTAGGACAGTCTGGCACTCGTCGTCGTCTAATGGAGTACGTAGCCCCTGTCAGATTGACTGGCGTTTGGCATCAAGTCGACATTTTATACTCCGTATTTACCGGCAGACCGCACCGACTGATGACGTCATCAATACGGTTGATCTCCCGCGTTCGTCACCATGGCAACAGTGACGTATTCCCACTCATACCAGAAGCCCCGGGCTTTCGATGAAAAGTTCATATAGCCTATTTTTGCATTACGACAACATGCGGGCGGAGCATTAATGGGAAACATTTCAAGAAAAAGGTACTCAGTCTTTCCCGACTCTCGTGGCCCACTGGGCGGCGCTGATATCCATTTCAATAGCCCTCAGCCAGACACCAGCTTACACTGCCAAACCATGGATAGGGGGCTAGTGCATTGAGTGATGTGTCTGTTTACTTCCCAGCCATTAGATCTTCGGGTCTACCAAATTAGGTGCCATCCATGCCCGCTTAGGCGAAAGAGATCAATTTGTTATTTAACTTTCCTTTAAATAACCAAGCGAAAACTGCTAATAGGCTTAAATGCACGAAAATTTGTAGGCCATTAGCTTGGTTCATTAGCAGAAGTCGTCTTGAAGTGCAGCATCTGGCCCACCCAAAGATTTTGACAAGCGCCCCCTGCAGGCCAAAGCCAATTAAAGGACCCCAAGTGCGAAGTGAAGCCACCGGCAGCCATAAGCTGCGAGAAGAAAAATATGTTAGTCGGAGCAGTAGATGGGCGTGCTAGAGATCAGAAGGCTGATAGCGGCTATCACGTGGAGATATAAAGACTACTCGCCCACCCAACCGTCTGTCGTCGCCGCCGTTTTATTTGCCTTTTTATGTTCACTTCCACTCAGTCGTGTTAGGTCTTATAGCAACCGTTGCCAAGCACCTTGCTGTCGCTGACCAATCACGGCGCCGCGTGCTGGGCTCTATAGAGATGTGCGTAAGCTAAAACGTTATTGTTCATAGTTATAGTAAAACGCTTACATAAAAGTTATCAGCGCTTAACAAAGATAAAGATTAAAACACTAAAAACTAAAATGATGAGGATAAAATCAAAACAATTAAAAACGAAACAATCATAGTAGGGCTACATCTAAACCGAATTCTGAAAACAGCGAATTCCATATTAAGTCAACGAAAAAAACCATCTTAGTTTTAACTCAAATTAAACCAAATTTATTCATCACACACACAATATAGGCCTACAAAAGCAAACTACACAGTGTATAGTAAATGTGGTGCGACGGGTAGTTCCCAAAGAGCAAATGATCTGCTTGTGGGCTATCCAGTAACTAAAACAATTAGAACAGAGTCTAATGCAACACATGAAATTAAGAATTATTACCAAGACACACAAGGAAGATAAAAACATGACACAAATCAGAAACATACACAGTTTATTTTACACCTAGTATTGTTTTAATATTTTGGAGTAAACTATCTATTATATGACGTTTAAATTTCTTAATACAATCAACTCAATTCAGTGTGCTATTTGCCTTACTGCTACTGCTGTTCTAGTCAAAAGAAAAATGTAAGAGTTGTAAAAAAATAATGAGCATAGAGGCAATAGGCAGAGAAGAACGGAAAGAGTGGTCTGCTCTATTGCTAGTTACTGGAAGAACTAAGGCCCAAAGTGAATATAAAGATATAAAACTCAATAACGATTTTACCGTTAATTCCGAGCCAGGTCCGTGGGTGCATTTGAAGCACAAATACACTGTGTCTCAAAAAAACTTCCCACTTTGTAATCGACTCTAACTTTGTCAAACCTTAACCGATTTTCAAAACTTTTTCACCACTGGGAATAATATGAAATTTGCCAGAAAGCTTCAATATTTTTCCCCTCACACCTTAAGTATGTTGCTGCACTACCTTGAGAAGACAAAAGTTTAAATTCTCTGCAAATGTAAAAGAAATTGCAAACAGAATGCATTGATTTTTGCATGCGTCCTAAAGATGTGCGGGTCTACTCGTACCCGCGGGTACGGGTCGGGTACGAGACCATCAAAAGACGTCAAATACCGACGAAGAACGCGTGTCAAAATTTCAGCTTCAGATGCCTTCGAATAAAGAAAAATCTTGTTACTACTTCCGTCACGCCGAGAAAGTACACACTAGTCAGCAGCGGCAACGGCCAACCCATTACGCGGACACGCGCGAGATTTTACTGTGGCCGCAGCCGGCCGGGCCTTCGGCCCGACCCGGGTTGCGTCCGGTATTATTATTATCATTATTATTATTAAGACACGGACAGTGGACACGCCACAGCAGTGATGTAAACTGATCGGGTAGACTGGCGCGGTTGCTGGTCGGGTAGGCCTATGGTCAGAGTCTTTTGACCGGTGTTAATTAGGAAAATTAGGCAAACTTCAGTTTCAGAGACTGAAAGAGAGGCACGGAGAGCAGCATCATTGTGAATGCAGTTGACGAGTGGCGGGGTCATCTTTGATCACGCATACGGACAAATTATGGACACGTCACCAACTGCTGTGACAGTATTAATATTTGCTCAGCCACGTGCCGGGAGATGTTTCATTTTTGTCACACGTGAAATGATGTTTAAATTGTGTCTGTTGTAATATTTCAGAAATTCGAACTTTTAAATTCCCAAGGTAAAGCATCAACATAATTAAGGTGTGGTGAAGAATGTTGCACGTGCTTCGTAGCAAATTTTATAATTTTTTCAGCAATAATTTTTTGGAAAATCGGTTAAGGTTTGACGAAGTTAAAGTTAATTACAAAGTGGGAAGTTTTTTTGACAGACGGTGTAGAAGTGTTAAAAAATCCTACTGCTGAACTCAACCGACTGTCTTATACTGCAATTCCATATATTTTTCTCGAACGTGACAAGCTAGGCGTTACAGCTCGTTTACTTACTTATTTTATAATTTTATCGGGCAAACGTTTAAGCGACGCTGTCGTTTAAAACCGTAACATCTCCACGCTTGTGGTGGTTGCTGAACCAGCAGTGCTGTTAGTGTTAGCGCTGCTTCTGGTGGCGACTGGCGACGGTGGCGGTGCTTTTGCTGATTAGAATCGTGCGTTCGCTGATGACGTACAGTCGCAGAGCGTCGCTATATAGCCGCCGGTCTACTATTGTGCAGAGAAACCGTGGTCGTACGCAGACTTGGGCTACGTATGAGTTAAAACCCGTACAAGGAAGCGCCGTGGTTGAGATTTTAAGAGATTGAACGTTCTGATAAGCTTTGTTCTTATTCCGTTGTGTCGCCTGTGATCGTATCAGAAAAGAAGTGGTAAGTAGGCCCTACGAATAGCACATTTTGATATATTCTAGAGATTTACTACAGGCCTGCAGCCTGCTTACGTCGGATCTGTCCCACTAGGCACATACCGGGTTATTTCAGAGACGAGTCTTTGTCGGCGATCAACTGCACTGCTACTGACAAACGAAAAATGAAAAAATAGAAGAAGCTCAGCTGTCGCTGACAAACCGCCCGATGCCGGATTGGCCTGATTTTGCGACTTTTGCCTACCCTTCTCCCATTTGACGCCCTCAACGAGAGAGATCCACTGGAGCTGTTGGTGTCGTATGTGGTACGGTAAAACTAGAATGGCTGGGCTAGTCTGGTGAAGGTCGCATGATGATCGACTCAGTCGTTTGGGCACAATACATCAACGTGACAGACACGCATAAGCCCACACTTCGGTAGCGCATTAGAGGTTTTTTAAAATGATATGCGCTATATAAATTCACGTTTTACTTACTTACTTACTTACTTACTTCCGTATTTGCCAGCAGATGCTACTTTAGCAGACAGGCTTGCCGAGAATGCGATTTTCATTCCCATACTCACCCCATCTCATACCCACACAAAAAGCTGTGGGAATTCCCACAGAATCCTCATACCAACAGAACCGGCTAATCGGCTCGGGACGCCCCAAGCCGTTTCTATCCCAAAATTTAAAGTAGGTCATGTGACGTAGCTAATCCCGCATTTATTCAAAAAATCTTTATAGAATCTCCATAGTCCGACTCCTATACCCATCCCATACCATACCATACCATAGGAATCCCCACGGGAACCCCCCCCCTCCGCCATACCAACGAAAGCCCTGTTATTATACCATTTCTCTTTACTAACAGACATAGAACTAACCCGGGCCTCGAGAGTTAAGCTTCTCTGTTACTCTGACAGAAAACCGGTTGCGGAAATCAAAGCTATAAAACTTGACGCCAGATTTCTGTGGCAGTTTTTGGGCGCCCGCCGGGTGCGTCTGGTGCGGAAACCAACGCCGTCGTTGCGATTTGTGCGACTTTGTCAGTTGAAGCAAACGACGTGATTGCAAAGCAAAACGATATAGACTTTCTGTTAGCTGTTTAGTACAGCTGCGGATTCCGGCGCTCAGTTATTCACAAGGCCGCATCGAATGCATGAGATGCGGACTATTGTGACTGACGATGCGTGGTGTCTGTCAGTCTGTCACGCCGCTTCGCTGTGCAAACGTGGCTGAACGGATCGAGGTCCTGTTTGTGGTGAAGACTCCCAGGGACCCAAGGAACATTGTATTAAATCAGAGTCTCGATTTCCCTCGCAGATTCGATGCGGCCTTCGCCAAATTACTTTAGCCACTTGTTGTGTTTCAGCGAATCCTATACAACAACTGCATCGTGTCGTCGACTTCCGGTCACGTGTATCTGACGTCATCATGGCCAACATGGCGTCCGCCTGTGCTCTGGTCATGTCTTCAAGCGACAGCGCCAAACTTTTCGGCCCCCTGCGTCACTGGCGCGCCCGCCAAGCAGCCAGCACTTGCATACTGGTGACAATTTCTGCCATTTGTGTTTGCATTTTGGTCGTCTGCGGGGTGCTGCTCGCCCGCGAATACTCCCTGGCTAAGGGCTACAAACGAACGCTGTGTGGAGTGTCAAATGTGACTTATGCGGGGCCCGAGAGGACCTGCCATTTCTGCTCCGGGCATAAAGACAAGTCACGTGACAAGGGGTCAACCGGTGCGTGTGTGGTGTCGTCGTTTCCCTGCGTGAGAATTTATGTCAACTACAACATCGGGTCGACGGTGCACGAAGCTTTGTTACACCCTGACAGCATACAGGCAGCCGGGCTTTACCGAGAGGTCGGTATGCATTAGCACGATACTCTGGTGACTACGTGGCTCCGTGGTTTAGTGTCGCGGCTTGCGGCCCGAGAGATCGTGAGTTCGACGCTTAGCCCCTGCGCTCCAGCTGCCCTGTAGGACGTGACGGTTTGAACAGCTAACATCTGTGATAGCTGTCATTTAACAGTCCTGAGCAGACTGCTTACTCACCGCGGTGGTGCCTATGCCAACTCAGACTACCATCTCTTCGTGGTCGGTAAATAAGAATCAGCTTTAGCTGGGAAGGCAAAGGCAGGTGGTTCATTTCATTCGTAGATAAACGCGTGGGTGGCAGGTAAAACTGAGTGATCCATTGACAACGCGTGCCATACCTGAGCACGTCTGCCTCACAAAGAAAGAGACGCTACATGTATATCAAGTGTCCTCTGCCTTTGCGGTGCCTTTACGTCACCTCCAGGCCAGGCCACATCGAATGCGTGCGTGAGAAGTGGAGTATTGCGATCGATGATCCCGGACATCTGTCAGTCTGTAAGTCTGTCCGTGCGTCTGTCACGCGGCTTCGCTGTGCAAACGTGGCTGAACGGATCAAGGTACAGCTTGGTGCGGAAACTCCCGTGTAACCAAGGAACATTGTGCCAGACGGGAGTCCCGATTTTCCCCATGGATATGATAAGGCCTTCACCAAATTACTTTGGTCAGTTGTTTTTAGCCCTGCTATACGGATGAATACCTGCCTGATAAGATTGACATTCCATACCAGCTTCGCACCCGCTCTCACAATATGACTGTAATAAATAAGACAAAATTCCTAAATGCTGATGACTATTTGATCCGAATGCTGTATAAATATTCGTACTAACTCTCTGCAATATGCATTAGACTACTACATTGCCTACATT
>Ga0126335_1001243_pt1 | contig 14028 bp, 10 predicted proteins | sample OlaspJWI45metaG_FD_108409 | JGI IMG/M metagenome (GOLD analysis project Ga0126335, IMG submission 108409) | Marine gutless worms symbiont microbial communities from Oahu, Hawaii - Olavius sp. 1 OAHU.JWI-45 metaG | ecosystem: Host-associated > Annelida > Digestive system > Unclassified | place... | reverse complement strand
CGGGTGACAATGTAACGATTGAAGCCGAACTGATCACCCCGATCGCGATGGAAAAAGAATTGCGTTTTGCGGTCCGTGAAGGCGGCCGTACGGTCGGTGCCGGGGTTGTCAGTGAAATCATCGCGTAGAGAAAAGGAGTCATCCGGTGAGAATCATAATCACCTTAGCCTGTACGGAGTGCAAACAAAGAAACTACACGACGACCAAGAACAAGCGGACGACGCCGGATAAGCTGGAATTCAGCAAATACTGCCGCTTCTGCAGAAAACACACGCGACACAAAGAAACAAAGTAAACGGCATGAGACCCGGAAATTGTGGTGACGGCCCTCGGCCAGCACCACCGTGGACGGGAAAAGGAGCAGGCCAGTAACTCCAACGTTAGAGCGTCGGACGCAAAATCCGGGTGCCGGGGGTTTGACTCCCTCCTGACCTGCCAACCGTCTACCATACCGCTGAAGCTTAAAGCTGGATTGACCTTATAATCGCTTTCACCATTCAACTCAGCTTTAGGCTTTCGATGTTCTAGGAGTAAATGTGGGACGATTAAAGCGTAAGAAACAGTCGAGCCAGAAAAAAAAGAAAAAACAAGATGCCATGGGACAGACCGGTCAGGTAGCGGTCCCCGCAGCAACGGCTGATTCTACAACATCCGTCAAGAAGGCCAAGACTTTTTCACCCAAGAAATCTGCTGTAGTTTCCAGGCCGGCGCCTGCGAAAGTCAGGGACAATGTTTTCACGCGGTCGATCCAGTTTTTGAGGGAAGTGAAAATCGAGCTGAAAAAGGTTACCTGGCCGTCGCGCAAACAGACCGTGGGCTCTACAGCGGTTGTGATCATATTGATCACCATCATTGCCTTCTTTTTAGGAGCGGTCGATATCGGTTTGTCCGCTCTGGTCAAGTTGGTTCTTCAATAATATGGGGAGATAATTCAGCGTGGCGAAAAAATGGTACATCGTTCATGTGTATTCGGGCTTTGAGAGCAAGGTCAAGGCTGCTCTGGAAGAACGTATGGCTGCTTCGCCGCACAAGGATAAATTCGGTGAAGTCGTCGTACCCACCGAGGAAATCGTTGAGCTTGTTAAAGGGAAACGCAAAACGTCCTCTCGAAAATTTTATCCCGGATATATTCTGGTCCAAATGGAGCTCAATGATCGGACATGGCATATTGTTAACAATACCGCCAAGGTTACCGGTTTTCTGGGGGGTCGCGAGCATCCGACGCCGATATCCGACGAGGAGGCAGAGACAATCCTCAATCGTATGGAAGCCGGTAAACTCAAGCCCCAACCAAAATATTTTTTCGAATCCGGTGACGAAGTTCGTGTCATTGACGGCCCCTTTACAAATTTCAATGGTACCGTTGAAGAAGTTAATCCTGAGAAGGGTAAAATCAAAGTTTTGGTCAGCATTTTCGGTCGTGCCACCCCGGTTGAACTGGAATTCGTTCAAGTCTCCAAGCTGTAGCAATATAACCGAATTGCAAAGTGAAACTGAATGATTTCGGATAAACGGGGTGTGTTTTTTGGGTCGACTTGTTGATTTTATAAAAAAACATTCATTTCAGTAATATTTTCTTCAGATGGAGGAGTAATGGCGAAAAAGGTAATGGCAATGATCAAGCTGCAAGTTGAAGCCGGCAAAGCCAATCCATCACCTCCGATTGGCCCGGCTCTGGGCCAGCATGGCGTGAATATCATGGATTTTTGCAAGGCGTTCAATGCTCGAACGGCCAATGATGAGGGAATGATTATTCCGGTCGTCATTACCGTTTTCCAGGACAGGAGCTTTAAGTTCATCACAAAGACGCCTCCGGCTGCCGTTCTGCTTAAAAAGGCTGCCAAAATAGCCAAAGGCGCCGGTGATCCCAAACGCGACAGGGTCGGCAAAGTTACCCGCGCACAGGTTGAAGAGATTGCCAAACAGAAAATGGTCGACTTGAACGCCAATGATCTGGATGCCGCCTGCAACATTATCGCGGGCACAGCCAGGAGCATGGGGATCGAGGTCGTCTAAAACCCGGTCCGGATTGAGTGGGTTCAGTTACACAGAAGTATTGGCACAAAACGGTTTAATCATTAGTAAAGATTAAGGAAACTAAAGATGCCGAAACGGGGTAGAAAGTATTTAGAATCCAGAAAGAGAATGGAGACGAACGTAAAGAAGGACTTCAACGAAGCCGTAAAGAGTTCCCTTGAAGCATCCTTTGCAAAATTCGATGAAACAGTCGATCTTGCGGTCCGTCTCGGTGTTGATCCTCGGCATGCCGATCAGATGGTACGCGGAACGGTGATTCTGCCCAATGGGCTGGGAAAAGAGGTCAAAGTTCTCGCATTTGCCAAGGGAGAAAAAGAGACCGAAGCCAGGGAAGCCGGGGCCGACTTTGTCGGCAACGACGAATTGATCGAAAAGATCAAGGGCGGATGGTTCGGTTTCGACAAGGCCGTGGCCACGCCGGACATGATGGGTTCGGTCGGCAAGATCGGTAAACTGCTCGGTCCGCGCGGACTGATGCCGAATGCCAAAACCGGTACTGTCACCTTTGAACTTGCCAGAGCGGTTCAGGAACTGAAAGCCGGGAAGATCGATTTCAGGGTCGAAAAAGCGGGCATCGTGCATGTCCCCATGGGGAAGGTATCCTTCGGCGTAGATAAGATCGTTCAAAATATTGCCGCTTTTCTGGATATGATCATGCGCTTGAAGCCGGCTGCCAGCAAGGGCGCCTATGTCAAAGGCATAGCCATCTCGACGACCATGGGGCCCGGTGTTAAAGTTGACACGGCTTTTGTTAAAGAATTGGTGAAATAAAAAGATTACTTGCCTGTCATAGACCGTAGGCACACCTTCTGCGGCTGCCGCAAAGGATGTTTAATCCCGCCACCGGCGGGGCCTGCCGAGACAGTTTTGATGGTTGCATGGCCCTATTATTCTTAATCAGTCAAGACTGTTACGGACTGAAGACCGTAAAAACGTCTTTTTGGGGATCTATCCGCCGCTTAGAGTGTGCTTCCGGTGAAAACAGGTAACCATGGGAGGAGGTGAAAAACGTAGTGAGACTGGAAGAAAAAAAACAAATTGTTGAAAACCTGCATAAGCGATTTTCCAGATCCAAGGTGGTCATCATCACCGACTATAAAGGGTTGGACGTCATGAACATTAACGATCTGCGGAAAAAGCTGAGCGAAGCGGAAATCGAATACCAGGTTGTTAAAAACACGCTGCTGGTCAGAGCATCCGAAGACACCGATGTTGCCCTGATCAAAGACACATTCAAGGGTCCGAGCGCTATAGCGTTGAGTTATGAAGACCCGGTCGCACCGGCAAAAATTCTTACCGAGTTTGCCTCCGACAATAAGAAACTGGAAATCAAGGCCGGTGTCATGAATGGAAAAGCGTTGGACCCGGATGCGATTAAAGCGCTTGCAAAACTGCCGTCGCGTGAGGTTCTGTTGTCGCAGTTGCTATCGACGATCAACGGTGTGCCAACCCAGTTTGTGCGGGTGCTCAATGCCATACCGCAACAGCTGCTAAATGTGCTGCTGGCCATCAAGGATCAGAAGGAAGCTGCCTGATGGCATCGGTTCTGAGCGATTGGATTTGATTAAGAAATTTATTACGAGGAGAATTGTAAAATGGCGGATATTACCAAAGAGGACGTAATTGAGTTTATTGGAAACATGTCGGTGCTCGACTTATCCGAGCTGGTTAAAGACATGGAAGAAAAATTCGGGGTTTCAGCAGCCGCCCCCATGGCGATGATGGCTGCCGGTCCGGCCGGTGATGCCGGCGGTGCCCCGGCCGAAGAACAAACCGAGTTTGATGTTATCCTGACAGCCTACGGCGACAAGAAGATTCAGGTTATCAAGGAAGTACGGGCGATTACCGGACTGGGCCTCAAAGATGCTAAATCACTGGTGGACGAACTGCCCAAGCCTGTAAAAGAAGGCGTTCCCAAGGAAGAAGCCGAAAAAATCCAAGCTCAACTGGAAGAAGCCGGCGCTCAGGTTGAAGTCAAATAAGGGTGTAGGCAGGAGGCTCAGGGATTCGGGCGAAAGTAAAAGCGGATGTTGGCATCTTAGCAGACATTTCGCCCGTCAACCTCTGAGCCTGTGGCGAAATCAAGACCCTATAACCTTTCTTGTTTGGAGTGATCATGTCTCAAAGGCCAATGGCAAGCAGACGTATTCGGAAAAATTTTGGCAAAATCCATAAAATCGTCGACATTCCGGATCTTATCGGTGTTCAGAGGGAATCTTTCAGTCGATTCCTGCAGATCGACGTGCCGCCGGAAAAAAGGGAACTAATCGGCCTGCAGGCCGTTTTTAATTCGGTTTTCCCGATCAAGGATTTTACCGGTAGTGCTTCCCTTGAATTTGTCTCCTATCGTTTTGCAGAGGTAAAACATAGTGTGGAGGAGTGTATTCACCGGGGCATGACCTACGAAATCCCTGCCCGCATCACCGTCCGACTGGTGGTTTACGACATCGACAACGATTCCGGGATTTCCAACATACGAGACATCAAGGAGCAGGAAATCTATTTTGGCACTATTCCCCTGATGACAGATAAGGGAACTTTCATCATCAACGGAACTGAACGCGTCGTGGTCAGCCAGCTGCATCGGTCCTCCGGTGTTTTCTTTGACCATGACAAGGGGAAAACTCACTCCAGTGGTAAGATAATTTACAGCTCCCGGATTATACCCGTGCGCGGTTCCTGGATCGATATGGAAATTGATCCCAAGGATATCGTCTATATCCGGATTGACCGCCGGCGTAAATTTCCGGTGACCATTCTATTCAAGGCTTTCGGATACACCTCCGAAGACCTGCTCAACTATTTTTACCGATCGGGAAAAATTACGATCAGCGGTAAGCGGCTATTCAAGCAATTTCAACCCGAACTTTTAAAAGGGATGCGGGCCGGAATAGACATCAAGGACCCGGAGTCCGGGGAAGTAATCGTTAAAAAGGGCCGCATGTTTACCATACGGGCGCTCAAGAAGATGACGTCGCTTAAATTTGAGACAATTCCGATTGGTCTGGATGAAATCCTTGAGCAGGCATTTGCCAAGGCCATCCTTGACCCGAAATCCGGGGAAATGCTGGTTCGGGCCGGTGATCTGTTGGATGAAGACACTTATGCCCGATTGATCGAAGCCGGAATTCAGGAATTTGAATTGCTTCACCTTGACAGTGTTTCAACCAGCGATTCGATCCGTAAAACGATTCAGGTGGACAAGGTCGAAACCAAAGAAGAAGCCCTGATCGAGATCTACCGCCGCCTGAGGCCCGGTAATCCTGCCACTCCCGAGGTCGCTCAGGAGTTCATCGACAATCTGTTCTTCCGACCGAATTACTACGATCTGTCCGGGGTCGGGCGCTTGAAGATTAACCAGCGGTTGGGTGTCGATACGGATACAAAGCTGGGAATCCTGCGCAAAGAAGATATTCTTCTGACAGCCAAATCCCTGGTTGAATTGCGTGACACCCAGGGTGTTGTTGATGATATCGACCATCTGGGCAATCGCCGGGTGCGGGCCGTGGGCGAACTGCTTGAAAACCAGTATCGCATCGGACTGGTTCGGATGGAGCGGGCCATCAAGGAAAGAATGAGTCTGCAGGAAGTCGACGCGTTGATGCCCCATGACCTTGTCAACCCCAAACCGGTATCGGCGGTCATCAAAGAATTTTTCGGAACCAGTCAGCTGTCGCAGTTCATGGACCAGACAAACCCATTGTCCGAAACCACCCATAAACGGCGCCTGAGCGCGCTGGGCCCGGGCGGTTTGACCCGGGAAAGGGCCGGTTTTGAGGTACGCGATGTGCACCCGTCGCATTACGGTCGCATTTGCCCCATTGAAACCCCGGAAGGTCCGAATATCGGTTTGATCGTGTCTCTGAGCACCTATGCACGGGTTAACAATTACGGGTTTATCGAAACCCCTTACCGCGTGGTTCAGGAAGCCAGCGTCACGCCGGATGTGAAATTCCTGGATGCATTTGAAGAAAAAGATCATCCCATCGCCCAGGCCAATGCCCCCATCGATGACAAAGGCGAATACATTAATCCGTTGGTTACATCCCGGGTGGCCGGTGAATTCATGATGGTTAAACACGAAGACATCGAGCTGATGGACATATCTCCGAATCAGCTGGTCAGCGTATCGGCCTCGTTGATTCCGTTTCTGGAAAACGATGATGCCAACCGGGCCCTGATGGGATCCAATATGCAGCGGCAGGCCGTGCCGCTTCTGGTCAACGATGCGCCGCTGATCGGTACCGGTATTGAGGGCGTGGTGGCCAAAGATTCGGGCGTCTCGATCGTCGCTCAGCGTGATGCCGAAGTCGTGAATGTAGAGGCCTCACGAATTGTGCTCAAGCACCGGCCGACCGGAAATCCGCTGGACAAAGACGTGACAATTTATAACCTGTCAAAATTCATACGCAGCAACCAGAATACCTGCTTTAATCATCGTCCTATCGTCCGCAAGGGCCAGTATGTAGTAGCCGGGCAGATTATTGCCGACGGGCCGGCCACCGATAAAGGCGAGCTGGCTCTGGGTAAAAATGTCACTGTGGCTTTTATGCCCTGGGGCGGATATAACTTTGAGGATTCCATTCTGGTCAGCGAGCGATTGGTGCGCGACGGGGTTTATACCTCCGTGCATATCGAAGAGTTTGAAGTGGTCGCTCGGGATACCAAGCTGGGAAAAGAAGATATTACCCGCGATATCCCCAATGTGGGGGAGGAGGCGCTGAAAAACCTTGATGAAAGCGGGATTATCCGACTGGGGGCCGAAGTCGGGCCCGGGGATATTCTGGTCGGTAAGATTACTCCCAAAGGTGAAACCCAGCTATCCCCGGAAGAAAAACTGCTGCGGGCCATTTTCGGCGAAAAAGCCGGTGATGTTAAAGATACATCTCTGCGAGTGCCGCCCGGTGTTCAGGGTACCGTCATCGATGCCAAAGTGTTTTCACGGCGTGGAATCGAGAAAGACGATCGCACCCGCATGATTGAAGATGATGAAATTGCCGGCCTTGAAAATGACCGCGATGATGAGCTGTCGGTCATCGAAGATGTGGTCCGCCACGAACTGGCAAAGCTGCTGGTTGGACAGAAAACCTATGCCAGCCTGAAAAAGGATAAGACCACCCTTCTGGCCAAGGGGGCCAACATAGATGCGGAAACGTTGGCCCGGATACCCATGGCCCAGCTGGAAGGCATTGTCCTTAAAGACCCCAAGCTGACCGAAAAAGTGCACGAGATCCTGGAACGTTACCGCGATCAGTGTGAGTTGTGCCGAATGATCTTTGAACAGCAGGTCAGCCGTTTTGAAAAGGGCGATGATCTGCCGCCGGGTGTTATCAAGCTGGTCAAGGTTTATGTGGCCATGAAGCGTAAGCTTTCGGTCGGTGACAAGATGGCCGGCCGGCATGGCAACAAAGGCGTTGTCTCCAGAATTCTGCCGATCGAGGATCTGCCATACTTCGAAGACGGCACCCCGGTCGACATGGTACTCAATCCACTCGGCGTGCCATCCCGCATGAACGTGGGACAGATTCTGGAAATTCATCTGGGGCTTGCAGCCAAAGGCCTCGGCGACCAGATTAATTTACTGCTTGAAGAACAGAACACCAAATCACTGCGCCAGAAACTGAAGCGGATATTTACAGACAAATCTGCGCAGAAAGATATCGACGGATTCAGCGAATCGGTATTGCTTGAGTTTGCCGAGCACTATCGCAGCGGCGTTCACATGGCAACCCCGGTTTTCGACGGCGCCAAAGAAGAAGAAATCAAGGCCCTGCTTGAAGAAGCCGGCCTGAACCGAACCGCTCAAACAACGCTGTACGACGGTCGTTCCGGTGAGTCGTTTAAAGAAAAAATCACCGTAGGTACCATGTACATGCTGAAACTGCATCATCTGGTCGATGATAAAATTCATGCCCGTTCGATCGGACCTTATTCGTTGGTGACCCAGCAGCCGCTGGGCGGCAAGGCCCAGTTTGGCGGCCAGCGACTGGGCGAGATGGAAGTATGGGCCATGGAGGCCTATGGCGCAGCATACGCTTTGCAGGAGTTTCTGACGGTCAAGTCAGACGACATGGCCGGACGAACCCGTATGTACGAAAAAATCGTCAAGGGCCAGAATGTGCTCGAACCCGGTATACCGGAATCTTTCCGGGTGATGACCAAAGAGCTTCAGGCCCTGGGCCTGGATATCTCATTGCTGGAAAAAGGCGATTAGGTTGTTGGCCGGAAACCCGGACCATCGCTTGCAGCCGTTCAGCGTTTGAAACGGTCAACCTGCAACCCAAAGGGAATAATGATGGAAACTTTATATGATTTTTTTGCCAAGCCGACCGATCCGAAAAAGTATCAAGGCATTCGCATTGCCCTGGCCTCCTCGGAACTGATCCGAAAATGGTCGCACGGTGAAATCAAAAAGCCGGAAACCATCAACTACCGGACGTTCAAACCGGAGCGTGACGGACTTTTTTGTGCCAAAATCTTTGGACCGACCAAAGATTACGAATGTAACTGCGGCAAATACAAACGCATGAAGCACCGGGGTGTTATCTGTGAAAAGTGCGGTGTCGAAGTCATCCAATCCAAGGTGCGGCGGGAGCGCATGGCCCACATCGAGCTGGCCACACCGGTGTCCCATATCTGGTTTTTGAAGAGCCTGCCGAGCAAAATCGGCAACCTGCTGGATCTGACACTCAAAAACATGGAAAAAGTGCTGTATTTTGACAGCTACATCGTCATCGATCCCAAGGATACTTCCCTGACCAAAGGCCAGCTGCTCACCGATGATAAATACCGTGAAGCTCAGGAGCTGTTCGGCAACAAATTCAAGGCCGGCATCGGCGCTGAAGCGGTCAAAGAAATGCTTGGCGATTTGGATCTGGATGCCATTTATAATCAGCTGCGAGAAGAAATCAGGTCCACCGGCTCTTCGGCCAAACGTCAAAAGCTGGCCAAACGATTAAAAATCGTAGACGCCTTCCGCAGGTCCGGCGTGGATCCGTTGTGGATGATAATGGACGCGATTCCGGTGCTGCCACCGGATTTACGACCGCTGGTGCCCCTGGAAGGCGGACGCTTCGCCACCTCGGATCTCAACGATCTGTACCGGCGCGTAATCAACCGCAACAACCGGCTCAAAAGGCTGATCGACTTGAAAGCGCCGGACATCATCGTACGGAACGAAAAACGCATGCTCCAGGAGTCGGTTGACGTGCTGTTTGACAACGGCCGTCACGGTCGGGTGATTACCGGAACCAACAAGCGCCCGTTAAAATCGTTGAGTGATACGTTAAAGGGCAAACAGGGTCGTTTTCGACAAAACCTGCTGGGAAAACGTGTCGACTATTCCGGCCGCACGGTGATCACCGTTGGCCCCGACCTGCGTTTGCATCAGTGCGGTCTGCCCAAAAAGATGGCCCTGGAGCTGTTTAAGCCGTTTGTATACTACCGCCTGGAGCAAAAAGGGCTGGTTTCCACCGTCAAGAGCGCCAAAAAGATGGTAGAGCGTGAAATACCGGAAGTCTGGGACACGCTTGATGAAGTCGTCAAGGAATATCCGGTAATGCTCAACCGTGCACCGACGCTGCATCGGCTGGGAATTCAGGCTTTCGAGCCCATTCTGATCGAGGGCAAAGCCATCCAGTTGCATCCGCTGGTCTGTACGGCATTCAATGCCGACTTTGACGGTGACCAGATGGCCGTGCACGTACCGTTGTCGGTTGAAGCCCAGATCGAAGCCCGGGTGCTGATGCTTTCCAGCAATAACATCCTGTCACCGGCCAACGGCAGTCCGATCATCGTTCCAAGCCAGGACATTGTTCTGGGACTTTACTATATGACCCGGACCGTTCCGGCCTCCCGGGGCGAGGGCAAGGTCTTTGCCAACCCGGACGAGGTCCGGTGTGCCTATGATTCGGGTGAAATCGACCTGCATGCTGAAATTACCGTGCGAATGGACGGACAAAGATTGGGCACCACCGCCGGACGGATCATGCTGTGGGAAATTATTCCGCAGGACGCCATGGTTGACCTGCGCCACATCATGGTGACTGATAAAGATGCGGCCATCCGGATTCGGGAGGAAATAAGCGCGGGGACTGCCTTCAAAGCCCTGGTCGCGTCCAGTTCCGAGTCTTTGGATAAAGAGAATGACGGTCAAATCGGACTGTTGAAAAAAGAAGAGTTCGTCAACATATTCAATGTCGATGAAAAGACGTCCGACAATGTTTACTTCCTCGATGCCGGCGATGTCAGTGAAGTACTGACAGTCAATGGCGAGCACCATATCTTCCAGGTCAACCGCAAACAGGCACCGATACCCTTTAAGGTCGTCAACCGTGTCATGGATAAAAAGAGTCTGCGCGAACTGGTCGATAATGTTTACCGAAATCTGGGCCCCAAAGCCACGGTTATTCTTTCCGACCGGCTGAAGGATACGGGCTACAGACTCTCCACCGAAGGCGGTCTGTCGATTTCGATCGACGCGATGATCACCCCTTCGGCCAAATGGGATATTCTCAAACAGGCCGAAGATCAGGTCGAAGAAATCGGACATCAGTATACCGAAGGTTTGATTACCCAGGGCGAAAAATACAACAAGGTCGTCGATATTTGGGCCAAGGCCACCGACGACGTTGCCAATGAGATGATGGAAGCCATGCGCATGGCGCCTGTGGTCGATAAAGACGGCCAACCGGTACAAGATAAAAACGGCGAGCAGTTGATTGCCGAGAGTTTTAACCCGATCTACATGATGGCCGATTCGGGCGCCCGGGGCAGCAAAGACCAGATGCGCCAGCTGGCCGGTATGCGCGGCTTGATGGCCAAACCGTCCGGAGAGATTATCGAAACCCCGATCACTTCCAATTTCCGAGAAGGACTGAGCGTTCTGCAATACTTCATCTCGACCCATGGCGCCCGTAAAGGTCTGGCTGATACGGCGCTGAAAACCGCCAACTCCGGATATCTGACCCGGCGTCTGGCAGACGTGGCCCAGGATTGCATCATTACCGAAAAAGACTGCGGCACCATGATGGGTATTGAGGTCGGCCCTCTGATGGAAGGTGGGGAAGTCATCCAGCGGCTGGGCGAGCGCATTTTGGGAAGGGTGATCGTAGAAGATATTGTCGATCCGTTTTCCGAAGAGGTGCTGGTTATAGTCGGTGAAGAGATCGATGAGAAAATGGTGCAGCGCGTTGAAGATGCCGGACTGACCAACGTTAAAATCCGTTCGGTTCTGACCTGCAAGGCCCGCAGCGGTGTCTGTACAAAGTGTTACGGACGGGATCTGGCCCACGGAAACACGGTTGAAAGCGGCCAGGCCATTGGTATCCTGGCGGCCCAATCGATCGGTGAGCCCGGTACCCAGCTGACCATGCGTACCTTTCACATCGGTGGTACGGCCAGCCGACGGGTCGAAAAGGCCGATATCCGGGCCCGTGTGGATGGAATCATTCAATACGTCGATATGAATATTTCCGAGAACACGGACAAGCACCTGATTGTCATGAACCGGCGCGGGGGCAAATTCATTCTTGTCAACGAAAAGGGGCGTGAGCTGGAGAGTTTTCCGGTCATTTATGGTGCCCAGATGCTTGTCAAAGACGGGGCCAAAGTTACGGCCGGTGACATGCTCGCCGCCTGGGATCCTTTCACCACACCGATATTGAGCGAAGTGGACGGGGTGGTGAAGTTTGGTGATATTGTCCCCGGCAAAACCATGCAGGAAAAAGTCGACCCGGTAACCGGTAAATCGAGCCACACCATCATCGAGTCCAAGAGCGCCGAGGAGCGACCGCGTATTTCCATCAAGGACAGTGAAGGCAAGACGGCACTGTTGCCGGTCGGCAATGCCCGCGCACGCTACATGCTGCCGATTGATGCCATTTTAATGGTTGAAGAGGGTGACAACGTGAAAGCCGGCGATATTGTGTCCAAGCTGCCGCGGGCCACGACCAAGACCAAGGATATCACCGGAGGTCTGCCCCGTGTGGCCGAACTGTTTGAGGTTCGCAAGCCCAAAGAAATTGCAGTCCTGAGCGAGATCGACGGCTACATCTCCATTGCCAAGGCAACCAAGAAAGGCAAGCAAAGAGTAACGGTCACTCCGGTGGATGTGGGTGAGAAGAAAGACTACCTGATACCGCGCGGCAAACACATCAATGTGGTCGATGGTGACTACATTCGGGCCGGTGAGCCGTTGATCGGCGGATCGGCCATTCCCCAGGATATTTTGAACATCAAGGGCGAAGTTGCTCTGGCCCAGTATTTGGTGGATGAGGTCCAGGAAGTCTATCGCCTGCAGGGCGTGCGGATCAATGACAAGCATATCGAAGTGATCGTGCGCCAGATGATGCGCCGTGTCAAAGTGCGTGATGTGGGTGATACGGACTTTATTGTCGAGGAACAGGTGGACAAGATCCGGTTCGAAGAGGTCAACAAAGAGATCGTCCAGAAAGGCGGTAAACCGGCCGTGGCCGAACCGCTGATTCTCGGAATCACCAAAGCTTCCTTGAGCACTGACAGCTTCATATCGGCCGCATCTTTTCAGGAGACCACCAAAGTGCTGACCGATGCATCCATTTCAGGGTCGGTCGACCATCTTGCGGGACTGAAGGAAAACGTTATCATGGGACGACTGATTCCAGCCGGCACCGGTGTGCGCAAGTACAATGATGTCAAGATCAAGGAAGTTGGTTAAAATGGAATGAAAGCAATATGATCGTGTCACTGATGATCGGTCGGATATCACCGGGTCGATGGGCAGCGGCAATGAATTTGGCGCAAATCGAATAAAATGCTTGACATATTGCCGGCAAATGTATACAAGTTGCCGTTTTGTGGTCCCTGGCAATCCAGAATTTAATAGAAAGACAAAGAGGAACGCATGCCAACAATCAACCAGTTAGTTCGCAAGGGTAGAAAGCGGGTAAAGAAGAAAACCAATACACCGGCGCTTAAAAGCGCTCCTCAGAAAAGGGGTGTATGTACGCGTGTTTACACCTCGACACCGAAAAAGCCCAACTCCGCGCTGCGCAAAGTGGCCCGGGTCAGGCTGACCACGGGCATCGAGGTCACCGCATACATTCCCGGCATCGGACACAACCTGCAGGAGCACTCGGTCGTATTGGTCCGAGGTGGTCGTGTCAAGGATCTGCCGGGTGTCAGATATCATATTGTCAGAGGCACCCTGGATACACTGGGGGTTGAGGATCGTAAGCAGGGCCGTTCGAAGTACGGGGCTAAAAAACCGAAGTAACTGCACCCGCCGTTTGTAAATATTTCTGCGGCTCAGTTCATATCAGTAAAGAAGGTACAGGTTATGCCGAGAAGAAGAGAAGTTCCCATCAGGAAGATTATTCCGGATTCGAAGTACAATAGTGTCCTGGTCTCACAATTTATCAACAAGGTCATGCACGACGGTAAAAAGAGCGTTGCCGAAAAAATCATGTACCAGGCGTTCGATATCATTGAAGAAAAAACCAAAAAACCGCCGTTGGAAGTATTCGAACAGGCGGTGGATAACATCAAACCGATGATCGAGGTTAAATCGAGGCGTGTTGGCGGCTCAACCTACCAGGTACCCACAGAGATTCGACCGGCTCGCCGTACGGCACTTGGAATTCGGTGGCTCATCATGTTCGCGCGCAAACGCAGCGAACAGGGCATGTCCAAAAAATTGGCCGGTGAACTGCTGGACGCTTCCAATCGTCGCGGCGGCGCCGCCAAAAAAAGGGAAGATACACACAAAATGGCTGAAGCCAATAAGGCCTTTGCACACTTTCGGTGGTAAGCGGCGATTAACAGATTTAACTTTCGGGTTCATTCTTTAAACTTAATACCAGCACCCGGGTTAGAGCCCGAATCGAGAAGGGGAGGACGAAAAGATGGCGAAGAAGAAATTTGAGCGCACCAAGCCACACGTGAACGTGGGTACGATCGGTCATATCGACCACGGTAAAACGACCTTAACGGCAGCGATCACCAAGCATATGG
>Ga0126335_1001242_pt1 | contig 14030 bp, 10 predicted proteins | sample OlaspJWI45metaG_FD_108409 | JGI IMG/M metagenome (GOLD analysis project Ga0126335, IMG submission 108409) | Marine gutless worms symbiont microbial communities from Oahu, Hawaii - Olavius sp. 1 OAHU.JWI-45 metaG | ecosystem: Host-associated > Annelida > Digestive system > Unclassified | place... | reverse complement strand
TAGTTGCATGTACGTCTGTTTTTATTAGTGTTTTGTTGTATTATACTTTGTAAGTGTCATTTAATACTATGACAGTGTTAGTGACCGTCTTGGTCCTTCTGCTTATGAAATGTGCATAGACTTCATATGCTTCGATATTCAATGTTACGGTCTTCGTAGCTTATACGTATCCTACTTGCTTACGCGAACTGAACGGCGCATGTGCCCACATAGGCCAATGCCCTTATATAGCCACACACGAGCAGACTCCTATGTTTGATCTTGGTTCTTTAACTGCCGCTAATTGCGGCAGTGGGCCGGCTGTACTGTGTGTTGCGACATGCATTACTGAACCACACAGTCCTTGCAGCCTACTCATAGTTGCAGCCTCAGGTGGGCCGGGATTACTCTGTACTCATATGTGTACCATGTGCTTATGCCTATAACTGTGCATACAGTTACCAAAAACTAGGTTATGCCACACGTGGCGTTCCATACGTTTCCTGGTCCCGATAATTCCAGTCCCGCATTTTCTACCCCTGCAGTTTGGTGCCAATAATTTTAGTCCCGAATTTTCCACCCCTACAATATGGTGCCGATAATTCCAGTTCCGCATTTTCCAGTCTCGCATTTTCAGTGCCTCCACCATACCTTCTACTGGGTGAGTCAAAATAAGTAATCCCCTAAGTAATCGACCTTAGAAAATTGGCCTTAACTTTGTCAAACCTTAACTGATTATCAAAATTCTATCAGTGCTGGAAAGAGTATGAAATTTACAACAAACGCCATGTAATATTCCCATCGCACCTTAATTGTATGGCTGCACTACCTTGGGAAGTGAACTTGTTACAAATTACAAAAGACACACAAAACTCGTACTCATGTGTGACAAGAAATGAAGTGTTTCATGTCATATAGCTAAATAGATATTAATACTGTCCCATCAGTGGTTCAAGTGTCCATGTTTGCCCACATACATACTTTATAATGCCTACGCCCCTCATTAACTGAGTTGTCATAATGTTGTGGTCCATGCCAAGCGAAATGTTCAATAAATATTACTTAACTTCATCAATTTTATGCACCTGTGACCAATAAACTTGCTGCTAGTCGACACCTCATATCTTCTAGCAGACTAGGTTGAGGTCAGAGGTGTTCAGATCTGGTCCAATTAAAGATGTGTTGCCTGCTCCAGAACTTGTACAGTGTTGTCTGCCCAATGAGTAGGGTCGCTGTCAACACTTACACCTGTTTACAAAAGACAGTCTGTTATTTAAAAGAATATTTAACAGGAACCATAAAGTGGTGTAATAAGTTTAGTAAGTAATAAGTTACTAAGCAAGATCAGTTGAAATGGGTGCATGTAAAATCAATGCATTTTGTTTGTATTTTCTTCCAGATTTGCAGTAAATTTGGACCCTTCTCGGTTTTTACTTTCCAAGGTAGTGCAGCAACATACTTAAGGTGGTGGAAAGAATTACATTTGGCCTTTGTTGCAAATGAAGTACTCTTTCCAACAGTGAAACTTTTTGAAAATCGGTTAAGATTTGACAAAGTTAAGGGCAATATTTCTTAGGGGATTAATTTTTTTGACTCACCCGGTATATAACCTCCAACTTTAGCCCTCGGGGGCTAACGTTGGAGGTTATATAGAATGACTGTATAATGACCATACGAAGCAACATCTGCAAACTGACACACGGAATGGATGAATAGCTATCATTTGAAAGAGGGTTACATTGTGGGACTTGCAAAGAAAATGGGGAAGGGTCAGTTTGGGGAAAAGAATTATAAACATAGAAAGTGACGGAACTAGACATTCTTCAGCTGTCAGGGGCTTTGCCCCAAACACCCCAACAAAAACTCTGTAACTTGATCCGGTGGAAATGAAAACACCGTTTATCTCCAGCTAAGGGGGATAAAGTTGGAAGTTATATAGAATAAAGCAAAACATTTAAAGAGACATAAAGCGAAGCATTATTTGTGAACAAGTGTGTCGTTAATATGTAGAATTCTATGTCGTTTGTTGATTGCTATAAAAATTGAAAAATATGTTCATATTCAGTTGCAAAATTGCTAGCCCCCGCCAGGGGCTAAAGTTAGATAATGCCAAAAAATTCAGATAAATTTACAGTCACACTCATGGTGATACATACATTTTAATTAAACGTCTTCATATAGGCCTAATAATTTATGTAGAAGTCATGGACATGCTGATTGTATGGACTGTATTTAGCTGATCTTAGAACACTCGGACAGAAAATAGCTAAATTTTGGCACTGTTTTCCATCCTTGTAAAAAATAGCACATGAATGCATTCCACACGGATGGAAAAATAGCGCATTTTTTTGCACTTATTTTCCATCTGCGTGAACAGAAAATAACACTGACCCTGGTAAAATGCGGACCTGCGGGGATGCAATGTCATTGTCGTCGTCATTGTTAGTGCATAGTTGACAAAGTTCGTTGCATCACTCCTCAGTGACCGTGCCTGACAGCGTCTCTCCACACATCTGGTGAGAATTGGCTGATGTCATGGATTTGGTCCATCCAGCGTTTCAGAGGATGACTGGCACGACGTTTCCGTGATCTGTCTGGGAAACGGCCGAGAGACAGATGAACCTGACTACGTAGAGCTTGATGGACTGGGCCAGTGCACGGCATCCTGGCGATGTGACCAAAAATTGTTGTTTAACAATGTGATCCCGTGACTAGATGGAGACCAGTCTGGTTTACAATATTGACATTACGGACGTGATCCTGCCATCTGATGCCGAGTGTCTGGCGCTGATGTGATATGCAGATATTCAAACCTAGGGTTAGGGCTAGGAGCAGGGTGAGGGTCAGGGTTATTAGGATTCAGGTTAGGATTAGGGTTAGAAGTTACTATTATGGTTGTAGTAAGATTAGGGCCATCACAGTATCCGCATCAATGCCTGCATTTTATTGTTTGAACATCTCCACATCTGCATCCATACGGTGTATTACCAGTGGCCTAGGGTATAACTATTTTTTATTGATATCGACATAGATTTCCTTAGCTCATCTCAGGTTCTTCTGCAAACAGTATTACATTCTAGTTTGAATTGCATTGTCATATGTCAGTATGTCATTGTTTCTAGGTAGATGTGTACGTGAATAAAGTTGGACCTTTCTTCAATCCACATGAAACTTATCACTATTATCAGCTACCAGTCTGTCGACCACAGAAGGTTGTATTTACATATTGCCGGTTAATCATCATGGTTATTCTGTCGAAATGTCACAGTGTTTTGTAAGAGCCGTCATTCAATGTCAATGAACGTGGTGTGTTTTATATGTGTGATCAGATTGAAGCGAAGTCACTGACATTGGGTGAAGTTTTGGATGGAGATCGAATGGCATTGTCACTGTACGAACTACACTTTGGAGGTCTGCTGACTTTATTGAAATTTAGTGACGGCAGTCTGGTTGTCATGTGATCATGAACAGATGTCTTGTTATACATGTTGTAAAGTTTTGCGATATGTTTCTCCTAAGGTGGAGCAGTGCTTTTTGGATCTCTTGTTCACATAGTTATTTTGGTTTAGATAAGCATTGCAAATTGCAGAAATTGTAAGGTTGAGTTTAAAATGCTGATATTGTGTGCCTTTTAGTTTAATTAAATGTACTGCGATCTACTGGAGCTGTGACTTGTGTTCATTGTCGTTGATTGCAGCACTTAGGACCTGATACTTGCAGTGTTATTAACAAGTATATTATGATGACGATTGTACAGAGAATGTTGCAAATAAGGAGTTGTGCAAGTTAACACTGACTAACAGTGACCTACTGCGACTTCGAGATGCCATCGAGGATCTTTACTACTTTGAATTTGTTATCGGTTGGTGTCATCTGGTTCCTCTCACTGACCTATAGGCTACGTTAGACATTGCATTCTTTCTGAGCCTAAGTGGTCACTGTCAGAATTTTACCCATGTAGGTTGCAGAATGTGAAATGTTATGTTATGTCATTGGGGACTATACTCATGCACTCTGAGTGTGACAGATATTTGTTTATATGATGTAACGTCGATGTGAGTCAGAAAACTGCAACATTTTAGTTTTGCTATAATGTAGTCAAACCTTGAGACTGAAATAATTATTGGCTTGTGTATACTACTGTAAATTTGGAACAAACGAACATCATTGAATCATCAATCTCTCTTAGAGGGTATTTATACAATGACTTGCCGAATGCAGCAAAGGCCTACATACATTTGTATTGGAAAGATGTTAAGTCTTTTTAGTTTTCATTGTATGCAGTTATAATGAGTATTTTGTTTTAAGAGAACTAATAACTGTTGCTCTCAAGTACAAGTTGCAGCTGGTAGCAAACTTTGATATGCAGATGACATCCCTGTGCGTGGGTTTGTGGGTCGACTGGACGAGTCAGGAATCTTCCCACATACGCATGGTATCTATCTATGGACTCATCTTACGTTCAACATAGAATACAATGGCGATCAGGTACCAATCTCGGTGTTTGCTTTCTCTTCATTTCTGCCTATGTAACTATCAAAATAATGGTATCAAAATTTGTCTTTTGTGCATACGGCACAGCATGCATTCCACAGCACTGTGTTGTGTCACGTGCCACTGCACAGCCACAGCTGCCATCTACAATAGCCATGCCCCAAGTCAAACAAATGTCAAATGGTCAAGCGAGGAAGTTCTGCAATATAGATGGTGTTAGTATTTCTTTATTCTTCATTTGCTTAACGAAGTAATACTACAAAGTTGCTAATAAGTTTCTGTGTTAAATTACTATAGGAACAGGCAGGTTTCTGGAGCTCCAGGTCATGCAACGAACATCACAAAATACCATTGAACAGTGTTTTGAATTCCAGAAGCCTTTTGTTGTAAATTTCATTGATTTTAAGAAAGCTTTTGACAGCATACACCGAGACTCTGTACGGGAAATAGCAAAACTGTACAGAATCTCTGAAAAATACGTTCACATCTTCAAGGCTGTCACTGTCGACTGCCGGCCAGACACTGGGGGTGCTGAGTCAGTAGAGGACAGATGAAGGACGAGAAGATGACCTGGATGGTCGATGTGCTAGAACTGACTTGCCGTTTGATGACAATGGATATTTTCATTTTGTTTGATATTGTACAGTTTTGTAAATATTGTACATAATAAAGCCTCAGGACTACATCTGGTGTATACGAACCTGACAAAGGCACTGCATCAGAAGTCTAAATGCTGCATTAGAACACCAAATGGAAACACCATGATGTTTGACATAATGACAGCAGTATGGCAAGGATGTGTACTTTCCACGTTCTTGTTCCTCCTCATCATTGACTTTATTATGAGGAAATCAGTGAACAACCCAGTGTTTGGCATCAAATGGAAACACGACAGGTTGACAGATTTCGACTGTGCAGATGACATTGCATTGCTCAGTGATGCACGCAATAGTCTCCAGGACGTGACAAAGCTACATGAGCAGGCAGCAAAGGGGTCTGCGCATCAGCTGTGAGAAAACAAAGACGATGTCAGTTGAGATAGAACAACTTCCTCCAGTTACCATTGGACAACAGACCGTAGAATATGTAGACAACTTTCCATATCTTGGAAGTTATATCTCTCAGATCAGTTTTGCAGAGGTCGACACACGAGCCAGGTTGTAGGGAAAAGCAGCATCAGCTTATCAGCGACTGCTGCCTGCAGTCTGGACCAGTAATACAATCAACATGTCCACCAAGTTACATCTGTACAAATCAGTCGAGATTTCTGCAGCAATCTATGCTGCTGATACGTGGAAGGAAACGTCAAAAATTTCACGTATGTTGGACGTTTTCCACCTAAGATGCTTGCACACCATACTGGGCATTTCATTGCGAGATCACGTTATCAATGTCAAGTTGATGAAGAGGGCTGGGATGCAGGACCTATCGAATATTGTCAAAGTGAGAAGACTGACAATGGTATGGCATATACTACAGCTACCACCAGATAGACCAGCAAGTGTGGCTATGCAGTGGGTACCTGATGGAGGCAAGAGAAGAAGAGGACGTCCAAGTAAGACCTGGTGACAGACATTCCAGGAGGATTTGCAGGAGATGAGAGTCAGCTGGAGTGGTGTTTGCAGAGTGGCCAGTGATCGGAGTTGTGGAAAAACATCGTTACCCAATACTCCAGCAGGAGTGGGAGGATCTAAGTCTAAGACTGTAAAATTACATTTAGTCAACATTTAAAGTAACTTACAAATTATTTTTAAAAGTACCGTCACTTCCTGCACAACACTACGTAACGATGATGACATGATGTAAGTTTGACGTCATTAAAATGCTGCTACTTTGGAGTTCCTGGAAAGAGAAATGACAGAGTTCATTTTGCCGCTACTGTGGCTTCAAAATTTGCCAGATTTAAATCCAGTTGACTACAGCATGTGGAGCATACTGCAAGAGAGAATTGTACAAATCACGCAAACATCGCATCAGAACCGAGTGGGCCCAACTGGATCATGCCATCATCGCTGCTGCTGTTCGTCACTGGTGTCGTCTTTCTGCTTGTGTCAGGGCAGATGGTGGTCATTTCGAGCACTGCTTTTAATTTTGACATTGGTTTTTTGGAATAACTGCAGCCTTTCATAGCTTTGTTGAGTAGTCGAATTGAGCAGTTGCAGGCTGATATTCTGGTCTGATTTTCTTCCACTTCTCAGTTATGACATTACGCATTTTACTACATGACGATTGTTTAATTCACAAGGTCAAATTTATACGTAAAACAGTTTGGTTCCATTTTTTCTGGACGCAGTGTAATTCTCACATGTAAGCTGACTCTAGTCAGCTTGCTGGTGCTGCTGTGTGTGTTATCAGTTGTGTGTGGAAGTTATCAGTTGTGCCATGTTAGGTTGTCAGACTGCACGCTGTCATAGAAGCATTTGTAGAGTTCATATAGCATTAGTGTTCAGACAAGATGCTCTGTTCAGACAACACACTGTTACAGCATATGTCCAACAGATCACTATTGTTTGAACTGATTTAATCTAATTGTAATTTGTGATCAATATCACTGCCATTTGTGGCTTGGCCGGTCTGTTTATCGCGCTTCATGCTCTGCACATGCCTATGGCATGGATGCTGGTCTGTTTATCACTCTGACGGCTCTCCGGTCAAACAGAGATGCAAAGATCTTTGTAATATTGTGATTGTGACTTAGTCCTGTGTTTGTGAAGATACAATATTGGTTACTATTCACTGTTAGTTCATCGGTACAACAGCAATATATGGTATGAATTCATGTATGTGTCTGTCTGACTATCTGTTCGTTCATCAGCACTTTGTTTATATTTACAGCCGATGCACTGGCTGGCCCACCGTGTGCCCATGCCATGTCGCCACCTACCGAGTGCAGTTACCAGCCTACATAGCAGCCATCCCTAGCTTGTTTCTTTGTGTGCAGATTATTTACGCAAATGTGTCGACAAAAGACAAGCCGCCAGTGAGCCTGTCGGATGGTGTTGTTGCACCGTTCAGTGTTCATTTCTCATACAGTGTCCGCTGGCATGCAACAGGGTCAGCATCAGTGTTACTATTGCAGTGCTGTCCAACCGAACCACTTTTGTATCTGCCATGAGGCAGCAGGCCACAACTTCATGCAGCCTGATCTAGCCTATATGCTGGTGAATGAAGAATTGTAATTTTATGCCAATTTTCAGAAAAGTCACATGCAATAGTCATAAAAAATGTTTATAGGTGGTGACTGATATGTCGTCCAGGCCTAGTTTACTGGTGATCAACTACAGTTATCGTCTGTTTTGATTCGGGCTGTCAAATTAATGCCTTAACAAATGCATTAAAGAAAGAAAGTCAATTTATTGTGGTAGCTTTTGACAGTTCTGAAGTCTTGAAAGTCCATGAAATCAAACTTCTTTACTGGCAGATAAATAAATCCAATTCTGCCACATATATATCAACTTCATTAAGCATAGTGGGCACTGGGCAGTATTTTAAAATTTAAATGAAATCTATGTTCAAGTGAGTGACATCTGATCATGTCTCACTCATCTTACAAGAAAACTGTCATCATCAGCACCAGCAGCACACTCCACTACAAGATTTCTCCATTCTAATCGTCTGTTTGCTCGGTCAAGGACTTCAATGAAGAAGAGGTTCAGCTCTGAGAAGTGACTGAAGATATTTGAGAGCCATGATTGTCATCATCTACCAGAGGGATATTGCTAGGCATCTGGAACAGGAGCAGTGAACAAGCGTCGAGTGGCAGTATGAGTATCCATGCAGTCAGCATGCCCAAAGAGTGTCAGGCATTGCAGGTGAATGATGTCCAACAGAGGAACTTGTGATGTGCATTCACTGCCAGTTTGTTGGAAATAAAGTCGTGCCATTGAATCTCTAGAATTCAGCTAAGACACCACTGTAATGAATAGAGTGCAGCTACCTTTTACATAATGACCAGAATTCAGAGGCATGAGTAAGGAGTTTTGCTCTTCTAGGAAACTGCATTTGCACATCAAAACAGACACAGAGCAACAAGTGAAGATACTGAGAATTCATGCATCGTGCTAGATGGAGTTTCGTATCTGTGGACTGTGGAGCTTTCAGTGATACAAGAAAAGTTTAAGCCAAAGTTTACACTAAGAGAAGTGAGTAAAGTATAACATTTTCGTTGGCGTTGGCGGGCCACACAGAATACGTTGACGGGCCACATATGGCCTATGGGCCGCAGGTTGGACAGCACTGCACTATTGTAACAGTCTGTAGAAGATATTAGATGTTGTTGCTGTGGTTGATGTAGAGATTTTGCCTTACTGAAATGATAACTGAAGAATTAGCACATGGATTAACTGTTAGGCTATGTTTTTTGTGCAATATTTTAAAACAGAATACAACACAAAGCTCCTTCTTCCATGTCCTGTACATTATCTTATCTTGGTTGTGATATTTCTGTGGTATTTGGTCACACTGTCAATTTCTTTCTTTGTCTTTACTGATATGAGCAGTCATTGAAGTTACTGATGGATATCACAGCCACTGACAGACGTGAGTTTCTAATGGATGCCAGTTATTGATGTTCAGCATCTTTTGCCAGAGTTATTCTCGTTACTAGCCGAAAACTGCTGGTATAAACATGACTTTTGGTTTTTTCACCCTGCAGGACCGAACCAGTGCACTGATTGTGGTCAGATTTAGCAGGGCGTAGGGGACCTCACAGGGCGTATGAGGTACCCTATGCCCTACCTATGCATGCACACCAAAACTAGTAGAAAGCAAACATGTTTAAGCAAACAGTTGATACCACTGGATACAGGAAGGAATGTGGTTATGTGCACATATTGAACTTTTCAGCTGCACCCCCTGTGAGCTACACAGTGAAGTGAGAAACATCGAAGTGTGGATTTTGTGAAGTTTGGGAACATATTTTTGCATATTTGGTAGGAATACAGCTGGCTGTCCATGCGTGATTATGCAGTCCTATTCTGCCAGTTTGCACTGCCTGTGATCAGTGATGCATTTTGTTTCTTGTCTGATGTGTTCTCACTAATGTGAGTGTGTGTGTGTGTGTCTCTTTCCATGTGTCTGTGTATAATAATAGTAATAATAGCAGTGGTTTTATTTGTTTTGCAGCACAGGACAGTACATGTAATGAAACACAAAGCATCATCACATAAACATCACATAACACACAGGTTTAGCACAGTCATATACATGCTGCCTAATAATGGCACCAGGTTTACTCAATGCCGTAAATTAACGATACTGACCAAAACAACAAACAGACTCATACATAACATAAGAGGCAACTCAAAGACTATACATATTTACACACATGCATTCACTTTTTAGCACCACCTTGGGATTGAACCGGGACCTTTTGATCCCAAGTCGGACACTATCACCATACCATTCTGTCTGTGTTTGTATTATAATGTGTGGGTTGTTGTGACATTTGTTGTTTATTGGATAGCATGAAGTATGGTGATCGTGCAAAAAGAGTGCGCGATAGCAGTTTCTTTCCTAAGAGCCTTGAGGTTTGTCTTGTTTCTCTTTGTTGTTTGCTGTTGTTTGTTGACTTGGCAACACTAACTGTAAGTAGGCAATGTGTGTGTAACACTAAGACGTGTCTACCATGTTACAGTGGCAATCATGCAGAAAACAGGTGTTGAAAGTAACAAACAATAAAATCTATGTAGTATGTAAACATTTTATTGTTTTCTTACTCAGTTTAGTTGGATGTTAAATTGTGAGTAATGGTGTGAAAGTCATAAACACGTGTGTCGTGTATGTATTGAAATCAAGGTTGATATCTGATACCAGCACTGGCTCTTGAGTTCTTGCCTTAATTCCATTCAGTGGACATTGCTGGGTTGTTTGTGAGAAGACATAAGTTGATGTTGTAGTCTGAGTGGGTGAATGTGCTGTTGCAGATTCACTGGCTGTCAATCATCAATTCAATTGTTCTTGTCTTTCTGTTGATTGCATTCATTGTTGTCATCCTGGTAAGAAAGTCTCCATGGAATCCTGTGTCTGGTTGTTGGTGCACAGTTAAAGTGGAATCTGTTAAGCAGTAAATGGAGTTAAACAGTGCTTTATGTCCTGACTCCTATCACTAGTTGTATTTCTCTTATGTTTCGTCGATTAGATGTTGTCTTTCAACTCTTCTGTGTGTACGAGTTGCTGCAAGGAAGGAGCTGGCAGTTTCGTTGTTACACCTGGTACATTCATACTGTGTCATGAGAAACTTTTCTTCTTTGCTATACCACTTTGTCAAGATAATTTTCAAATGGTGAATCAAATTTGCAAATACAGTCAATCAAAGTCACGTCTTGTTGTGTTGTTTGCATACTGTATTCATGCAGCATTGAAAAAGCTGATAGTATTGACTGTTAAATATTAAACATTGACTTCATTCAGCCTGACTTGGTGGGTTTTTGGCTGCAATGGGCACCAAACCACTCACTGACATTGTTGAATCATTGTTGACTAGTGTTCTTAAGAATGCAGAGTTGCAGATGTGCAATTTATTTGCTCTGTAAATATTTACTTGGTGACAAAAGCCAGTAAATTACCCTGGAAAGTAGTGCTAAATCATTATTTCTTTTCATAATATGTCCTGTCACTGCTGCTGCTGTAGTGTTTTGTTTATATCAGTAGCTGACTTTGAAGAATTCAGTAGACAGTAGCACAGCATCTTGTAGACCGTGCCGTGGTTGACATGTGTGTGATGTATGACAGGCGCGTGTTGTCAACAACGACTTCAGTCGATACAACGTCTCTGGGACAGACAAGGATGAGGAAGATGAAGATGATGTTGAGGACTATGGATGGAAGCTGCTGCATGGAGATGTCTTCCGTTTCCCACCTCATTCTTCTCTCTTCTGTGCAGTGCTTGGTCAGCTTTCATTCCTCTGTATCAGATCAAATCTACACTGTTCACAAACCAAAACCCACGTTGTGCTGACCTACTTTACTGAGTCATCATATATTTTGCCGCGTGGCCACTAAAACTGACATTGATTTGTTGACATTTGCCAGGATGTCTGCTGTCTGTTGTTAATGTGGTTTGCCATTAGCTACATTCAAAGGTAGTCTTATCTGTCTGTGTAAGAGAAAATGATGGGGCTGATAGTAGGTGAAGAAAGTAGAAGTATTGTTGTTGTTGTTGTGTTTGTTGTTCAAGGAGTTGGTTCTCAGTTTCTGGCGATTGCTACTGGCATCCTGGTGATGGCGCTGATGGGAATGTTCAATGTACATCGTCACGGCTCCATTGACATAGCAGTCATCATTCTCTATGCTCTCACATCGTGTATGTTATGCTGATGACAGATGATGAAAGTTTTGATGCAAGTTTCTTGCACCAGTCACGTGATAGCGAGTTTCTCACACCATCAAATGAACATATTCTATTTGATGTGCGAAACTCTTGTGAGAAAGATCTTGATGCGAGTTGCAGTGACTTGATATGACTGATGTACAAGTTTCTCACGTGACTTAACCCGTGTGAGTTTTTTGTAGGAATTTCTCATGCGTCTGTCATTGCGGTTACATTCATTGCTTTCTGCTGATGTGTGAGAGATGACATGTACGTTGTACATCATACACTGCAGATGTATTTCTGCGTCACATGCGTCACTAACACTAACAAATGTGTATGTGCAGTATGTAATAGTTAGTGGTTATGTTGTTGATTCATTGTAACTGAGAGATATTTTCAACTGGTCATTGTGTATTTGATAGGTATATCGGGATTTGTGTCGGCCAATATGTACATGAAGATGTCGGGTGAACATTGGGTTTCCAACGTCAACCTGACTTCAGCTCTCTTCACTTGTAAGTAGTGCATGTGTGTGTTTGTCTGCTCACAATCATGTGTGTGCCTTGAATGTATCTCGAGTTTCTGTTTTACGTGTTATAGCAGAATTATTACAGACGTGTAGAAGATAAGGTGGAGTTTGTTACCCTTCATTGTCTGGGATGCAGTACTGTACAGTAACAGTATGGTAAGGTGAATTTTCAAACTTTATTAAGTGGTAATGAACAGAAGTTTATAGGACAGACGTACGGACAGTGTGTGAGTGTGCAGTTCTTGTCTGTTTGTTGAATCAAGTAAGTGTAATATGTCAGCATTCAGCTGTGCGTGGTAGTTGAACTTGAATTATTTAGAATTCCCCTGTTGCTTAACAAGAGTGTAAAGAAATGCTGTGGTTATGTGCTTGTTGACAAACTTACTGTGCAGTAAAGAGAGTAGCTTGTATGACAGTGTGATTGGTGTTTCAGTGCCGCTGGTGATTGTGTGGGCCATCGTCAACACTGTCGCCTGGATGTATGGTTCAACCCAGGCCCTGCCTTGGAGCACTGTTATTCTGCTGTTTTTTATCTGGGCTGTTCGTAAGTGCTTTATGTGTTGTAAGACTGCACTATAATTTTAATTTTGCAATAATACTGAAAAAATTTTCTTCAGTTTCAGTGATAAAGTGCTACTTCACACTATAAGTAGCTTTCCGTGACAGTGCTGTGTCTGTCGTGATACTGATGTGCCACATTGACTGTTACAGTTGGCTATCCACTCACTGTGATTGGCGCTGTATTTGGTCGAAGCATTGGTGGAACTTTTGATGCACCAAGTCGTCCTAAACCAGTGGCTCGAGAGATCCCATCTGTTGCTTGGTTTAGGACTCCTGTCGTTCACTGCGTCATCGGTGGATTCTTGCCATTCAGGTTCTGCCTTCAGATTTCTGTGTTTTTATCTTTTCCAGTATTTATGCAACTTTACCATGTTTGCACAAATATTTTGCTAGCTATAATTTGTTTGATTATGTTAGATTTGTGCAACATGGACATAAGTATGTCTCACAGTTGAAAATGAAATATGAGTATGTGTGAGCATAGAGACGGCAGACTACATTGATGTTTTTATATGACAAAATTAAATGCACTGTTTATTAGAACTGCAGAAATTACAGAGACTTCTATGGGTATTAAGCAAACATTAACAATGTGTTGCTGAGTGGATGTGTAAACATGGAAAGTAGCATTGACACACTATTGATCTCAAGTCATGGCTATATGTATCGTGTATGCTCTTAACCCTTTTCCTGTTTACCTCGAGATATCTCAGCAGCTGAAAGTCACCATGCAGCGTTTGCCGCGAGAATACTCGCAATTTCAGAAATGATCTTCTGCTGTACCGTTTATCCGGAGAAATGACGCCATTCCTTACTTATTTCTTGTAAATAAGATTTCTAGGTCATATTTACTTTTAGACAGGAAGTTTTTGTTTACTAGGTGATGGATAAGAATAAAAAAAATGTGCTGAAAATGCAAATTTCGGACATCTCGTGCAGTTCTTGATGCAGTATTGAACTCTGATGACGACCTCAGATGAAACCATTTTTTCCGATTCTTCGATTGGGAGAGTAGTAGTGTAATTAGCCTACAGCAAAAGTATTGGGTTGACTGTGAAAATGTTTTATGCAGCATTTGGCACTTATTTCATTGCAGTGATGCTGACTGTGTTCTATACATAGCTATAAGATTTGTCGGACTTGTATAATTTTTAC
>Ga0126335_1001241_pt1 | contig 14036 bp, 4 predicted proteins | sample OlaspJWI45metaG_FD_108409 | JGI IMG/M metagenome (GOLD analysis project Ga0126335, IMG submission 108409) | Marine gutless worms symbiont microbial communities from Oahu, Hawaii - Olavius sp. 1 OAHU.JWI-45 metaG | ecosystem: Host-associated > Annelida > Digestive system > Unclassified | place... | reverse complement strand
TGTAGTAAGTTAATAACTGTTGGCCTAGTTGTAAGTTGTAACTTAACTGATTCTGTTACTGCAGTGCAATAACGCAGTGGTGCTCCAATTTCCGTTTCGTTCACTTTCAGCCAAAATATTCATTAAACTCGCCTTTCTATAGTATATGCAATTTCATTGCAAATTATTATAGGGGAGTAAGAATATACCTTGAATGAAAGGAGGGGCACGATGTGAGAACGCAAGGTTGGCAGGGCCCCATAACTGTGTCTAGCCTATAGGGCCCCTAAATATGTAAATCCGGCAGTTTACAAAGATTTTTACAAATATTATCAATTCTTCTAAACCAATTCTTCAGCTTCTTCCTTTTGTTCACTTTCAACTCAGCCGTAATGTCAAAACCAGACAGGATAGCTCTCCCAGAAGTACCACACCTTGACCACCGCGACGCTATCGTTGCCCGTTTGCTGGCGTCAGCAGTATAACAATCGCAGGAAGTCCTCCATGCGGTAGCGCCAGCCGATGTCCTGAATCTCAACTTGGCAGCATGATCATGCAACTTCTGCCCAATCCGAGTTGCTGTGGCTTAATTCCAAATAGTTTTTGTTAACACACAAGGTTAACCTCCTCACTCTCCGGAAGAACGACATCGTGTTGACCAGACCTATTTTAGGTTTTAAATTCATTTTAGTTTTTATTTTAATATTACATAGTTTTCTTTCTTTACAATCAGTGTCAGACAGCTCCGACGACGAGGGCAGGACTTTGTACTTCTTAATATCAAATATGAGTTAAATTTTATTTCAGGGTTTTGACTCATCATAAACTACGTTAAATACTGATTTTTTAGTTCATGTATTCATTTTCGTATTAGTTTTCATTCGTATTTGATTAAATTATTTTTATTTTTATTTCGTTTTTGAAAGCTAATCGTTTTAGTTTTTACAAAATGAAAAGATAGTCATTTTAGTTTTTATTTTCGTTTTCGTAACGAAAATAGGTCTGGTGTTGAAATCCCTTTCAAGTCATCTCTAATTAGCAATTGCTACAGATTCCCGTGATGTAATCCAACTGCTGCATTGTCATAGGCGACAGACGTGCACGGAGTCGGAGATCAAAATTATTTGTTCAAATACATAATGTCTTCTCTAGTCTGCATTGCTAACACTAGTTACCAGTTGCGTGGCGAGCGCTAGCGAGTGCAAGATAGCCTCTGAGAGTCACGGAGAAGCAACCGGAAGTAGACTCGCGGCGCTGTGGCTGCCAACTTGAAAAATAGTTATCACACAATAAACTCCGCCGTGAGATGGCCCGGTCTGGACGAAATTTGTTAGGCCTACAGCGACGCAGAATCACACGCCGCTGGCGATAATTGAGTCAGTAAATGTTAACAATCACATACGACAGCGTAACAAATCGAAAACAGCAGAAATCACAAATAAAAAACAACATTATGTTGATGTCATATTTATTTATTATTCAGGTGCTATGTGGGTGCTCTCATCTTTTACATCGATAATTAAGAGGATATTGCTTTTGTTGGAGTCTTGTTCGCCAGCGCAAAAAAATCTACTGCACTGGACAGGAATTGATGTAACTTAAAAAGAACATGTGTTTTAGTAAATGGCAACAGCTACTGGAAGCTTTTAACCATTAAAGCTATTTCGTAGGCCTACTAATTTACTTCAGCTCATACCGTCAGCAAAATAGCCGATGAGCGCAGATTTGTGCTTTCTTCGGAAACATTTTAATTGTTGCTGTCTTTGATGTATTAATGCAATGCGACGTTTCTTACATGAATAATAAACATATGTAGTATAATGTGTGTGTGTGGACATCTCTTGCGATGACAGATCATGGAAGGCAACGGGGACATAAAGAAGATTTTTAAGAAGTTGCTGAGCTGTTTTTGGAAAAAGGATCTTCGCCGCGCCAACAGTCTGGTGAAAAACCTCAATCTGGAAGATCGGAAGGCTGTGAGTCGTATAAGAGATGATGACGAAGATGGCAGCACTCTATTGTTCACTGCCGCAAGTTTCGGTGACACATCGTCTGTGAACTTCCTTCTGGATGAGTGTGGTGCTGACACAGAGCAGCAATGTGCCTGCGACAGCAATCGAGTTCGGATGACACCTCTGTGTATTGCTGCCTACGAAGAATATCTCGATGTAGTGAAAACACTTGTCCAACACGGAGCTGACGTCAACGACGTCTCTGAAGGTGAAACTACAGCAGTCCAAGCGGCTTGCATCGCGAATAACATCAACATTGTGAGATTTCTTGTTGAGAATGGTGCGGATATAAGCCTGCCGGACGATATCGGAACGACTTGTCTGATGGAGTCTGTTTGCAGTGTGAAACTCTGCAACTTTCTGATTGAGCAGCATGCTTCGGTGAATGCAGTCGACAACCGAGGTAGTTCGGCACTCCACCATGCGATCATGGGCAACTGCCTTGCTTCCGTCAAACTGCTGACGGAGTGTGGTGCTGACACATCTATTTGTAACCAGGACGGCGATGACGCATTGCAGACAGCTGCATTCAAAGGCATTCCGGAGATCGTAGAATATCTCATCGAGGAAATGAATCCAACCTCAGAAAGAAGGGCTGATGCTTACTCTCTGCTGGCATCAACAATAATGGGCAACAGTAACAAAGAGCAAGCGCTGTCTTTCTGGATCAAGTCGGCCAACATACGAATGGTCATGGAGGAGTTGACAGAAGATCCAAATGAAGCTGTCTCTGTTAGTCCAAATTCCGCATTCAATTTTGCTGTCGAAGCGAAGAACATTGACTCTCTGATGAATACTGCTCAAGATGATGATGCGATGCATATGCAGACTCTTGTGGTTCGAGAACGCATCCTCGGTCCAAATCATCCGGAAACCGTCAAAGCAGTAATACTCCAGGCAGCTCGTTACGCTGACCTCCATGCTTATCAGCGCTGGATTGACCTGTCAAAGTACGCGCTGCACAAATTGCGACTGGATCCAACTGCAGGGCGACAGATGCACTACGTACTGAAAATTGTTTTTGCAACATTGCACAAAAATAGCACAGAGAATCCCGCCAGCATTCGCTTTGCTGAAGTGTCAGATTTGCTTGGGTGCGTAGTGGACAAGATAGGTGAATTCATGTCGTCTTCGGCAGCCTTTCCATCAGATCTGGCAATTCTGCCTCAACTGGCCATATATCTCGTCCACCTCCTATGCGACCTGACACTGACCAATGCGGAAACAACAAGATTTAAGCAGCTTGTCCGTGCCCTGGTCCAGACCAGACTTCGTACAGAGGTCAACGGCATTAGAGTAGTGAAAAATTACACACTTCTTCATCTAGCTGTCGACTTTGGGCAAGGTATATATGTAGACAGTGATCATGACGACAGTGATGATGACGACAACGAGGACGACAATGACAATATGAATGATGATGACGAAGAAAATGATGATGACGACGAAGACGATGATAATGATGAAGACGACGAGACTGACAACGACCATGACTATGATGACAATGAAGACTTCGAGGAGTATGCAGTAACTAGTTATTGGCCCACTAGTGTGGTGGTCGAATGTTTGCTAGCAGCTAGGGCAGCAGTGAATGCAGTTGATTCAGACGGCAATACCCCACTGCATGTGGCTGAGTTCAGCCGACCAGCTGCCACATCAATGAGAGAAGATTGGGAGAAGAAGACTGAGTTACTCTTAAATCACGGTGCCCACGTTGACATGGCCAATGCCAAGGGAAAGTTTGTGTATAAAAAGCTTCCAGCGAATATCGACGTCTTTAATCACATCAGTTTGCAGTGTCTCGCTGCTCGTGCAATACGCGCTCACAAAATTCCGTATGGCGAAATTCTACCAAAAATGGTTGCTGAATTTGTGGACTACCATTAGTATCATGACAGCAGCAGTTGTCTGGACATTCTGCTGAACTACCTGACTCAGAGTTAACTTCCTTTACTGGTAATTGGTTGTTATGTTTATCAGCAGACGTTCGATTTTTTTTGTTATCCTGTAGCACCAGGACCTAAATGACTTTAAAAGTTAATTTCGCCATAAAATCATGTTTCAGAACTAATTGCTTATTACAGTATGATGCAGTCTTTACAACATGTCTTCTTATTGCGTCTCAGTGCATGCTCAGTTCGATTGTGAGTTCTGAATTTGGGTAGCAGTCAACTTGCCAAGTAGTCATCCCCGGTCAACTCGTCTCCAGGTCAACTCACACCCAAGTCAACTCCTTAGAACTCGTTAGTTAGAGTTAGGGCTTGGGTCAGGTTAACTTTGGAACTCAGTTGTCTTGGGGATGAGGTGACTAAACCCTGAAATTTAGCAACACTTGGACCATAGTATACTTTTACTGGAGGTCTGTGGACATGCGTGTAAGACTTGCTTTGATTTATCGGACAAATACATCACTGCAGATATGATGAATAAACAAGACACTAGGTTTTAAGGTTGTCACGTTTGCTATGTTTCCAGTCCTGGATCGATCAGTTCGCCCCCCCCCCCAAAAGCGTGCTTTTGATTCGGTTTTGAGTTATGTATGTACTTGTCTAAAACCTATTTTTGGAAATAACTTCCTTATTTATAGAGATATCGCAATTCTGGCAAGAAATTTATAACCACTCCCTTTTTAATGCCCAGGGGCCCGATTTTCAAAACTTCTTAAAAACTTAAAAAGATCTTAGGCAAATCTTAAGAAAATGACCGAACTTACGAACATCTTAGGAAAAAGTTACGAAAAACTTAAGAAAATCTTACGACGAACATACGAAAAAGTTATGAAAAAGTTAAGAAACGCTAAGAAAGGTTTGGAAAATCAACTTACAAAAATCTTAGGAATTCTTGAGTTGTGTACTTACGACAAAGTTACGACGAACTTAGGAAAAACATAGAAAGATCTTAGGAAGAACTTAGGAAAATCTGAAGAAGTTTTGAAAATCCGGCCCCAGGTACTATCCTAAGGCGAGTCCAAAGAGTGGACGCATGACAGTGATTCCCGAAATAGGCCACTGAGACAGTGCGACAAGAACCCAATCTGCTGTACCTATAAGCTGCCTACAACATCGCACAACCAGAGTATTGCACTGTACTACAGTAACTACAGCAGCTGTGTTAATATTCCCTTTTACTCCAGACCATCATCAGTAATCAGATGAGGCCACAGAGGCTGAGACTAAAAAACCAACCGTACTATGTTTTACCACTGGTTGTAAACGAAATTTTTAACAGAAACATTAGAATTATTTATTACTGCACCACAATCAATGACACATTCAAAAAAATTACTAAAATTTGCTGAATTTATTGCCCAAATTACATAGCAAATTTGATAGTTACTTTGATCAAATTACTTAAATATATAAATAACAAAGACTAAAAAACTGAAAAAACCTAAACATGGACTTTTAAGGTTTGAAGCTGAAGTTTCTAAAAAAAACCTAAAAACCTAATAATTTACAATAACACAGAAAACGAGATTTTTCTGCAACTGACACTCATTCTGTTGTTCGATTTAGTTGGCTGGCTGCATATCTACTGGGTGAGTCAGAAAAAGTAGACTCATAAGTATAATCGGCCTTAACTACGTCAAACAATAATCGACTTTCAAAATTCTTTCACTGATTGAAAGCATACAACATTTCAACAAATACCATGTAACATTTTCCATCACACCTTAGGTATGTTGCTGCAATACCTTGGGAAAATAAAAAGGTTCAAATTTGTTGCAAATATAGAACAGACTGCAAACAAAATGTGTTGATTTTAACATGCACACATTTCAACGGATGTTGCTTACTTACTTATTACTTTCTTACTTATTGCTTCAGCTTACAGTTCCTGTTAAATACTCTTTTGAATAGCACACAGTTCTGTGCCCATGCAAACTGGACTCATGACATTTCACGATTTTTCAAACAGCTATACATCTTTTAAATTAGACCAGATCTGGAGCCGTCAAATAACCCAGACCTCAATCTGGTTTACTACAAAGATATGGGGTGTTGTCCAGCAGCGAGTTTATTAGTTGTGAGTGCATAATGTGGACAAACAGAAGCACAGCTTGCTGAACGTTTGGTGCTGCATGGACGGGCGGGATTCTCTGTGCTTCGTCACCTACGATGCAACCGTCCACATCCTAGTGCATGTGTGTGGGCATACGTGGACACTTGAGCAATATTATGACAGTATTAATATTTCAGCCATATGACATGAAATGTTTCATTTTTGTCACACATGATATGATTTTTGAGTTGTATCTTTTGTAACATTTGACAAATTTGAACTTCTCAAGGTATAATTTCAACATAAGTAAGGTGCGATGAGATTGGAGAGTAGTACACGGCTTTTGTTGTAAACTTCGTTATCTTTCCAGCGGTAAAAAAATTTTGATCATTGGTCAAGGTTTGACAAAGGTAAGGCTGATACCCCATGTGGGCTCCGGAGCTTAGTATAGACCCACTCCATCACCTGGCCGGATGTCGTAAGAGGCAAGTAAACCAGGCACTCCTCAACCTCCGTGGCCTCATCTGATTACTGATGACAGACTGGAGTGAAAGAGGGAACATTCGGAATAGGGGCCCCTCGTGGGAACCCTTCCGCAAGAACTCAGCTCTTTGCAGCTGACAGGCAAACCAGTCATGGTTCAAAGAAAGAAGAAACCCTCAGGCGCCCGACGGAAGTGCCTGAGGAAACAGAAAGAAGCACCATATAACAGAGACATCCTGAGGTTTTTAACATCCTCATGAAGGCAAATTGTGCACCGGTACTGACGCCAGCACTGAGGGCAGCAGTCGCACAAAAAGACCGCTGTCACCTGGTAGGATTCCCAGAGCCAGGTAAAGCGTACTAAGCAGAAACAAAAAGAAGCACCATATAACAGAGACCTCCTGAGGTTTTTAACATCCTCACGGAGGTTTCCATAGTACCCTGGTAAAAAATACCGGGGGCTTTACTGGGGAATGTACTATGGGCCCATCTGCGGCTTGGTTCTACGAAGGACAACTTCGCCTCCACCGAAACTGGAAGTTAAGGTTGATTAAAATTAAAAAAGCTTAGAAGGCTATTTTTTTGACTCACCGGGTAGATGGCTTACCTGCCCGCTGATGGTCACCCATCCCAGTAATAACCAGGCCTGATGCTGATTAACTTCTTGATCGAGACCAACTCGCTACCCACTACATCACCAGGGCTTTAAAACAGAGTTGTAAAAAGACCCATGTTTTTTAACGTTGAAAAACCATATTCCACTTTGCAGTGCAACTTTTGACAATTATATATAATTTTCTCCGACTGGAACTGTCTTAAATATACGATATAGATAAATGGCATCACTGGCATTGCTTGATATCTTGAAATATAAAATCTAAAAAAATCCTTTAAAAGCCTTCAGAAACTAAAAACTTGAAAAAAAACTTTGTTCTAAAAGCCTAGTATTTTTTCCACCCATGAACACCAGACAACGAAAAACTGCACAGTGTGAGTGAGAGGTGAGCAAACCTGTACAACATCGAGAACTTCGGGAACATAGAACTGAAGCATGTTCTGTATTCCGTTCTTTAATGTCACAATTGAGCTCGGACAACTGCTGCATGCTCCCTGCAGCTTCAGCTTCACAACCCCATCCTCAAAACCCTGTACGCCATCACCATCTGTTATTTATTATCATTATTATTATTATATCATTTATTTATTAACACCTTTGCAGCATATCGAAACTAAAATTCCTGTAATCCTCAGAGAGCAGAGATTTGATGTCCCACTCAACACATTATAGGTATTTTGGGGACAGTCTTTACAGACCAGATGATTCAACCAACAGTGTCAAAGCACTGAAACTTGTCGAGACCAGGCTTCAATCTCACCGTGACCACTCCACCAAGCTACAGCAAATAAACTCAGGGCAACTGCCTCTTAGCACACAGTAAGGATCCCAGTGTGACAAAACCCAATCTGCCAGACCTATAGATGTCCTGCATGATGGCACTGCGTCGTTGTGCCGTTGGCAATGTAGGTTTAAAGGTGGGTATAGAAAAAGTTAAATCGCATATAACTCAGCCGCACACTGAGCGATATTCTTGAAATGTTGTCGGATCATACATAGAAAAGTCCCCAAAAGAAAACACTTGTCAAAATTAGACTCGGACGTAGAATTCTGAAGCCAGAGAGCCCGTTTCGAATCTCGTTTTGGGGGCATATCTCCGCCCTCGATCAAGATATTTTCACGAAATTTGGTGGGTATATAGACAACTGGCTCCCCAAGTCTATGAAATGGCCCAAATGCGATTTCACAAAGCCAACTTGTCAGTCGGCAGCCGCGTACCACACATACAACATACCGGCGGTCAGTTTAAACGTCGTCAGCTAGATCGCATTTCTTCACGCTACAAGGAGTGACATTGTGTTACTATGATCGATGACATCTTCTTCTTAATTCTTATATGAACCGAAACTCATTCATTACACTTAAATTATTCACATTTTCTGACTGATTTTCCAAGCACACATAATAAAACAGTGCTTGTGTACAGAATGGCAACGTACGGCACTATGCCATTTAGCCTCATTATTTTGTGCCATATGCAGTGCATCGATAAGCTATTCCATCTAACTCCAGACCAACATTGCGACAAGGCTGCAGAGGCTGAGGGGTGTAGCGCAACCGTGACGGTGTTTAGGGTGGGTCCACTCCAATGTTTAGTTTTTACGTTGGAAGCGAGTGAGAGAGATTAGATATTCTACAGATAGGATCTAATAGAGTTATGTTTTGAATATGCATTTTGATACTTTGACGAATTAATTAATGAACTGACGTCGAATGGGAGTCAGATGCATACAAACAATAAACTTTGGATTCCTATGTCATGAATTGTTGACATGTCCGTGATGAATATTATCGATACATTTGTGAAGTGCTGCTTGGACTTCAGGTCCTCATCTGAAAGTGACGACAGGTATCGTTCGAATTATTGATTCAGAAACAATATATATATTCGAAAGTGATCAACATGCTACCGGATCTTGCCGGCCTGACGTCGTTTTAGTTCCTTTTAGTTTGTTTCTGGGCTGGGCTTTGCGGTCAAACCATCACCTACATCCTATGCACATTAATTGGGGAAGTAACTGCTGTAACATTGATACTGAAAGACAATAAACTTATAGACATTAGTCATTTATATATTTTACTATGTTCTGTTAATTTACCAATATATATCTTATTTTAAATGCATCTGTCTTCCATTATAATACTTAAACACATTGTAGTGGCTTGAGCCGACTTTAGACGACAACCTAGTCCAATACCAATGCTCTAAGGTAACTCTGCAGCATGCTAAAAGAGGGCTTGCTTACAGTGAAAAATAAAGCAGTTACCTTATAGATGATGTCACCGCCATCCTCCTGAACTGTCGGCCTGATTCTGGTGTCAAGCAACTCTTTGATCATTGCAACTACGTCATCGTCACCTGCAAGCCACGAACACCAAAAACATCAACTCAAACACAGTCACAGACGCTCACTGCGAGCAACGATATCATGGAACTGACTGGGGCATTACGTCAAGAAGAGCCAATGACAGCATAAACAAGCAACAGCAAACATCAAAAGTCCACAGAGGAAGAGAACGACAACAGTGTGCCCAGAAAAGAGATCTCAACAAGGAAATGTGGATGGCGGGATTCAGCAATAGCTGGTGAAAGATGTATTTGGAATACTGAACTAAAATTTTGAACAGTGCCTACTGACATGTTCAGCTACAGACTTAAATTTTCATGAAATTTGGAGATTGTCACCTGGGAGGCCTCGGCCCATTTCAAATGGAATGACCCAGGACTCAATAAGCATGCCATGCATATTGTTGGAATGACAGCAAACAGCAACTGACCACATGTAAGTTTCTAACAAATCAGAAAAGATTGCAGCAAAGAAACACCACCAAAACATATGCCATAACAATAACTATTTCATATTGAGAATCAGGTTTTGCAGCAGTGTAAGAATGTCGGAGATCAGGTAACATTCTGACTGAAGCAAAGCCAATTTTGAGGACACAATGTATTTTTGAAGAAATCACATAACCTGCAGCAAACTAACTGAGGTGGTTCAGTGATGTAGTGGCTAGGATGTCGGACTTGCGACTCGCGGTCGTGGTTCGAATCCCGGTCATGGCACTGCCAGTTTGTCTGAGGTAGGTGACCGTTTCTTGTGGGTAAACTATCTTGGGATGTAACCACCACCTAGATCAACTCAGCCTTGCATCCCTTCGGGGTCGCAAAATCGAGTACCAGCTTTGGCTGGGGTAAAGGCGGGAAAGTCACCTCTGCCGGGTGGCAGGTAACACTGTGTGATCCCATATGGTATGTGATTTCCCGTATCAGTGTGGTGAAGTTGACGAACTGCTATACCCTTCTTTACCTTTTGACCTTTTACATTCAAAAGCCAAAATATACCAGAGTGATACCCATTTCTTATCCAGATATAAATTTCAAAAAAATATTCTACAGTCTGTCTGTCCTATTTGTCAGTCTAGCTGTCAACTATTTGCAATAGAAGTCCTTATAAATGATGCAAATTGGCAATAAAAAAAGATTGGTACAGACCGCTATCTGTATCAGACACTGCTGATTCCACTTCCTTGTTGATTACTGGCTGATCAGTAGCGAAGAAGTCCATGATTGCAGCAAATATGTGTGGCTTCATGATGGCCCAGTCAATGTCGTCATCAGCCTGCCAAACATACAGGACACTTGTGAAGATAAAGGTAACTGTTTTCCCATAGACTCGTATATCTGTAGGGATAGTGTATGACGCCTCTAGTGGTGAGGTCGACCTGTAACTAATATTGCCCAAGGCTAGCTGGCTAGGGCTGCTCAGTACTGCCCACCACAGGCCGGTGCAGCAAAAAAAAACAAAAAATGCTAATTTTCTGCTGGCCCCCAACCCGAGCCCTCAAACTTTTTTGCGCCTAAAACCATCTCAGGGGTGCCCTAGAGCTACCCTGAAAATCTCGACGTGATCCATAAGCCTGTTCCCAAGTTATAAACGAACACACAGACATTCAGACATACACACAAAGAACCATACATACTGTCTCCAACTGACTTCTAAGTTGTCTCTGAATTATATATATATATATGAACTATAAGCAACCAGACTATAATATTCCAGTAAAAGGCCACATCCACCTTACAAAATTTTGCAAATTTTTAACATTTCGTATAATTACCATATTTTTACGAACTTTGAAACTGCAGAAAAATTCCCGATCTATGGCGATGTCATAATCGACCAATTGCGATGCAGTAATGTGACATTATCGTCTATTAGTAGCGCATGACGTTACTATGGGCCAGTTGTTGCACGGTTTATTGATAGCGCTGGGCAGTTTGTCCACGACAGCTGAGCTTCTTGTCTTTCCCTATGGCAATTTTTTTGAAGAAAACGACAAAATAACTAAATACCTGTCTAGCACAACCATTTTAGCAACTGTCTTGTCTAATACAAAAACAACTAATGAGCTCACCTTGGTGACAGTAATGAACTCGGTGCCAAAGAAAACGCCCGAGACTCCTTCTATACGGTGAAGATTTCTACGGCAAATGTCACCAACGCAGTGCACACTGGTTTAGTTAAGTATGCAATATAATTACTTATTTCACTGATGCTAACAGCTTGCCGATCAACTGCTGAAAATTAAAATAGTCCATAGACAAATAATCATGAGCTGGACTACAGGGCCCACAAAGGGGTAAAAAACAGAGGCCCAGGCCTTTGCTCATAATCACACACAGTCTGTTGGTGCGTAAATTAAGAAGAATAGTAAGACTAACGACAGACATTAAAATGTTTAAAATAAAAGTTCCAGCAATGTTTATGGTGAAAGCAGAACAGAACAGACCAGAACAGCCCTTTGTATCTACTGTGTGCTCTTTACTGAAATTTCACCTTGAACTAATACAATGAGAAATGTGCATTAGTATTTCCCGCAACTTCATTGGTGGGCACAGTTCTGCTAATCTGCTAACCACTGATTAGCGAAGCTAACGTTTTCATTGGCGGGTTAGCGGTTCTGCTAAATTTGAAAACTGTTAGCGGACCAATTATCTTCCGCTAAATTTAGTTCCACTAAGTTTAAGTCCGCTAACACTTTTTCTCGCTGGTAAATTAAATAAAGTTTCAGCTTCTAGCGGTAATACATTTATCTTACTTTTCCCATGCCGATAAATGAACAAATATCATTTCTGGACAGCCACAGCAAACACTTTCTTACTTGAAAATGTACATTACGCAGGCTGTGGTGCACTGTTCTGAACTCACCGTTAAACTTTCAGCATTCTGTGTCTATTTTAAGGGTTTTATAGTAGTGTAGCAAGCAGAAGACAGATTCAAATAAAGAAACCTAGTGGTTAGCATTAGCTTTCACTAATTTTGCCAACGATTTAGCATTAGCGTAGCTAACTTTTGACTTAGCAGATGATCAGTTATCGACCTTTTCTATTAGCTATGCCCACCACGGTGCAATGTATGTATCCTTTCGAACAGGTAGCTAAATGGTTAATGAACTGGAAAGAATGTTTCAATAATTTGAACCACTCATCACTCACGAGTGCGACAGACAGATAAACTGACACTCGCAAAATAAATGCTGTGCTTAACCATGTTGCATGGACAAAACACACTAACCTTGCCAGCGGAGATCGTACAGATGACTTTGCATTCGGGAAATCCATCGTACCTTCTTTCAGAATGGTTTTACCGGGCAGAAACTTCAAGCTGTTTGGATTTGGTGTTTCCTGCACCTGAATGAAAATGGACCGCACTATCACACAGACATAACAACACAGCTATGTTATTCTCCATAGCAACATGCGCGTCAGTAAGTAAGTAAGTCACTGTAAGCAACATAGGCTATCTCAAAAGTGCTGTACATCGAAAGCGTCATGCTGCACGAGTGAAATTTTGAATGAGTCTGATTGCAAATGTTTCTCAAAGTCGTGACTGTTCCAAGCATGTGGCGCGGCGACAGCGAAGGCACGATCACCGGTCTTGGAGCAACATATGCATGCATGGCATGGCCAGCTGTGAAGTTGACGAAGCCCCATATTTGTACTGATTAAAGATCAGCAACTGACCGAATAAGTTTGTAGATACTGTGGAGTGGATACGGTACCGATACCAGTAGAAATAGCAGAATTCTACGCCCCACTTAAAACAATTATGTCACTTCAAAGTTGAGTCATTCCTGGCAACCAATAGCACTGCTACCAACAACCGGGTAAGAAAATAAAACATGCACCCAAAAAACTCAGAAAAGAACTCGTAGTAACTTCTTTTTCTAGCCAAATACACCAAAAATAAAGCTAAAAAACGCTGTTTTTTTGCTTTTTACAACATCAAGCCAGGAAACAAAACAAGCCTTCTCCAATGATCGCAGAACCTGCACAAAACTACAACACCTTTGGTGGTTGGGAGTCTGCCCCCACTTAGACCCCAAACTGGGGATTTATACTCAGTTTCATTGGGAATGACTACTTTAAGGCGAATCAAGCTCAATGTTGTGTAATAGCAGATAGCCACAAGGTAGCGCTGCTGTTGCTGGCAATACGTAAAGGCTAAACTTACACAAAGATCTCAAAATATTGCTAACATCAAAGCGTAACTGCTGACGTCATAACTGAAAATGTTTTAAAGGCTAACTGCAGTCAAAATTATAAAAGTTAAGATAACGTATTTTTAATAGCACGTAACGAAATAAGACACTTGGTACCATGTATGTAATGATTAGTTCGCTATTTATGTCGCTATTAATATCTTGATTGAACTTGCTGAAAACCAACTTGGCCACACCAGTTGCTTCCCGGATGACCATTTTACCATGTTGAAAAGTGTGCAGTTGCTGCATCTATGGTCGTGTCGATAACACGGTGCGAGTTAGTTTTCTTGGTTTGTTTAAACCATCGTGCTTTATTATGCCACAATTAAACTTTTCAAGTACGGCATTCTAGAGACACCAGCAGACATTTTATGCACAAGTTTGGCGATTGTTTACGT
>Ga0126335_1001240_pt1 | contig 14039 bp, 6 predicted proteins | sample OlaspJWI45metaG_FD_108409 | JGI IMG/M metagenome (GOLD analysis project Ga0126335, IMG submission 108409) | Marine gutless worms symbiont microbial communities from Oahu, Hawaii - Olavius sp. 1 OAHU.JWI-45 metaG | ecosystem: Host-associated > Annelida > Digestive system > Unclassified | place... | reverse complement strand
GTCCATAATAATGTGACCAAGGTATTTGAAATTTGAGACATATTGGACATAACTAACTCCAATTCTGAGAGGTGGGAAATGAGCACGAATAATGGAGCTCTGTCTTTTAGGTTTAAACATCATACAGACAGTTCTATTCACATTACAGCTCATGTCAATAAGAACGGACTGTGAGTGTAACACATTCAACAGCGACTGCAAAGCATTCCAGGACGGCGCAAGAACAACGATGTCATCAGCATATGCCAATATATTCATACATGTATACATCACCAACAAAACACCCAATGCCTGTATTTCTCACAGAGCCAAGTAGCTCACGTATGTAACGCGCAAACAGGTATGGCGATATAACACCCCCTTGCCTAGTCCCATTGCCGATATGAAATCTCAGGGAGGTCACACCACCCCATTTGACAGAGCAGGTTTGTGTACTGTACCAAGCAGCTAAAACTCTAACGATCTTACAATTAACATTGTCATCCAGCAGCTAGTAACAAAGTAGACACCTAGATATCTAATTCTATCCAACCAAACAACTTCTTTGTAAAAATAACGTAGGGCCTAATGGAACGGCTCTGAGTCGTATGCATAACTTTTTTGCTGTCCGACGCAGGGCGTTGGCGCGGCATTTGCTATGGCGACGTGGCTGTCTGTGTGTCTGTCACGTTGATGTGTTGTGCCAAAACCACTGAGTCGATCATCATGCGACCTTCACGAAATTGTAGCCCAACTATTCTATTCTAGTATTCCCATAATAATACGAACTCGAAGCGTCGGGAGGTTTATCAGTTTATCAGCGATAGCTGAGCTCCTTATTTTACAAAGACCACCGTTTACGGTGCTTTGCTGTGCGGTTGCTGTAGATGCGTTGCGTTACAGAATGAGGCGCTTCTAATGAGCTTTGCTCACGGTCTGCGACCGGAGTTTAGGTTTCCTAATGGCGGAATCCAACTTAAGTTCGTTGTTGTATCTAACCTTAACCTTAACCTTAGCCTTATGATTACAGCATGTCCGGAAAAATTGAAACACTAGTATTTTAGACACAACTTTGACAAAGTTTAGCAAATTTTCGTAATTTCTGGTGCAATTCATCTTGACATTAAAAATAACCAAAAATAGTTTTAAAGTACCATCACTATTTGCACAACACCACGTAATGATGACGTAAGTTTGACGTTATAAAAATGCCGTTTTACGCGCTACGGTGGAGCTGCTGGAATGAGAAAAGCCAAAGTTCATTTCGCCGCCTCCAAATTCGCCAGATTTCAATCCGGTTGACTACAGCGTGTAGAGCATACTGCAAGAGAAGGTTCAAAACACGCATCACTGATCTCGAAGACCTGAAAGATCGCAGCATCAGAACCGAATGGACCAATCTAAATCACGCCGTCATAGCTGCAGCTGTGCGTCAGTGGCGTCGTCATCTTTCACCTTTGTCAGGGCGGGCGGTGGTCATCTCGAGCACTGCTTTTAATTCTGACATTTTGTGTTTTTGCGATAACTGCAGTCTTTAAAGCCTTCGTTGACAGTCGAATCGAACAGCTGCAGGCCGATATTCCAGTCTAATTTTCTTGCAGTTGTCAGTCATGACGTTGTGCGTTTTAACACATGACGATCGTTTAAGTCACTAGGTAAAGTAGTGACACTGTATAGGTGTGGCGGACATTTGTTGTGTTGTTTTCATTTCGCATTACTTTGACGAAATTTCATGCAAAACTTACAACTATATATTTGTGTTCGTCAAAGTTATGCCTGAGACACTATTGGTTCCACTTTTTCCGGACGCGATGTATAACTTGTCAGTTCTGGCACGAGGCAGATATCTTGGGGACGTATGTCCTATAGGAGGAATGTCCAGAGGCGATTGTTTGAGGGCGAATAGCCGATTACCACACACGTAATTTACTACAGACAATGTATTATCATGCCTAGTAATTAGTTTGATGTGCATATCTGCGGAACAGTGAAACTTTCGAAATACGATAAACCGCAGTGCCAGTCGGCCATTCTGGAGAAACTGTCGCCGGCATTTATCTGTCGGTTTCTGTCCCCGCAAAAACAAAGTACTCATAGAAATTAAGTTAGAGTAACAAGATTGCAACAGGATTAGGTTTTGTGGTAAACCATAGAAGTAATTGGCTTTTGGCTCATTTGGGCGAGAAGTCCCAAGTGAATATTTCAAGCTCAGCCCAGGGCCCAACCTTTCGATGGGAGGCCTGGGTATCACGACCGGCGGGTAATATGCCCGATATAAGTCGACCATTTTAGAAATCCCCTAAGCTTCCCCGCGGATTTCATGGCTGGGAGACAGATCCTTAGGATGTCTACATGAGATTATAGGCTAGAAATCGGCGCTATAAAGAATGATTTTGTTTTTTGAAACCAGATCTTATAAAGTGGTAAAAATTGTGTAAAAATGACAGAATTTGGTACTTTTAACCCCCAACTTTTTTTAAAATTGTGAAGAGATAAGATAAACATTTCGGTCACCATTCAGGCCAATCATCAGCACATCCTGTGTTAATTCGGATTTTAGATATATTACTTTATTTGGAAACCAGAGCACTTGTAACGGAAATGGTGTCAAAGCCCACTGGGAGAGCTTCTGGAGATGTCTGTTGAAAATTTTCGTGCGACTCCTGTAAAAGTAGGTACCTTCGCTCAAAAGTCTGATCACCTATGAGCTTCTGATATTACTGCTTTCAAGATGACGTAAAACAGCACTTGTTAGACTTCCGACACAACGTGATAGCATCATATTATGCTAGCAACAGATTTGTGTATGAACTTCTTGAACAAAGGTTACTGTTTTTACTGTTGTGTGTGGTGTGCTATTGTTGAGTGCACTTGCTTACACTTGTGTATGATGTGTATTTCTGCACCTTAATTTAACTGCGTGACACCGACACTCTTCGATATATTCATGTACCTATACAAACTAAGATTTTTGTTGCTGCTTCGAGACACTCAAAGAACGCCAGTGTTTCTTTGCTGCACCGCCTACATGTGGGATCCAAAAGGGCATCTTCGTGTTTTAAAAAAACGAAATAACTGAAATTTACTTTTGAAAGTGGAACGCTCTATCACAGTTAAAGAGTAGGCTATAAGCACAAGGCAGTAGCACTATTGGAACTCACCATGGAGCGGACAGCAGAACAGTGATGGGCAAAAACTAACTACGTATTAGAATGCATTTAAACGATGCCTATGCCTCCGCCTGCACCCACTTTGCCACAAGTTTGCAGTTCACTGCAGTCGAACATTGCAGTCGGTGCGAATGTCTTGTTAACATCGCTGCAGTTATCGCCCAGAGAGAGAGAGAGAGAGAGAGAGAGAGAGAGAGAGAGAGAGAGAGAGAGAGAGAGACAGCATCACAGACAGATACCTTGTCCAGCTAAAAACATAATGGCTCTAGCGGAAACATAAAAAGTTAAAAAGATAGAGAACACTTGATACAGCGCTTTTTTATGGACCAACTTCATCACAAAAGCGCTCATATATGGCACCTGTTGACTAGGGATCACACAGCTTTACCTACCACCCACGCGTTTATCCATAAATGATAATGATCAACATGAAGATGATGAATTGGTATTGCTACAGTGGCGTGAATGCGATAAAAGATGCTGGTGCTCATCGTAAAGACATCTCCGACAAATTCTGAATTGTTACTTGAGAATTGTCGTTGCTTTTTTTGTTACGGCGTGTCACCTGTCATCGCATATCCGTCGAATGCATGTCTCTTCCTTGTCCGTCCCTCGACTAGGAACACGGTGACGTGATGTCACGACAGTTCGACTTACACACATAACCTTCAACGACAGAAACCCTCCGCGACAATTAAGCCTGCGACAATAACCCCCAAATACTAACCTTTCGTTACCTATTCCTACAACACTTCTCTACTGTAGATTGTGTCCGCTAGCTCGGGGTTATCTCTAACTCTAAGATTGGCACTAACCCCACAACTTTCCTAACCTTTACCCTAAACGGTAATTCTGATCTTAACCCCAAACCGGAATAGCACCGTAGTGAGCCTACAACCTATACTGGGAAGAGGTTTTAGAAACACATGGTCCCTTGGCTGTGGCGGCGGCGGACGTTTTGTCGAACAAAGGTTTCATAGTGGGCGAATTATAGAGGTTGTAAGCCTACCCAACGTGGACGACGTCAGAACCAGTTGTGAGTGACACCGCAATTGACGCGTCTTGGCTGTAAGGTCAGTGCTCTTGTCTGCCTGCTGCAAGACGCCAGAGCGAATGTGCAACAGATGTTATGAGTGACTGACAATGACGCGAGGTGGCGCTCAAGGCGGTGGGCGGTAACTATCAACAGGTGCTCTGGCTGACGATGTTACCATGGTAACCATCTCACAATGTCTCACACGCACTGCTAAGGCTTAAGATTTTGGGTTTAGATTAAAATGACGTCATTTTTGTAGTACTGCGTAAAAACGACATTCAGTAATTATACTTATAGATACAGAAAGTAGAGAATTATTTTGGAAGTTAGTATTGTAGTAATTTCTGTTTAAAAGAAGTTATTGTTTACTTTTGTGTTTGCGAGTTGCAATATTTCTAAAAGCGTATAAATTAATATATTTTAACTTAATCTTGTGCCATATTGGCTTTAACTTTGCGCAAAATTAATCAGATTTTAGAATAAAATTTTACAGGTCAAAATTAGGGGGCAGAGACTATTAGGAAGAACAACCAACTTTAGGCTTGAAACATGTAAGCAGATGTTCTAAAAACTTGCAAGTCACGTTATCGTGCTCTAATGTAAATCACCATCGAAATACCACAAGAATCCAAACGGTTGTAGCTTTGCTCACTATTTGCAGTTTGTCGCTGTTTTATGTCACTGATGTATTGTGGTGAAGATGGTCCACCTGTGCTAATGACCCGTGACCAAGGCTCAAGCAGAAGATCAACGATGCGTGACGCAGCTTTGCGTTGGAGTGCTCACCTGTTAGCTCTTCAGCAGATGCAACTCACCGCCGACTAATTCTATAAAATACACTGTTGGTTTTTTAATGACATCTGTTTTAGTCAACAATGTCAGCCGAAGCTCCGAGATGACGATGAGCAGAAATAAGTATAAACACTTAATTTTAATTTCCAGAAATATATGATTTGCTTTTAACAGGCATGTGAGGCAGTATAATAATTTTAAACTGTTATTTTGTTTAGGCCTACAGTAATAGGCCTACCAGAAAGAATCGCTGACGTGCCACTAGACATGGGCCAAATCAACAGTAGTAAAAAACAATTAATTAATTACACTTGCGATAATGTAACGAAAATGTCATTACTTGTCCAATTTCAGCCGTCAGATGTAGCAGCGGTTAAACGGTAAGCCCCTTTAAATTTAAGCAGACTGCGTGTGGCCTCATTATGACTGTGAGTGGTCGTAACGACGCATGGCCTCGCGCCAATAGTTAAACTTAATGGTCGTCACTCGTCCTATATGCCAGTGACGTTGCTATCTTGGCCAGGTCTATTGTGACAGTGATTAACAGCAACTTGAAACACATGGCTGTTGACAGCTTTGCAATAAGATGTTTTTTGAACTTAGCCAGAAGCTCGCTAAGCAGACCGTTCTGAGTTTGTCAATAATTTTACCAACACATCTGGACAAGGTACACGTAAACATTTGTGTGCGAAATCATATAACCCTCAAAATGTCATGTTTAAAAATATTGTTTCTGCGCTTTTACAGTAAGGCGAGCAACGCACAAATTGAATTAAAGGTGTTGGGAAGTGTTCTACATTGTAATTTTTGAAAACAATTTTTGTTATACACGAAATTAAATCATAACCAAACAGCATGGTAGAATTAAGCATCATTTAGTGGCAACGAAGTATCTTGTAAACGATGCAAAATATCAAACTGAGCTACAGTCTACAGTTTATAAATTGCGATTTAACAACGACAGCAAACAGACTATTAATTCAAACGAGATATTAAAAGTCCAGGAAAATGTGGAAATATATGAGAAGCATGTGACGCTACTACAGGTACATAGATTGTCACGAGTGAGTTATACACGTTTATTGATGACGTATGCACTCGGTTAGTGACGTCATTAAAAGTTGCGTAGTCGCAAACACGACATTCGCTGTTGGTGTGTGACAGGAAAGCGCAGGAAATCATCGAGCGTCAGGCCTCCGTCCTTCGCTTCACACCGCTAACACCCACATAAAAATTAAGTGAAAAAATGTTTCAGAAAGAGGAAATCGACGAACTCAGTCTGAAAGCGTACAGCCAAGTTAATATCACTAGAACGAAATGCGATCAGCGGTATCTGCAGCAAGTTCAGTGATTAAGCTTACGGTGAAAGTTAATTGCGTTAAAAATACCTCACATGTAATAGCGAAAATAGGATAAAATGACGTTATATGCATAACGGTAAACTGTGCATTTTATTCTGTAAAAACGAACAAAATCGATATTTGTTAATCTGCAGACATGTTAACTTTCACTGGGAGCGGCGACGAAAATTACCTCTGTATTTTGTTACCTGGATGTGCAGAGCAAACAGCGGAGCAGAGCTGTGTAGACGGTGACAAATAGAGACAGCATTCTGCAGACCGTTATAGTAGTCCATGTAGGCATGACGCATGTGCTCAACATGGCTGATGTAGGTACGTGTGACGTCATCGTCGGGCATGCACACTGTGATGAGTTGCATCAACAACATCCGGTGTCGCTCGGACAAGACCACAAGCTGTCACAGCATCCAGTGCAGCATCATCACATCTTTGTTTATTGCAACGTCGACAAGCCCAACTCATGACAATATACAGTGTGTCCGGAAAAAAATAAACTACTGTATACATTTTCATAACTCCGGCAAACAATGTCGGATGTTAACCAAATTCGGCACCAACAATTTAACATTTAATTGCAAACAAATCACCAAATTTCACTAAAATCTGTCAACGTTTGCAAAAGTTATAGCAAGTTTAGCGAGGTCACCGGAAAACATGAAGTGTCCACTATTGGGAACGTGCAAACAGGTGACTGTGAAAGTACATAAGTTAAACATAAGTCTGTGTTCAAAATATCCTCCACGTGCTCAAATGCAAGCTTGAAGATGTGAACGTCATTGCCTTACTGCTTCATCAATGAGTAATTAATCACCTGTTTGAAATGTTCTTGCTCTTCGATCAAACGCGACCTCAGCTGAGCGACATCATGAATCCGGCTCCTGCAGCTTCCCTAGATCCGGTTTCGGTAGTCTATTAAGTTGATTATTTTATATCACAACTGTTGGCTGGCTAGAGAATTGGTGTTTCACGGCTTAACAGTTGCACGCTGTCACATGCTGTATTGGCAGGAGCATTGTCCAAAGTTATTCGGGCCAGTGACTGCATTAATTGACGTAGGCCTAGAGGAAACTGAAATATTCTGTCGTTGATATTTGAAGATTAATAACTCCACGGTTAATAAATATTTTCTAACGAAATTTTGTGGTTCTTTCACAGATATATTCAGGTACGTGTGACGCCAGTGCCCATAATTTAGTTATGCTGCATTGAGATTTGGCATTTGAGTTTCAGCGCCTCTAAAGTTACGACCTTATGGCGCTATACAAATCTGTTTATTGTTATTATTATTATTATTATTATCATTATTATTATTATTTCTATCCAGTATTGTCTGTGGTGTACTTTTTCACAGACACAGTGTAGTACGGTTAACGCAAAGTTAAAATAGATCTACCGGGTGAGTCAAAAAAGTAGCCCCCCAAAGTATAATCGTCCTTAACTTCGTCAAACGTTAACTGATTTTCAAACTTCTTTCACTGATGGAAAGCGTACAACATTTGCAACAAATATCATGTGACGTTTTTCATCACGCCTTAATTATGTTGCTGCACTACTTTGGGCAGTTAAAAGGTTCAAATTTGCTGTAAATAGAGATCAGACCTAAAACAACAGGCATTGATTTTGCATGCACACATTTTAATATATCTCACTTACTTATTACTTACTTATTACTTTAGTTTATGGTTCCTGTTAAATATTCTTTTAAATAACACACAGCTTTATGTAAACAGGTCGAAATATTGACGGCGCCACTGCACATTGGGCATGTGACACTGCACGATTACTCGAAAATGCTACACCTTTTACACTGGACCAGATCTGGGACCATCAAACAGCCCAGACCTCAATCTGGTTTACTGCAAGATGTGGGGTGTCTTCCAGCAGCGAGTTTTTTTTAGCTGTGAGTGCATAACGTTGACAAACAGAAGCTGTTCTTGCTATACGTTTGGCGATAAATATAATACTGTTACAACAATTGTTCAAGTGTCCACATTTGCCCACATACATGTTTTAGAATTCCAACGCCCCTCGTCAACTGCATTGTCGTAATGTAGTTGTCCATGCCAAGCCGAATGTTCACTAGCCTAAGTATTGCTTCACTTTATCAATTTTATGCATCCGCGACCGATAAACTTGCTGCTAGATGACACCCCATATCTTCTAGCAGACCGGGTTGAGGTTGGAGCTGTTCAGATCTGGTCCAATTAAAGATGTGTTGCCTGCTCGAGAACTCGTACAGCGTCGCGTGCCCAATGAGCAGCGTCGCTGTAAACACTAAACCTGTTTACATAAAACAGTTTGTTTGCAAGAAGAATATTTAACAATAACCATAAACTGACGTAATAAATAAGTAAGTAATAAGTAAGTAAGATCCGTTGAAATGGGTGCATGTAAAATCAGTGCATTTCGTTTGCATTGTCTTCCAAATTTGCAGCAAATTTAAACCCTTTTCACTTGGTGCAGTAACATATTTAAGGTGTAGTGGAAACCATTACATGGCTTTTGTTGCAAATAAAATACTCTTTCCATCGGTAATTTTTTTAAAATATCTTGACAAAGTTAAGGGCAATATTTCTTAGGGATTACTTTTTTGACTCACCCTATAGCTTTTTGAGAGTGTAAACGTCGCTATAGCCGACTGACTGTTACACTTGCCTTGTCGACGTTCTGAAACAGTTGTCGGTGCTGGTCAGGGGACAAAAGAGCCGCGTGTCTGGCGGGTCGAGAGAACGTTTCCAGACCAGCATTCATCGCAGTAATAAACGCTGTCTCTAACCTCAGCAACTCGCACACTCGCGCCTTCTGTCACACGCATCGGCACTGGCGCGCCAATAAAAATGCAGAATTCAGCCAAAGAGTGTGTACATTAGCGATCGTAACACTCTATCAATCGTTCGTTTATTAATAACGCAGCAACCGCGTACCGTACAATAAAAGTTTAAAAAAAACTCTATCAGGGGCGGATCCAGGGGCGGCCCGACCCCCTATTTTTGGCAAAGTCAATTTTATTTTTTACATTGTATACAATGTCTGAAAATAATACTTTTGAAATTGAGTTTTGATTTTATAGTGGCCGAAATCCGAAAAGTTTTTGGAAGTGTGGGGGTGTATGCGTGCGTGTGTGTGTCTGTGTGATCCCATAGGCCTACACGACAAATCAGTCGTTTTTTATCTAATATCGGTGGGTTTCGAAATCGTGGCCGCTACTGTTTTTTGTTCCGCAAAGGCCCAATTTTGAATGATACCCGAAGCCATTCTGATCCCAAAAATATGTGCCAGATTGCAGGAAATCGCATCTAATTTTTCAAAATTTTCTGGGGGAGGCTTCCGCTTTCGGCGCTTGGTTCGGGGCATTGCCCCCTTACCGGGCGCCCCCTTTCCAAAATTCCTGGATCGGCCTCTGCATATGTATAAATAGGTAAAAATAATGAAGTCAAAATGATTTAAACCGAACGTAAATGTTACATGTTAACTTTAAGAGTCAGATACACTACAGTAGCTTTCGCAGGCTGCAATAGTTCGAAGCTGCTTTTAGGTTTATGATTTAGGTCCTGTATTGCGACACATATCTACAGACTCTACCTGTATCTACCTGTATAAGCTTAAGTTATTGTTAAAATCATTGCTTCATATTTTGTCTGCAGGTAGATCAGCAGTCAGTGATGATGAAGATGAAAATCACAGTAGTCTTCTCAGACACAGATTAATTGATATAATGCACCTAAAAGAAGAAAGACAACAACAGTACACTATCATGACACGGAAAACCGACACCAGATCAACAGAAATGCAGTTTACCTTCATCGCACGACATCGAATCCGTTTGCGTCTACTTCTTGTGCATCGATTACGAATCTTTTCTCCATCTTGAGCACTTACTGCCGCAGTCTTCAAAGTCTGCCTAGCAACTAAATTTGCAGTTTCGGTTTCGGTTAGGCTACTGTCCGTTTGTGTCACTTTGCAACCCATTGATCGGTTTGTTTGTCCTTTAGCTTTCACTGCACTTGGCAGACGACTTGTGACTTTTTGTTGTTGTTTAGCTCTCATACTCCGCGAACGATCTCTCTGCTGCTGACGATGATTCATAGCTGTGACGTCATTCATCACGTCATGTCTTCTCCACGTTTCACCTGCAGCAGCAACACTACTGTTTGATAACTATTGCAGACGGTGTCCGGGGGAGATGTTTAAGGTGGAGGTCGAATTCTTTTATGTTTTTTTGCCCCTCGTTCAAAGCCAATCGAAGTGCCGTTGGAACAAATGTGGTGTCGCACTCTAGCTAACCCAATTTAAGCTACCTTTTGCTGCTCTTCATAAACCTTTCCGTACTAAAAATTAATTAATGCATGAAACAGTGAGGCTAAGCAAACTTAAAATAGTGGTCATGTGATTTGAACACTTATCGTCGACCCCTGCTTCTGCAGTGCGGTCTGTGTAATAGAAAAATAAAAGCGTCACATTATCGCACTAAATGAACAAAACATACTGTACCGCTTTTACATAAACACATTTAATTTTAATTTTAAATTTATACACAATCTTACCTTTCGTTAACGACACTTGCTCATCACGAGATGACGTTATCCTGTCGCTGCAACTTTGTCTGGCGTCGTTAGCAACTGTCGCGCAATTTTCCTTCTCCGTGACGTCACGTCTGCTATAAACATTACTAGAATGTCCAGTGACACTACCGATACCAACCGCAATCTTCGGCCGCGATTCCTCGCCATGGCACGACCCGCAAGTCTTATTTCTCGTCTTTCCCGGCTTCTTCCGAGATAGTGCAATGCCACACAGCATCATCTTATATGCGTATAAATAGATGGTAAAATAGTTTTTTTAGTTGTACGTAATTATAAAAGCACTGTAGCGGTATAAAAAGCAACCGTAATCCTCCGAACAGCGGTCCCAAATTATCTGCTGAACTGTTCGCCGTAGTGTTTGTGTTTACTGTTAGTAGGCAGTCTTAAGTCCTCTAATATATGAACTCTAGGCCATGGTTTGTGTATAAATTTTATTAAATCTCAACTTCACAAAAAGACATTCATTAATAGAACAATATTTAATGACTGTTATTAATTCTTTATGTACTGTTTTTATTGTGCTGTGTATTTTCTGTACCGGTATTAACTTAGCCTACAGTCATTGTTGTGTTGCCGTGTAACGCGTTTGTCGTGATTATATTATACATAGTAATAAATAAATAAATAAATAAATAATACGGTCGTATTTACGTACACGAGGGCTTAACACTAAACCTAACACTAGCCCATAAATTACCCTAACGCTAATCTTAACCCTAACTCTAACCCTAACAACATAGTTTTCGTGTTTTCGTAATTTTAGAATTGCCGTTCGGAGGATTACCAAAGCATCAGCTGCGACAGTACAAAGACGTAGACTGTTTTAAGTCGGTTCCGTAATGCTGCTACTGTTACTGCTGCAGCGAATAAACCTTGCAGTAAGACTGAAGCTCCACCGAGCTTTGCTGTTGACACTGTCCGCCCATACACTGTCCATTGGTGGTCACGCCTCACTGACCAATCGCCTTCATTCAACAGACTGATAACTCCTACACACTCTTTTCTCAAGTGCTTTTTGTTTCTCTTTAGTGTTAGGCCTACAATATGAAGATAACGATGTGCATCTTGCCTCGAATAAGCCAATGCGCATAACACATCTCATAAAAAATTTGGATTAAAAACTCGAATTTTTATTTTTTTTTCAAGTGTGGCAGTTAACGGCTGTCTCATCAATTAACGTTATAGTAGCAGTTAATGATTAGTTAATGAAACAGAACTAAATCAAATTATGTCCCAATGCAATAAAATTCAAGGAGCAAATGAGTAGGCCAATGGTTGGTAGCTCATCGTATATGATGCTTTTAGTGGACAAAAATCAAATTTCTGAGTCGTATACAATGTTTCCTATGAGTAGAAATAGCTAGCCTGCATAAAGCAGCAAAAATATAAATACATGGACATTGCTTTCATAAATATAATTTTACGCAATGTTCTACAGCTGCAGAAAATAATAAGTAAAAAGCCTAGCACAAAGCAATTAAAATCATTACGAAGATTCTAAAATGCCATGTTACTTTCTGCCACATTAATGTTTCAGTCAGTTTCGTAAAAACGTGTAGGCTAGATGATAACTTTGATGAGAAATTCCTGTATTTGCTAAGTTGAATTAAGCTGAATTAATTTGAATTAAGCTGAATGTTCAACTGTTCAAAAAGCACTAAAGTTGCACGGCGGGCGGTCTGGCTGCCAAGCAGCTACAGTATACACTGCATATTGATTCGTTCATTGTCAATTTTGTCATTAATCACCATGTATGCAAATGCGCACAGTACGCCCATGACATCACCAGTCACTCACTCAGTGTCAACTGCGACAAAGACTAACCCTGTCTGCTAAACACGCCTACTCTATCAACAAGATCTTGACTGATGACCGCCGGTTCATAGCCTTTACAACACGCTGATGTTGAAACAATAAACGAGATGTTTTCCGAATAACTAACGAATTTTCACATTAAGTATACATGACAACAATTTGTTCGATGGCCTACTCCATCAAATTAACTTAATGAGACGCAATTTTAGTTGCCGAAGTACGTTTTAGAATGTTTTTCAAGTTCTTTTATAAATTTCAACGGTGTGCAGTAAATTGCTTCTTCGCGAGCTTCCAGCAATCTTCTATGACATTATAAGCACGGCCGACTAAGCATGCATGCTGACTTACTCATTACCTCATTTTCTGACTTCTGTTAAATATTCTTTGAAATAGCAGATAGTTTATTTAAACAGGCCTAAATGTTGACAGCTGCCCCTGCACACTGAGCATGCGTTACTGTACAACTTTTCGAGCAAGCAACACCTTTTTCACTCTACCAAATGTAACTTTTCGGAAGTCAGTTTGATCCAATGCAGTTTATGGGGTGTCATCCAGCAGCGAGTTTATCAGCCACAGTTGTATAACGACAATGAAGTGAAGTGCGCGTATAGCGTGGCACAGTGGCACTGACTAAAACATTATTGACAGTGCAATTGATGAGTGGCAGCTTCAAGCATGTCTGAGGTATATAATGGACACTATGAGCAACTGTCGTGAGAGCATCGATATATATATCCAGCTATATATCATAAAACACTTACTTTTTTAACGCACATGATATACTTTAAAATAGTATTTTTCCTAATACAAGATAAAAATAGATTTCTAACATTTCCCAGGGTAGTGCAGCAACATATTTAAGGTGTGGCGGGGTGTGTTACATGATTCTTGTTGGACTTTTCTTACTTTTTTCACCAGTAAAAAAGTTTAAAAAATTGGTTAAAATTTGACAAAGTTTAAGGCAAAAAGTGACCGGTTCTCACTTTTTTGGACCACTCTGTATAGTTTACCGTCGACTTGCAAGGTCATGAGATTGATATAAGGTCACAACAGCGAAAAAGCGGCCACGCGCAGCTATGTGTTTCTCTCGGACACAGATTAATTTTAATTTTTATTCAGCAAATAAAATCAATCGATCAATTCAACTGACAGGAGTGTAGCTGCCACTTGTCATATTAGTGTGAACGTCAACAATTCAGAATTGGCAGTTTCGTGGCAACGCCGTGCAAGCACAGACACCAGAAATTCACCAGAGACCGGTCGGTCATTTGGGGCACATGCACTTTTGCAAGGTCTCAACGCG
>Ga0126335_1001239_pt1 | contig 14043 bp, 13 predicted proteins | sample OlaspJWI45metaG_FD_108409 | JGI IMG/M metagenome (GOLD analysis project Ga0126335, IMG submission 108409) | Marine gutless worms symbiont microbial communities from Oahu, Hawaii - Olavius sp. 1 OAHU.JWI-45 metaG | ecosystem: Host-associated > Annelida > Digestive system > Unclassified | place... | reverse complement strand
CTGGAGTTGTCTAGGCGCGCCGCTGCCTGTCGATATACGTCAGTGCTCAGTGAATTTTTAAACAGTCGCTATAGAGCGCTGACGTTAACGGATCACCGGACAGAGAGGCGGGAAGAGAAAAAGATGCGGCGTGCCCCGGCGGGGCTGCGGATGCTGGACTGGCAGCGGACATCAAAAGGTTGGCGGAATATTTATGGGCCCGCGAGAGACTGCATACGGACGACGATTGTTGTATAAGGATGGCTTTAGCGTCGTGGGACAATTGCCCAGAAGACAACGGCGAGTGACACTGGGTCCGGTTTATTGTGTGTGGGTGATTCGATGCGCAGTGGGTTGAAGTCGATCGCACCACCTAGTAGGTCGAGGTTCAACTCTTGACAACTGCACTTTCGGGTAAAAGTTGTGTGTTAACTGCGTACATCCACTTGTCCAGTGAGGAGTGGCGATTTGAACAGCTAACAACTGCGATGTCCGCAAGGTCCTAGGCAGACCTTTTAGTCACCGTTGTGGTGCCTGGGCCAACTCAGCCTTCCATCTCTGATCCCTCCGGGATCGGTAAATAAGGACCGGCTTCGGCTGGGAAAGCAAAGGCAGGTATGGCATATTTCCTTCGTAGATAACCGCGTTGATGGCAGGTAAAGCTGCGTGATCCCTTGAAAACGCGTGCCGATTCTGAGCGCTTCTGTAGTGAGGTTTCCTAGACGCTATGTTATCAAGTGTCTGGACATTTACCATTGTGTGGGAAAACGACGACGCATTGACGGAAATAAAACGAACGCGATATGGGCGTCAGATTTCGCCCTCCTGAGTACTTTTAACTTTCCAGGGCAACAAGCCATTCTGCTCGCCCAGTCGTGAAAATTTCATGGAAGACAAGTTGACCGTGTTGTGTTGTGATCTGTGAAACTATCATGGCACCAGCTTTGTCTGTTAACATTATTTTCAGTGAAAATTGACTTCGACATAAACCGAAGATTTGTATTCCTTTTGTTAAGTTTTCTTTTCACCAATTTGTTGACAAACATGCTGTTCACGTGCGAAGAAAAACGTTTCATTAAATCTGTTTGTCAAAGTAAGGAATGAAGTACAAAACGTATTTGTAAAGAGTTTTCAATCCATAAGTGGGCTGACAGCTCCGTTGAAGATCAGTGCAAGATGTAGAAGACGAACTTGATTGAATGGAAGGCCGGTGCGGCACGACCGCAGACTGGCAGATCAGAACAGAATTACAGGCATGTGACTGAGCTAATATGCAGTCAAGAAGGCAACACAGTCTTCTGCGAGAAGCTGTCTTGGACACAAACACGTCATCGCTAATACATTTCCTATTGTGTAAAAACGCTTCTGGGGTGCTTCGACTATATCAGCGCCTCTGAAGTTACGACCTTACGGCGCTATACAAATCTGTTATTATTATTATTATTATTATTATTATTATTATCGTAATATTTCTATTTAAGATCTTAACACATTTATCAATTTTTCGTTTCATCTTCTGTAGAAAGATACGACGATTGAAATACTATATTGCTTGTACAGCTAAACATGTACACGTGCAGTATAAACAGCATAATCTGAGGGGTCGGTTTTTGATGACCCACTCTGTAGAAGCGCTTCGATCATCAGTAAAATATTTCAAGTAACAACCTGGGACCACCGTATCTGTCAGATGATTGCCAGCTAATTGCCTCCGCTGGGCGGGCGCCGTCAGCTTCGATCATCAATTTCAAGTGCACCATCACCGGTACCAGTTCACGTCTTGGAGATGGAGCATTCGCTGTTGCCGGACCACGTCTTTGGAACAGTCTTCCTACACGCGTCACGTCGACTTGATGCGTCCTTGGAAATCTTCCGCCGCAAACTGAAAATGTATTTAACTGTTCGAGGCACCATGTAGCGCTTAGTGACTTGCTTTTAGGCGCTGTGTACAAATTTTCTTACTTACTTACTTACATTAAGTGCGTATATGGTTCTAATAGGTCGACAAAAAAACCTGAATGTGTTTGGAACAGTTTTTGAGGTTAGATTTATTATATTTCCTCACAGTATTGCATTCACAGTAAAAATAAATAGTAGGAATTTATTACTGTTTAATGATTTTCCAGAACGACAACAGCAAACGATGGCATCTGGTCTACCTTGCAAGCGCTCTAATGTTTCCCTAACGTACAACGTTCGTCCCGAGATAGCGGCGCGCGTTTAGTTAATCATTCTACTGGATAGAGTCTCTCTAAGTGTATTCTATGCACGTTCGTGCAGGCGCTGGCAGCACAGCACGTCACGACGCTCCTGTGGTGCTGTGTTAATGACCGGCCGGCCGTGCCATGAAAGCGCCCCGTTCAACGGCACAAAAGCGTATTGAATTCAACGAGACCGGGACTCCCCGCGCTCCCCCCTAGCCGTCCCAGTTTCTTTCCGTCTTTCCCCGGTGACCGCATAAACAGCATCGCGGTCGGCGCAAGCCGGGAGAAAAATGCGAAAATAAGAAAGCGACGGCACTAAACTACAGCCTAACACTGACCGTATCATTTTCTAAATTCTAACCCTACCAGTACCACTAATCCTAACCCAACGCTGTAACGGCTCATAGCGTTAGCGGGTACACGCATGGGTATGACGGTAAGACTGTGAGATCTCTTACAACGTGTGCCACAACTCCGAGGTGGATTTCTCGCTATATCGCCCCAGCCAGGAATGAAACGTCCGGCTGGTAGACCTAGAGCCACCTGGTTGAGGACTGTGGAGAAGGACTTAGCTCTACTGAACCTTGGCCTCTACGCGGCCTGGCGGACTGCTTAAAACCGTGTCACCTGGAGCCGCATCATGAACACGGCTATGCTTCGTCAGGATGCACGCCACTGATGCTGCTGCTGCTGATGATGATGATGATGATATCAAGTGCCCGTACCTTTTACACATAAACCTAATCTAAATCCTAACAGTGACATTGGTGTGTTTTTGAGTCACACTCGGATTGGTGTGAAAAAATACTTCTTTGTCAGCATATAATCTACCTGCAGGTGATGATCATTTTCACAGTATTACAACTTTTAAGCGATTTTTGTCTACCATCGGTTTGAATAATTTGTTTTGTTAGATAACCAGCTGGTAACGAATGAAGCAGTTTTATTTATGTTTAATTGATGTGTTTTTGTATGCTGTATTAGAATCAGGTGTCAGGTAGGTGGTCTTGTGTCCTGTGGCAACCTGCAGTCTGTGAACACTGAACATGTACACTTTGTAAACAACTTAATAGATGTGTGAGGCTGCAAATTGATCTCATTCGATTTGACATGCATTTTCATTAGCAGCATTTCGCACTTCGACACTTTCGCATTTTACATCAGACAGTCGGTGCGTTCATTGACTGCTGCCGCCGTCGACTCACGTCTGGCGATCGACTGCCGACATTGCCGTGTCGACGCCGACGGCGAATTTACGCCGTGCGACGGTCAGTCGGTCGGTCGCTGCGGCCGCCCTAGTCGTCTCTCAGCCGCCGCTGGTGCTGCTGCTGATGCTGCTGGCACGCCCCGACTGATGCGGTCAGCATCTGAGATACGTCGCGTTACCGCAGCTGTCGTCACAGCTTCTGTATTACTTCTGATCTCGATCATCGTCGACCGCCTTCGCACTGCGACGCGATTAAGCCCGGCTTAGCGACGTGAACGGGCGTTTTATGCGTTGCAGCGTTACGCGTAGATCAGCATTGTCAACGGTGCGACGTTACCCATACACGCCTACGGTAAAACGGCGCTTCGTGGTCACACTGCGGCCGCGTGATGAATCTTGACTCGCGTCGCGTGACTACATTGTGAAACGTCAGAGCGACGCTCGGCCGTGACTGAAAATGGCTGATTGCTGACGTCATTTCCGGATTTATTATCGGCAAGTGTGCGTTGAATCTAGTTTTCTTGTTCACATAACTAACTCCTTTTCAATAACCCGGCGTTGACGATGCTGTGGAGGCTATAAACGTTTTCGAATGTACAAAAAATCTATATGACAAGCACATTATGCGTTTGCCGCGCCGGCCGATCACGCACGCACGGACAGACAACAAGACACGAATGCGTAGTGCGTCTTCCAACTGTAGGCGTGCATATGCATAAAAATCGATATCAAATTCGAAAAGCACCAGGACCGAAGTTCACTAAGAGTTGGTAGGATTTTCTCGTGAACGAACAGAACAGAATCCATTATCTTAATCACTACAGTCGCTGCAAAATGCTGCCGGCAGTTCGTGATGGGAAGCTCTGAAGTGACGACATCGATCGTACTGGTGGTGGCGTTGCTCTCAGCAGGGCGAGGTGGTTCCCGCGAAGACGGAGGCGTCGAAGACGAGGCGGGATGGGTGACGGAGGATGACGGCGTGGCGTGGCAGGGACCAGTGGGAACCACCGCCGTGTCTCCGGGGACTGCCGAGGTAGCGGAGCCGGAGTCGGAGTGTCCGGCTGACTGTGACTGTTTCAACACGTATGAGACTGTTGACTGTAGTCGTCGCGGTCTGTCTACGCTGCCGCCCCTACACAACGCCACCCGTCGACTATACCTCGAGGATAACCACATCGCGTTGTTGGACGCCGGACTGCGCGATGCTGCACAGCTGACGCTGCTGATCGCTGAACGAAATTCGCTGGAACGCGTCGACGTCGAGGAATCTTTCTGCGGACTCATGCGCATCCAGGAACTCAACCTTGCCGCAAACCGCATACGCTCGTTCCAGGTTTTTTCGATTTACCTCGGTATCAATAAGACCTTACCAAAATTATTTTTTGTTTTTAGACATTAATATTTTAATAAGTAATTATTAGGCTGCATCGAATGCATGAGATGCAGACTATTGTTACCGATGACCACGGTGTCTGTCCCTAGGTCCGTCAGTCTGTCTGTCACGCGGCGGATCAAATCGGCGGCGCGTGCAGTGTATGCTCGGTCATTCTGTACAGCATTTGCCAAATGACCTTGGCCTTTTAATATTGTTTTGAAACGTGCCGTTGATTTACTTAAGTTGTGCATTTTTAGCTGGGCCAGCTATAGTAATTCTGCGCGTTGTCTGTCCGTCTGTATGTGACACGCGAATATCTCCGTAACTAAGCAACATAGAGCTATGGTTACTATGAAACTCGAATAGGAAACCGGGCTTCCCGATTCAGAATTTTCCATCAGATTCGCGATCGGAAACACGGTTCTGCCAATTTTTTTCAGCCGTGAGCCGCGAAGCGAAAAGCTGTTTTGCTGCTGTAACATTATTAGTATTTATTTATTTATTTATTTATTTTATTATAGAGGCCCATATCGCCGTACTTGCTGGACGGATATGCGTGTCATTCTTATGCCATTCGGTCAAATTTCGCTGTGATTTTTGTTTTCCGTTAAGAAATCCGACAGGTCTGCCCCCTGAATTTTACAAGGGTTTAAAAAACGCAAAATTTTGAGCCATTCTGAGAAGTTTTAGCAACCCCAGACCCGATTGGACGGCGACCATTCTAAAACGGCACAATTTTTGGAACGCCAAAAACCTCGTTCTGTGCAGATGATTGTGCTATCATGTCCTAAAATTTGGTAAAGATTGGTCCCCCATCTCCGAAATCTGTTTTAGTGATTTTTAAAGTGCAAAACCGAAAATGGGCGATGCGGAAGCGAATAATTCTAAAATGGCTTAAGATGGAGCCGTGGAAAATTGTTTTAGGGGTTTCTCCATAATAACACGTTCAGTAGAGGCATCCCCATCACGACAGCGAAAATCTGCATAAGAATCTTCTATGTCTGGTAATCGGTATGATATATGTGTAAGTTTTTGATACCGGCTTGTAAAAAATCGCATTGTCTCTCGGCTGGTACCAAAATCAGTGATCTTAAATGACCTTGAAAGATCTTGAACGGCATTATCGCTGTTTCGCGGTATTTGGCGCCTGTGAGTTTGTATGATTCACTAATACGAAGTCATATAATCTTTCGGCTGTTATTAAAATCGATGACCTTAAATGACCTAGAACGGCAAATACGGAAAATGGGCGATTCGGAAGCCAATAAGCAGCACACGCATCAAAAATTAGTTAATTTGCAATAGCTCAGCCGCGAATAGTCTGATTTCGCTGAAATTTTGCGAGGTGACAAATATGAAGGTCCCGGAAGACTGGCAAAAATTGTAAAAATTGGAACTGGAAATTGAATTCAGCCGCTAGGGGCATTTCTTTGAATTTCTTTTTGCGGTCACATCTCCGACAACCATACAAATATTTAAACAAAATTTGGTAGTTACGTAGCAAATTGGTTAATTTGAGGAATAGCATAAAGGAAGCGAGTGAAAGCTGAATGGTTTTGCTAATACGGGCTAGCAAGTTTGAGAGTTCGAGGGAAAGTGAGTGAGTACTATCGGGTGCGAGATAGTGCGAGTCAACGGGCTGGTGAGCGAGTGTGAGAGATGGTGAGCGAGTGTGAGAGATGGTGAGCGAGCTCTAGCGAGTTAGAATGCAGCGCGAGCCTGCGCGTAGCAATACAACAGTAATTGTCACATTTTCTAGTTTATTTCCAAACCGATGCACGATTAGTTTGCTGGTGTGTCCAGCCCACAATGTTGTTGCTCCTTTATTGAATTTTTGTTGTATTGTAAGTTGTTACGCAAATTGCGTCTGTTGTTCGTAAAACATAGATTACTTACTTACTTACTAACTTAGGTTGTCAGCGGCACGCGGTCGGCGGAGAGTCGATGTCGAGCTCCGGTGTTAAAGGAAATTAACCTAAGTCTGAACCTACTGACGGAAGTCCCGCGCAATCTGTCCGACTTTGCGCCGAACCTTGAGATACTAAATCTCAGCTACAACGAAATTGTTTCGGCGACGCTGGACGCTTCTTACGCCGCTATGACGTCGCTCCGATATCTCGATCTCAGCCGCAACCGCATCCACCAGCTGGCTGGCGACGACTTCCACGCGGTGTCCGGGACCGGAGTCCCGCTAGAAATCCTCAGTCTGGTGGAGTGCGGCTTGGTCCAGGTCGACGCGGACGCTCTGGCGGACCTCGTGAATCTGACGTCGCTCGGACTGGCGAACAATCCTCTCCAGCAAGAGACGCTGACCGTCGTACTCGGCCGTATCGGCAGCGTTCGGGCCTCCGGAAACTGGTCGCAACACGATACGGATCCGGAAGTCCATGCGTCGGAAGAATTCGGTTGTCCACGATCGGAATCGCAGCTAATTCGGCTGGACATAAGCGAGGTAATTCTAGCCAACCTCACGGTCGACGCTGTTGGCGGGTTTTCTCGCCTGGTGGTTCTCGACGCTTCCTACTGCGAGCTGCAATACGTCGACCCGCATCTGTTCGACTGCCTTCCGGACCTGGAAACGCTCCACCTGGAGGGCGGAAGACTGGAACGCCTGGACAATCTACCCGCCCTGCGACGACTTCGGCGACTCCACTTGCAAGAGAACCGGCTGACGACGGCTGTTGATCTCAGCGGAATTCACGGACTCGAGTCGATTGACATTAGTCGAAATCGAATTGAGACGATCCGGTCGCACTGGCTGTCTGGGACACGGGGATTGCAGGTCGTCAATCTCAGTCACAATCTCATCACCGCCATCGAGGCCGACGCTTTCCACCAGGTATTTTCGCTACTCGTTTATTTACGGCCAGTTAGAATAAGAGAGTGGGTACCGCAACAGTAATGATCCGCATATTGGTATTCCATTACCCAGTCACTCTTTCTTTCTAGGCTTAATACCTTCCTTCCCACCGCAGCCTTTCCTTTTCATTCTTCAGGTTTCTCTACATGGATTTCCCCAGACTGCTGACTGTTACTTCTTAGCATATCCGTCTTTCACTTTTTAGTTTTTTTCTGTTTTTTTTTACACTTTTCAGTTGTCGTTTCGGCGCGGTAGATGAAGCCGACTCATGTCGGCTTTCGAGCGCACGTTAAAATACCATCTCGTATCGTATTGTCCGTCCGTCCGTCTGTCCGTCTGTCACACGCGAATATCTCCGAAACTGAGCGAAATAACCTATGGTTTCTATTAAATGAGAACATGAAATCGTGAACGTCTGATTCAGAATCGCCGTCAGATTCGCGACCGAAGTACGGGTTCCGCCAATTTATTCGTTTCCCATGGCCGGACAATTATCGTTCCGTCCCATCAGGGACGATATACCTTGCATTATATGAATAGCGACTTTGAATGAATGTTTAATTCGTATTTCACTAGACTTCAACGAATGTTATGTTCTGCTACGTTAAGTAAATATAGACAAACCCAAACATCTTTCCGTTGAATTTTACGCCAAAGGGACGACGCGTTTTGTATATGAAAAACTCATTAAATGTCGTTGTAACTTTAATAATTATAATTAAACCGGTCTTTAAAACTAATAAAATATCGGTTTCTGTGGCTCGTAAGACTAACGAGATTATCAGTTATATCAGTGATATAGCTAATATTAGTCACAGCTTTGCTGAGGACCCATTTGTGCTATTACTGCTGTTGTTCTTCGTATATGTTTATTAGTTTATTTATATCTTTATTTTGTATATTATTGTTTATATTTATGTTCTCTGCCAGTGTGTATTCTGGTGAGTAAAGCTGTATATATATATAGGTGAGTATAATGTCGACGTTGGATCTGTCGTTCAACCGTCTATCAGAAGTTCGGCGGTACGGCCTGACGACTGTCGGACGGCTGGACGTGTCTTACAACACGGTGGAAAAGATCGCCGACGACATCCTGTCCGGGCTTCACCACTCCCTGTCCGAGCTCGACCTTGGCTACAACCGTATGACGCACCTCCAGGACGCTGTCTTACGTGATGCCCGCTCGCTGCTCGTGTTAGATTTACGACATAACTACCTCGGACCGAAATTCGGCCAGTATTCTTACCCCGGCCTTGATTCCGCTGACCTGAGTTCATTCGCTGTTGCCGCACGGTCGACTGGCAATCTGTTCCAGGTAAAATCGATTTCGAAGTCAGTGGGTAAAGGCTTAACGTCCCACTCGACACTTTATGGGCCATTTCGCGAGTGATTTTTACTGGCCGGATGACCCAACCAACAGCGTCAAAGCACTGTAGGAAGCCAGTTGGTTGGCTGCTGAGAGAGGCTTTAATCCCACCAGAACCATTCCACCATGATGTCAAAGAACTGGTAAAAAGTGGTGTGATGGTGCAGTCGGTTGGGCGATGGACTTGAGATTCATCAGTCACAGGTTTGGCGTTAAGTCGGGTACATTGTGTGGTAACTGTGGGCAAGTTATTTGCACTCATATGCTGCTCTCAGACCCATCAAGCAGTATAATTTCGTACTAGCCTAATGGCTGGGGAATTAACAGACACACCACGCGATGCACTAGCCCCCCATACGTAACCTCGCAGCGTAAGCTGGTGTCTAGCTGGAGGCTACTAAAACGGAAATCAGCGCCCCACGCAGTGGGCCTTGATGCTGTGGAAAGATATAGCTTCGTACCTAAATCAAGTTTTACGTTGACCCATTCGACACGTGACAGGTAATTTCAGAGTCAGTTGCGATGAAACTGGCAGTCAAGCGCGCAACAGCAGACACAAATACAATTAAACTGTGGCCGAGGGGAGCACAAACCTGCGCGCTGCCGCTGTTTTTACATCCGTGACCTTGAGATTAACCCCTGGCGTTCGAAACTTGAAAGTCACGTAGATATTCAAAATATGTACCTTCACACTAAAAATGAAGCTGCTAGCTTAATGAAGTCAAAAACTTAGAACTTAAATACAGAAAAATATGAAAATATGTCTCAAGGTCAAAGGTCAAGGTCAAAACGTCAAAAGCTCGTAATTACTTCGAGCGTTATCGTAACAGATATTCCGATCAAGCCCCAGCAATTTCCGACCAGTTGTTTTTGAGTTGCACGCTACTGCTTTTTTACTCGCGTGACCTTGGCCTTGGAGCCATGACCTTGAAACTGAACCGCGAACTAGATATATGTCGAAATTAAAAATGAAATTGCTAGGTTAAGCTATTCGATAGCCATAGCCTGAATTCGAAAAATACGAAAATAGCTCTCAAGGTCAAAGAGCAAAGTCAAATGTCACCAACTCTCAACCACTCTTAGTGTTCGCCGTGGGACATATTCCTACCAAGTTACATCAATTTCCGACCAGTTGTTTTCGAGATTTTCTGCGGACAGACGCACTAACAGACAGACGCACAGACGCCGCCAAAAACAATACCTGCTCGCAGCATAGCTGGCGCGGGGGTAAAAAAAATAAACACAATAATAACGGGAAAACCGACTGATAACAGATAAAAAGAAACGTGATAATAATTTAGAAGTAATTCAGAAACTAGCAGGCCATAGTTTGCATTGCATAGTGAGAACTGAATATAGGAGTTTGTTCTTGATTGTGAACAACCGGGCACTTTCACGCGGCATAACGTCAGTGCCGATGGCGTAATGCTTGCGCACAGTTTGTACGGGTCAAGACATGATACAGTGCCAAAACATGGTATTATCTGGCGCCGGATAAAAGATCTCCATTGTGCTGTGCAGTACATCAGAGAAAGTTCACTCCCTCTCATCTTTTAGACAATCATCAGAGCTCATGCACAATGTCTACTTTCAGAACATACAAAACCACAGTCGAATTATAAAATGGCATAAAAGAGTGACTGGATTACGAAGTAACCATTTGTTGGTATGCTGTAAAGGATCTGGAGTCTCTGGAAAGTCTGGATCTGTCGGAGAATGGCCTAGAGGAGATAGACTGCCGGCTGATGACGTCCATTCCGCATCTCTTGTCGCTGAATCTTCGCGGAAACCGGTTTTCCGACCTGCGTTACGCTTCGATCGCCTGCTGCTCGCCGACGCTGATGCGATTGGACGTGTCGGCGAACCGACTGAACGTCGTCGACGTGCCGTCGTTGCGCGGTCTTGACCGGCTCGACGAACTCGATGCCGCCGACAACCCGTTCGACTGTTCCGACTGCCGTCAGACGCTCTTCGTCCGCTGGCTCAACCGTTCCGCGGGTCTCCGTCTGGACCGTCCCGAGCGCCTGCTGTGCGCCGGGCCGCCGCCCCTCGTCGCCGGCCCGTCGATATTCGACTCCGCGGCGTCGGCCGACTGTACCCGCGCATCTGCCGCCACGCTCACAGACTCCACCCGACGGTCGGCCTATGACGGGGTTCTAACTTTCACCACTGTGCTGCTGGGGACGTCCCTGGCTGCGGTCGTAATCGTGGTCGTGTTGATAGGCGTCGCATGTCGGTATCGACGTCTGTTTCCACGACTCAAGTCGCTCCACTGTATCCAACACTGGCAGGTGCGTTATCGAGAAGTGTCCGACCTTGAGACCACCTTGGCAGCGCACAATCCACTCTTTCATGCTGCGGAGCCTGCAGAAACCGTCTCGTAACGACGCCATGAAGCTACACCTTTGATTAAAAGTTCAAGTTCGAGTTCAAGGTAGCGTGCATATTCCACCAGTCGTTGTTCGGACAAGCACCTGTCTACCTGGCTGACTACTGCAGGCTCGTGTCTGAGACCGGTCGACGTGCTCTGCGGTCAGCCAATGTCATGACGTGTACGGTGCCGCGGACATAAAACAGCTTCGGTGACAGAGAAAGTTTTGCCGTCGCCGGCCCGCGTCTCTCGGACAATCTGTAACGCCACTCAGCTACACGAGCAGTTCAAGCAGAAGAAATTTCATTCGGGCAATGCGCGCACGGTGCTCTGTGACTGTTCTAATATGTAGCGCGTTAGAAGACTTCTCGTATACATCTTTATTCACCATAAAATGGAAGGTAAACGCATAAGAAAAAGGCAGTAAACGGTAATGTCCGAAAACAACAGTAAACTTGACTAATTTACACAGGCACGTAAGCTAATTTATAATTTACAAATTGAATTCAAGTTAATAAACATCTCGATATTTAACAAGAAACAAACTTTCTAATGCAAGCATCTAACGGTTCACTCGTAATTATACTTAATTAATTGCTTACTTACTATATGATGATGATGGCGATGAACAGATGGCTGGGTCAACTCTGCCATGGCTCTACATGTAACTGGCCCCTGTCGAAAAATGGAGGATTGTCGGTGTAGTTCACAGTGTCGGGCAGATATTAACTAGGCCTATATTAGTACTCTTTATAAGTACTTGTAGTTACCGATAATAACAACTGTACTAAAATACTTCAGCCTGATGAACGAAATCTGTGAACATCTGTACGCTATAAGGCCGCATCGAATACGTCAGATGCGGACTATTGCGATCGATGATCTGTCTGTCGGTCTGTAACACTGGCGGGCTGTCAAGACAGCTGAATGGATCCCCATCCCCACGGCGAAGGGGAGGGGCTTCGATGCGGCCTTTGCCGAATTACTTTGGCAGCTGTTCGTAATTAGTTGTGCCTATTTTTAGAAGAAAAAAACTTCACTAGGCAACTGGTAACACACACAGCATAGCGGTGGTTCGATAAATTTAGGCTAAACAGTGTCGCCGCGGAACGCTTGGACGACTGTTATTTTGGTACACAGAAGATCGATGTGGCAGACAGACGAGCCTGCTTCGTGTAGCCGTGTAGACGGCAGCGCTTAAGTGCGACTTAGCGAGGTGGCAAGTGAACAAGCGAGTGAGGCTTAACATCACAGTGGCGTAGACACACGAGGTGTGTAGAGTGTGTATACAGTATACACCCCCTGTCAGAAAAATACGCGATATTCGATATAGCGGAAAGCAGATTTTTTTTAGCGCAGAATGCACTAAAATCGTTTGTCGCCGGGCTCTGCCCGGACCAGCTGGAGGAGCTTACAGCGCTCCCCTAGACTCGCCCAAGCTGCATTTGGCGGTCCTACTACTAAGAGAGGGAAGGGGATGGTGGGGAGGAGAGGGGAGGAAAGGGGAAGGAAAATGCTACGCACCCCCTATGTAAAATTCTTAACTACACTGCTGTAACGTCCCGCTCGACAGAGAGATCTTTTCGGGATGTAGGACAAATGCGAGTGGTTTACACCATTGCGTTCTAGTGACGAACGAGATCGACAAATGCGTCATCTTTCACCTACAACTTGCTGGTGAAAATCTATGGCAGACTGTCCATGATTAGGCCGCATAGAATGCATGAGATGCACGCTATTGCGATCGATGTTCCCGGGCGTCTGTTGTCTCTCTGTCACGCGGTTTCGCTGTGCAAACATGGTTGAACGGATCGAGGTTCTGCTTGCCAGTGCTCAGGGGTTAGATTCTTGGAGATTCGATGCGGCCTTCGCTAAATTACTTTGGCCACTTGTTGATTGATATCGACTGCTCTAGTATCGTAACATTTAACGGAATGCATCCTATTGATGACGTTTATTTTCAGCAAGCAGCTTCGGTGACAGCTTTTGTCACTTTAATCACAGAAACCTGCCGACTCTCGGATAACTTGTTTTCTTTTATTGGTACCTTCTAGAAAATAGCCTAAGTATGTACGTAAGTAAGTAAGTAAGTAAGTAAGTAAATAAGTGAGTAAGTAAGTGGGTCCACCGATTCACCGCGAAGTAGGTTAGTACCAAAATAAACTGCACTATACGTTAGAAAAGTGAGAAATTTCAATGATTTTTCAGATACAGCGTCAAGTAAAGATGCGAATACGTGATATAACGCCTGTTGAGAAACCTACACTTCAGAAGCGCCCAGCTAGCCTTTGCCACGCGTTGTCGATGGATTGCATAGTTTTACCTGCGGCTGCACATCAGCGCGCTTATCCACGAACGGAATGAATCGCGCCTGCCTTCCCAACCGCAGTAGGTCCTCATTTACCGATCCAGGAGGAACGGAAGGCTGAGATGATTAAGGCGCGACACGGTGAGTAAACAGTCTGCCCGGGACCCGCTATATGCATGACGAATATCGCAGTTGTTAACCGTTTAAACCGTCACGCCGCACTGGGCAAGTTGTTGTAGGCCTACGCAGCTAGCCCAAAACTGTTGCCCTAAATTGCGGCGGCCGGGATTCGAACCCACGATCCGTGAAGTCGTGCGAACGAAACTAACCGTTGCATTACTGCACAAGGCCGCCAATTTTTTTTTGGGGGGGG
>Ga0126335_1001238_pt1 | contig 14049 bp, 5 predicted proteins | sample OlaspJWI45metaG_FD_108409 | JGI IMG/M metagenome (GOLD analysis project Ga0126335, IMG submission 108409) | Marine gutless worms symbiont microbial communities from Oahu, Hawaii - Olavius sp. 1 OAHU.JWI-45 metaG | ecosystem: Host-associated > Annelida > Digestive system > Unclassified | place... | reverse complement strand
AACTCAGTATGCCTGGCCAACTCATTTTCAATTTTTGAGTCCTCAGGGTAACCATTCCAGACACTTCATCACCTTGCTTAATTTCTATGCCCCTGGAAATGAAGTACCAGTGGGCTTTAAAAAAATAATAATAATAATAATAATAATAATAATAAAGCTCATAGAGCGCCACAAGGTCGTGACTTTAGAGGCGCTGGGGTAGGTCGGTCAGCTGTGTGTGCTAGTTGCTAGTTAAAAGCTAAACAGAAAAAGTATGTCTTTAGTCTACATTTAAACACTGGCAGTGAGTCGCAGTTGGTGATCAATTTCGGTAGCGAGTTCCAGACAGTCGGTGCAGATTGTCGGAAAGTTCAGTAAGCCAAAAAATGGCATTCCGTCAAAGCTTAAACATTGCGTGTGTTTGTTGACAGCTTATTGCCGCATAAGAACCACAGTGTGGTCGTTTTGAACAGCTTTCTTCTACAGCTATAGGTTTGCTGCTGTGTTTGTTATATAGTATCCTGGGTGGTCGCGTTGCTCCCACTGACTGGCAAGGTGCTCTTAACTTCAGTTACCGTGTCGGTCCTGACTTCATGCCGCCTCGACAACATTGGTACTTCACCTGCTTTCTCGGAGTACAGAATGCAATGAAACAATCTACACTGTTATTTAGAAACAAGAAGCTCAGCTGTCGGTGACAAACCGCCCGACGATTTATCTTACTTTACCAGAGGGCAGCGGCAATGCACGTCGTATTACATTACATTACATAGCAATTTTTAATGTGGCCTAAAGTAAAAAGTAACTGCTAGGACCACCATGGCGAAAACAAGCTGAAACTACAATGTCCGGGTATGATTGCCGAAATAAATAAGTTTTCAGTTTTCTTCGAAACGTGATAGTGATTGTGCCGAAGTAATATCGTCCGGAAGACTGCAGAGTCCCGACAGTCAACTTGTTAGAAATAGAACAGATGTTGAGAAAGCCGGCAGTCAGCTGATGATGTTCACAAACAGAGGACCGTGGAAACAACTTATTCCCAGCATTAAGTACCTACGCCCTCGGTGAGGGGATACCCTCCAGCTATTTGGTTCATATTTGGTATGGCTGGGCTACAATCTGGTGAAGGTCGTATGATCATCGGACTCAGTCGTTTGGGCACAATACATCAACGTGACAGACACACAGACAGCCGCACACAGCCACACAGCCACGTCGCCATAGCAATAGCCGCTTAACGCACTACGTCGGGCGGCAAAAAGTAGGTCAATATGTACATTTCTGTGCGGCAAATTGACTGAGCAAATATCTTTGCCTAAATACCTACAGTTTTAGCCGCATCGAATGCGTGAGATGCGGACCATTGCAATCGATGTTCCCGTAGCATGGGCGTCTGTCTGTTACGCGGCTGCGCCCTGCAGAAACGTCTGAACGGATCGAGGTCCTGTTTGGGGTGAAGACTCTTTGAACCCAGGAACACTGTAATAGTTATGATCACCTCCGGTCGACGAGGCACTATATCAAGCGTCTCTTACCTTTACAGCACTGTGTGATACGGTTGACGCAGGACAGTAGAGCTAGACGTGTCGGTGTACAATGAACGACGTAATACGACGGATGTATTCGCCTACATCACTGGCAGCGTCGAACCCGGTCAGTTTTTCTCTCAGTTGCTGTTTGTTTGTCTATCGGACGGTTTTTGGCGAGCGTCTAACACAATTCCGTCCGTCCGTCTGTCTGTCCGTCAGTCTGTCTGTCTGTCTGCCTGTCACACAAGTGATCCACGCCTAAACGGTTTAAGATATTATTTACACCACACGATGTGCTTGAGGACGACGTTGTGGTGCCTTAGTCTAAACCAAATAGTGGGACGTTTTGGTACTCAAAATGAGTTAAATTTAGGCAAGGTTACCATCACGTCTGCCTTTGGATGCAAAGTCGGATACCATAACGTCCCGTCATTGGGTTTAAACTATTGTACCATAAAGTCAAGTTTTGGTAAGGTATCATAGCGTTACATTGTTGAATGAGGGAAGGATGCTATAATGTTTCTCTTCGGATTAGTCGTTGGGTATCATAACGTGCCAGTTGTATTGGATTTATACTAAGACACTATGACGTTGTAGTATCATAAAAATCCAAGACGTCGGGTTTTCGACTATGGCCGTGATCGGAATTGACCAAGAAGACGCGCGCCATTTCGGCGATAGCTGAACTTTTGTTCTTCTCGTGATCTCTCCTAGCCCACAACAGCCCAAAATTCGAAACGTGGCAGGTTGGCATGTTGGTAGACTATGATAGGCGAGTTGCTACCCATTCTATTCTCGGTGAGGGATAGGGGTGGGGGACTGTGGAGGTGGTGGAGGTGAAGATGGAGGCATCGCGCCCAAAAACTCGACATAGAACTGCAGCACTGCACGTCGCAGTCGCACGCCGACAGCCCTACTGATGACCGCTTGATGCTCTACGTACATTGCTTGTGTTTACCTTGCAGTCAAACCTGTTCTCATTTCCCGTTGCTGCTGCTGCTGCGCGGTTACCGACGTTGGTCTGATCGACGAAGTTAATCAACACCGGGCCCGGCTGGTACTTGGATGGGTGACCGTCCTCGGACAGGTAAACCATCTAGGTATGTAACCAGCCAACTAGGTCGACTCAGCCTTCCATTCCTCCTGGGTCGGCTAATGTGTACCAGCTTTGGCTGGGAAGGTAACGGCAACCTGGAAGAGGTGTGGTCTACCGTCGAGTGTTCGATCACTGCCGGCTCAAGACCGCGGAAACGATGAGAAGCGCAGCTGTATGTCGCAGAGCTGTGAGAGGGCACTGCTGGCTGGTGTGTAACTTTACGGAATCTGGTTACTTGTTGTTGTCGTTGTTGCTGCTGCTACTGCTGTTCATGACGCTATGTTTGACTGTGATGTTGTCAGATCGTTACATACTGCTCGGCAATCATCGTGACGCCTGGATGTTTGGCGCAGTTGATCCGACCAGTGGTACAGCCGTCATGATGGAAGTCTCCAGGGTTCTCGCTAAACTCGTCAGCCAACGAGGTCCGTCCTATCTCTACACAAGCCAAATAATATCTTCGGCATTAACTCTCTTAACAGCGGTGTCGTCATGAACTGGAGTAAAAAAGCACATTGACTCTGTTCGTACCAGTGGTACAGCCGTCATGATGGAAGTCTCCAGGGTTCTCGCTAAACTCGTCAGACAACGAGGTCCGTCCTATCTCTACACAAGCCAAATAATATCTTCGGCATTAGGTCTCTTAACAGCGGTGTCGTCATGAACTGGAGTAAAAAAGCACATTGACTCTGTTCACTATGTGTCAGTTTGCACCCTGATCCTTACCCCCTTTCCATTTTAGGCTACAGTTACTAGCTGTCGCCCTTTTATTCCAGCGACATCAACTCTTATTTGACACGGCTTACGCGAGCTGTACAGGATGGCCCCCCCCAAAAATGCACATTTCCATTTGCTTGATGTAAAATTTATATAGCTTTGTGAAATCTTAAAGAATTTTATAATTTTTGGCAGACTTACACCTGAATAGATTCCCAACAAAACAATGCATGTACTATCCACAGCACCTATTGCGCGTTTCTACACTACCTTGTAGAAATAATATTGCCCGTTTTCTGTGCTGTCTTAAGATGAAATTTGCTCATGAATTATGTTGGCAAACAACTAAATAGTGTCAATCATACAAAATTATACTGAGCAGTTTACGAGCAATGTTCAGTATGTCTTCCTCTCAGCTAAAAATTGCAAAATTCGGTTGCGATTTCACAAAGCTATATCAATTTAACATCAAGCAAATGGAAATGTGCAGTTTTTGGGCCACCCTGTATATTGCCTTGAAATAACAGATTATTAGAGAATAATTACAAAACTTCAACTGGTACTTTCCTGCGTAACAACAACACTTCCGTTAAATAGAGAAGTGTGAATGTAAGTGGTTCCAGTGGCCCATATGTAGCGACACACTTTGCTGTTGATCGTAAATCAGTAATAACTCGGTGATAATGAGGCTGTCCGTTGCGATACACGAAGCTCAGCTGTCGCTGACAAACCGCCTGACGCTCGTGCGCGCCGATGTTGTGCTGTCACGAGCTGCTGTCTAGTGAAAGACTGCAATTCGTTGGCCGGATTTTGCGACTCGTAGTCATTCACCCGAGGGCAGACCTTGGCAGCATACTGGCCTGATTTTCTGACTTACCTACCCTTTTGCTATTTGACGCCTTTAATGAGGGGGATTCCCTCGAGCTATCGGGTTTATTTTTGGCATGGAAAAACTAGAATAGCTGGTTTACAATTCGGTGAAGGTCGCATGATAATCGACTCAGTCGTTTGGGCACAATACATCAACGTGACAGACACACAGATAGACACAGCCACTTCGCCTTAGCAAATGCCGCGCCAACGCACTGCGTCGTGCGGCAAAAATTGCTGTGTTATCACTGGCAATACGTAGGCGCGAAAGCAACGCAGGCTATTAATTCGTGTGTCCGCCCGCCCGTCCGTCCGTCCGTCCGTCCGTCTGTCCGACAGCATTATTTTTGCATTAACAGCCACGCTGTGGCTGGTTCGCCGGCCTCTGCTATAGCGCGCTGCAGAGTGGCGCCACCTAGTAAATGCAGTTAAAACCTACGCCCAGACGTCCGGATGCCATAATCGTTGTTTTGCATGACAGGGTGGCGACCAAGGCGAACAATTGTCTTCTGTAGCTGGGGAGCAGAAGAATACGGACTCATTGGCTCCACGGAATGGGTTGAGGTCAGATAGTTTGCCCGTTCATAACTTCCTCATTACGCGTCTCGAAAGCTGTAAATGGAAAGGTATAGATGGTGACACTCGATATAGCGCCTCTTCGTGAGAGCCTCATCACAGAAGCGCTCCGGTAAGGCACGCGTTGTCGAGGGATTACATAGTTTCGGCTGGATGATGTAAAAAAACAGCCGAGGCAGACTTTTGTTTTCACTTATTTTAAGGCTGCATCGAATCGCCACGCGGTGTCTGTCCGTCCGTCTGTCTGTCTGTCACCGGCCTCACTCGGCTTTGGTGTGCAAAAACGGCTGAACGGATCGAGGTCCTGTTTAGGGTGAATACTTTCGGGGCCAAAGGAACATCGTGTTAGATGTTACGCCCGCGACGAGGGGAGGGGGAGCGCATTCGATGCAACCTTTGCCAAATTACTTTGGCCTCTTGTTGGTTTTATGTAACTCTGTAGAGAATTTTGTACAAGTTTGCCGTGTGTTGCATTTTGCTTGCAGTTAGACTACGCTTAAACAGGGGTTTGCACGAGCCTAGTTAAGGATTTGCTGAATTGACCTATAACGTGTCGAGTGGGTACTTTGACGGACGATGCCGGAAAACGTCGTTCTGTTGTGAATGGGAACTGAGTCTACTACCACTACTACTGTTGCTGCTGCTGCTGCTACGACAACACTACTACTACTACTACTACAACTACTACCTGCTACTGCACAAATTGGTCAAAATGCATAAATATGAAACACGTTAGTTAAGCCAATTTGAAAGTAAGAAATATATAATATAGCATTGCAGTAATTAATAGTTTCGCTGCTATCGTTGCTGTTTGCAATAGCATTACGCCAAGATCTTGTTGGACCGGGCTGTTGCTTACATCAATGTGGATCTCTCTGTAGAAGGCAACGTGGCGCTGCGTGCCAGAGCACTGCCCATATTAGATGACTTCGTCTACGACATCGCGAGCAGGGTCAGACACATCTGTTTGCTTGCATCTTATCAACGTCTGTTTCTTGCTGGCCGAAATTCTAAGAGAATTGTGGCTAGCAGTTAGTTATCTGTCTGTTTGTCTGTTCCCGCTCTACGACTGGCAATCCAACAGCGACTTTCACCAAACTTTACCAGCACGTAGACAGCGTTCCCCGAAGGAAGCGACTAATTTTGGGGAAGAGTAGATCAAAGTTCAGCCGAGATATAGGTCAAAGTATGAAAATTGATTTTCCACCATAACTTCCTTTTTAATTGTGTCATTGAGTGTAAACGACCTTAGCTTATCTCTCTTCCTTCCCCTCACTTTTGCTCCCCTCTTTATTCCTTCTTTCCTTACTACTCCCCTGCCACCAATTTTCCTCTCCCATTCACGTCCCCGACCGTACCCTACCGTATCGTTCCCGCTTTTTACTTCTTTGCCATTCCCTTTCGTTACCATCTCTTTACTTTCCCTACACCTTCTCTAGACCCCTGCCCTTCCCTTATCCGTTCTCTAATCGCCTAAGCCCTCGATCTATGATCGATTTCTTGTTTGTCCGTCTGTCAGTTTATCTGCATAATGTAGTATTGTAGTAACGGCCGCATTGAGTGGCGCCATCTGGCGAATGAGTAAGAACAGTTGCCTGTCGCCAGCGTGATAGACTAATGACTGAGAAACGCCCACGCTACGGGATCATCGATCACATTAGTCCGTATATCTCCTGCATTCGATGCGGTCTAGAAACTGATGTAGGTCTCAGTATGTCTTGTTGAATTCTAGACCTGTTTATTTTTTGTTGTAGCATTTGACCAAGATCTCTGCCCGTGAGAGCTGATTCTTATACAAGGTGGCCCAAAAACTGCACATTTCCATTTGCTTGGTGTTAAATTGATATAGCTTTATGAAATCTCAACCGAATTTTATAATTTTTTGGCTGAGATGAGGACATATTGAACATTGCTTGTAAATTGCTCAGTACAAAATTTCATCTTGAGACAGCACAGAAAACGGACAATAGTATTTCTACAAGGTAGTGTAGAAACGCGCAATAAGTGATGTGGACAGTAGATGCATTGTTTTGTTGGAAATCTATTCAGGTGTAAGTCTGCCAAAATTATAAAATTCGTTAAGATTTCACAAAACTATATCAAGCAAATGTAAATGTGCAGGTTTTTTCTACGCTGCCTATAGGCCTATGTTTTAGGTCCCCAAGACTGACACACCCCGCTATGGGGTGTGTCAGTCTTGGGGATGCAATATAGGCCGCATAATGAACGCTGTGGTCTAAACATACTAATCGTACAACACTGTTGTGGCCGCAATGTTTGAAGTTTCTTTATATCGATGTGTAACAGATTCAGTCGGCCAATGATCCAGAGAAGACGCTCTATCAAGAGTGGTTGGAACATTTTCCAGACCCGAAGAACAACAGTAGACCGCAGTATGGTTATCATCTCACGATATATTCTACTCATTTTTGTCTACGAGCATGTATGTTTATTTTCTGAGGGGGTACGTAAGTAATGGCCAACGCCAACTTTTAACTGACTGTAGCGCTTTTTTTCACCGTGTATACGCTTCGTAGAGTTTCAGCTATGGGTAGAAATTCAGCAAGGTTGCAGGACTATTAAGGATACAGGCATAGGCATATAAAACACTAACACGAACGATTATATTCAGCCAACGATTTAGGCTGCATCGAATACCAGATGAGGACTATTGCGATCGATGATCCCGGCGTCTGTCAATCTATTACGGGGCGACTGAACGGAACAACGTCTTGATTGGGACCCAAGAAACACTGTACTAGACGGTAATCCTCATCAGGGAAAGAGGTTCGATGCGGCTTTTGTAAAATTACTTGTCCACTTTGCATATATTGTGCTTACATAGAATATCGATCCTGGGTTCAGGCAGTGACTACGCACCGTTTATCTACATTGCTGGAATACCGAGTATCGATATTCGATACACTCACAATTATCCGATCAGTTCGTACCCTCTCTACCACTCCGTCTACGAGACCAGATTTCTCGTCACTCAACACATGGACCCGCAGTTTGCCGTATGTTATGCTTGATTTTAAAATCACTATCATCGTCTGTCAGCCTAATTGTCATGCGGGTGGGCTGTGCAAAAGCGGCTGGACGGATCGACGTCTTGCTTGGGGTGTGGTCTCGTGGGAACATAGGAAACATTGTATTAGATGAAATCTCTAACCCCTCCCCTCGACGAGGAAGAGGGGGTTCCTTGTGGCCTTTGCCTAATTACTTTGGCCACTTTTTAGCCTCGTTATGTAGACAAAAGGCCAACTGTGTATGTTGACAATTGATTTGTATTTATTTTGTTGCAGTAGGGCTACTGGTTGATCGTTATAAATCTTCTCTGTGCAATCCAGCATTCGTGTTGCAAAAGAAAATAAACCATTATTATTATTATTATTACCATCATCATCGTTTATATGCCATAAAACTGTAAACGAAACAGTTACATATATGCAGTGTGACTGGACAACAATGCACAGAAGTACACTAACGGTAGAATGCAAATAAAACGCACAGTGGTACAACTAGAACATCGAAAATATAATGCAAAAATCAACGTTAGAACGTCTGCGTTTGTAACACAGTGTAAGGGCGACATTAGTCACGGCTCCAAGACAGCAAAAATTACAATGTTTGAACCCGTGATGTGCAAAAATCCAGACGTAATTTGGTAATTTGTATTTTTTTTCTTTTATTTTAGGTATATTCACGCTGTGACTCTTAGACTGTTATAATGCGCGGTTGTCCAAGGGTAATTTAGTATTTTAAATCGGTCCCTATCCTATAACTGTTACAGCAGCAATGATAACTTCTGTTTTAGCCCTACGGTATTTATGCCTTAGGACAATGATGACAATGACAATGCTGTTACTATACACCGTGTCCGAAAAAATGGAACCGATAGTACTTAAAGCATACCTTGGACAAAGTTAACCGTCTTTCAGCTTGTGCCAGAACGGGCAGTGGTCACTTCGAGCACTGCTTTTAATTTTTATATTGTGTTTTTGCAATAACTGCGGCCTTTTAAGCTTTTGTTCACTAGTCGAATCGAACAGTTGATATTCCCGTCTGATTTTCCTGCAGTTGTCAGTTATGACGTTGTGCGTATTAATGCATGACCTTCGTTTAATTCACAAGGTAGAGTAGTGACACTGTTTAGGTGCATCGGATATTTGTTGTGTTAGTCTGGTTTCACAGTACCTTGGCGATATTTCGAGCAAAAATTACAACTATACACTTAGGCCTATGTTTATCAAAGTTATGCCTGAAACACTATTGGTTCCGTTTTTCCGGACACGGTGTATACAGCATCAATCTGTCTGTTTGTCTGTCAGTACTCGCTATCAATTGGTCAGTTATGGGCCGAGGCAGCTCGTTGTATGTCTGACTCTGTCCTGCTCCCGCTCAGTGTCAACAATTACGCCACGGCACTTGACAGTCATGTACGAGCGCTCGATGACCGCTACGGACCATTGATGACACGCAACAACGTCTCTCTCGGTTTTTCGCATTTTACAACTTGCTGCACTGCGTTTATCGAGAAACGTTCCGCTTTTTACTGGGCTCCGATTTTGTCAAATTTTAGTCAGTTTTCTTTATGGCATGGGTAGCTCCGATTAAATCGTGGGACTAGTTTTGTCCTCACGAAAACGTCTTCAAGTACGCCAGTGATACGACAACAGCTAACGAACGCTATTCGTTACTCCACTGATCGCTTCAATTTGGTTATATTTTGTTGCACTGATCTAATTCACGATAGGTCTACATTAGTGCGACACTGCGGCTGTGCGGCTGTTCGCGGGTGGCTTTTAACATTACTTGAGGACGTTTTTGTCTGCAACGTTGCAACGACAGACTGTGTATGAGATACGACATCAACTACTTACATCAGGTCCGAAAACTTAGTCCTCGTCATTAGGCAACTGGTATCAGAGTACAGCGTCTGAAATTAAAGCATATCTCGATGTTAAGTCGATTGTAGACGTGCAACTGTTTGTGTTGGTGTTGCAGACGAGTTGTATGCGGCAAGCGAAGAGTTCAGTCGCACAGCTGGTCTGTTTGCAGCTCGTGCTAACACCATTAACCGTAACAAGTACGAGCGCATCTCTGTCGTATCTTGACGTCGCCATTATATACGTCACATTTTAGCACGTGTGTCATAGTATTACAGTAGTCTATGCCAATTTTAGCACTCGTTGTAAAGACGCCGCTATTGCCATCGCAGTTCCGTCTGTCAGTCCGTCTGTCACACGCATGGACCACGCCAAAGCGGCTCATATTTAGAAATAAGGTTTGTACCGCACAATTTTCCGATGTCTGTAAATTTTTCATGCTAAATGTTGTGATCGTAAGTTAAGGCGTTCGTTACAAACAAATGTATTTAGTAGGGGTACCCAGGCTGTTGACGGCAGACATTTTGCCAATAATCTGTGATATTTTGGAGCGGTGCAAGATACGATGTAGGTTTACATGATTCACTGAACTCGTCTATGGGCATTCCATTGGTATTACAATCGGTGACCTTGAATGATATTGAACGGTGTTATGGCCCCTTAAGGCTCGATCTTCGGCGTTTTTACGCCGAAAAACGGTAGGATTCGAAGTCTACTACGTCAAATGGGATGCAGCTGAACCCACACTGACTGCAACAGAGATGTAACCGAAGGACTCGAGTTTTTACAATAGATATGTGAAATCTCAGATCTGCCGTTGTAAAGGTAAAGGTAAAGGTAGGCCCGCGTTGTCAACAAATCGCACAGTTTTACCTGTTATTTACGCGATTCTGTGTTATATTGTGTAGTCCGCTAGAAACGCGAATCTACAATGATCAACTGATGAGAGTAGAAAGATCCTTCCTTGACCCCGAAGGATTGCCACCCTCCAGACGACATGTCAAGTATAATATCCATTGTAACACTATAGTACTGTATATAGTGTATATTGTGCTGTCCACTTTTATCGTCAACAGCCAACCTTTCTATCTGCATGCACATTTATACTGTAATCTTTTTAGCTCGCGTCGTAAATTCCGTCCAGCCGTCACACTGGTGATCACTACCAGAACGGTTCAAGATATCAAAATACGGTTTACACCATACGATACCCTGGTGTCTGAGGATTCTTCGCGCGAAATTTTGCGGTCGTAGCTTTAGGCTGTCGCCGTCGCCCCAAACAAATGTGTTAAACAGGCCTATACCTAGCCTATCCTTGAAAAAAATTTTCTCGAATACGGTGCAAGATACGGTGTAAGTTAATATGATTCACTAATAGGAAGTCGTACATGGGCTTTCCATAGATACCAAAATCGGTGGCCTTGAATGTCCTTGTTGTGTCTCTGCCAGCAATTGTGACGCGCTACGTCTGAAAAAAAGCGAAACGCGAGCGTATAAAATGAAAGGCCGATTTCTAAAACAAACCCGCTCAGTTGAAATTGTGTTACGCGAGGGCACTGACTCGCAGCTGGCTTAAGTAGGTCAGGGTGACGTTGACCGAGTTTCCGGTTTGTGATCAGAGTTGGCCTGTTTCAGTGATATTTTAGTTATAAAAATCATTTTAGTTACAGTTTTAGTCATAGTTACTAAAATATCACTGGCCTGTTTGTCCCCGCATGCAAGATTACAACTACAGGTCTAGGGTTGACCGAAATTGCAGGACTGGACAGCTACAAGTCTACACGTCCAGTCGTTACGGTTTGCGACACCCGGACAACAGAGAAACTCACATACAGATGCTGTTCGTGCAGTCTGTATGATCAGCTCAACTAGGCTTTAGCCAGCTGAACTGAAAGCGTATATTGGTTTTGTAAATCAGCACTTCATTACCTGCGCGCCAGCTATGCTGGGCGAGCAGTATTGTTTTCGGCGGTGACTGTGTGTGTCTGAGTGTGCGTCTGTCCGCACAAAATCTCCAGAACTACTGGTCGGAAACCTTGACCTAGCAACTTCGTTTTTCGGTGCGGAAACGCCTTGAGAATATATATGTCCCGGTCCAGTTTCAACGTCATAGAATCAAGGGCAAGGCCACGGCAGCAATAAACGGTCGGTCGCACGGAGATTTGTGCTTTCTTCGGAGACAGTCTATTATGCATATACTTTGCTATCGTTTTCTGTATTTCTGTCTTTTCAGACACGTCCTGTTCGCGCCGAGCCAATTTGACCTGTACTCTGGCGCGTTATTCCCAGGCCTCGTGGATCTTCTGTGGCGCATAGAAGATGTCCGTGACAGCGGAGAAAAGATTCGGCGCTGGGAACAAGTGCGTCAACATCTGGCAACTGTCGTGTTCACTGTTCACTCTGCTACGACTGTGCTTCGCCATCCAGCACGCTTCAACTAGAACATAGCATATGAGATTGCTGTGTTGATGTTGATTGATAACTGTGCTATCGAGTGGGCCAAAAAAGCGAGAACTCCTTTCTTTTTGGACTGCAACTTTGTTAAATCTTAACCAATTTTCAAAATTCTTTAACCGATGGAAACGGCGCGATTTGTGCAACAAGGTGCATACAATATCTTGCCATACCTTAAGTATGTTGCTACACTACCTTGTAAAGTTTGACATCCGATTTTTTTCGTGATTACGATAGCGACACTTTATATCGTATCACATGTTTGACGAAAAAAATTAACTCTTATACGGCTGAATAAATGAAGGTACTGTGATAATATTTGCTCAAAGTGGCCAGCATTTGCCTGTATTCATGCTTAAAGACGCCAACGCCATGCGTCAATGCACTGTAAATGATGCTATCGTCAACGTCAAACTATACATACGGTAAGTATGGTTTCACTGGCCACAGATCTAATCAAATAAAAGACGGAGTTCCAAGTCGTACACTGTCGTATGCTCGATGAGCAAGGGGGCAATGTCAACTTTCTGGCCTATTTGAAGAAAAAATGTCTGCTGTTTCAAAGAATATTTAACAGAACTAGAAAATTAGATAATAAATAAGCCAAATTAATTATCAATTATATTTTATGCACGTAAAATCGCTGCATTTTTGCATTTTCTTGCAAATTTACTGCCAATTTGAACTTCTAGGTAATTTCGCAAGGCAGTGCAGCAACATTTTAAAGTGCGGCGGGAAGTGTTATGCGATTCTTGTTGTGAATTTCTTGCTTTTTTAGCAGTAAGGAGTTTTAAAAATCAGTTGAGATTTTACAGAGTTAAGAGGCAAAAAGAGAAGGGTTCTCACTTTTTTGGCCCAGTCTGTAGATAACACGGCGTCAATTAAGGGGTGCTAAGAGTTTGTGGATTCCAACGGACTCTGGGGTGGCGAGTGAATTTTGCACATCTCGAAGAGTTCCCTACTGCAGTACGTTACGTAAAATTCCATATTATTTGGTAATACCAGTAGTCGGACATGTTGTAGTTCCAAGGATTGACTGAAATGGCGCCACTGACCAGACAGCTAGCAGTTATAACACATTTGCAAGTACACGAACAACTTTCGTAGACCTCAGAGATACAAATGTTAAGTTTTAAGGTGTTAAACGTTTTTTAAATATTTTTATTGTACAATTTAACAAAAGTCGTATTCGATTTTATGTAGAAATGCCATGTTGCGCAAGGGAAATTTTGAACATGCGAGACTTCAAATATTTCTTAAGTTATTTAAAGTGAGTCAGGAGAACAGTAGGACTACTCTGTTGCTACACAATTCCTTGAAGCTTTTACTTTGGCCACTTTAAAAATTTGTTATGTATGTATGTATGTAAGTTATGTAATTCCATTATGTCGGTATTTAGATAGACCATCAGCACCTATTACAGTTAAGCACTTCCCTTTGGCAGCTAACTGGAAACGGGAGGAAGAGCATGTTAGGCAGAAAAAAGCAAAAGTTATACACTTGATATAGCGCCCCTTAGTGAAGGAACTTCACTGCAGAAGCGCTCAGGTATGGCACGCGTTGTCGAGAAATTTCACAGTTTTACCTACACACCCACGCGTTTATCTACGAACGGAATGAACCACACCTGCATTTGCCTTCCCAGCCAAAGCTATTCATTTGGACTTATGACCTCCTGGTTCGCGAGGCACTGCGCTAACCACTGCGCCACTGCGTTACCCACTTTAGACCCGCAATGATTGACTCAAATGACTTCAGTTTTCGTCGCTTGTTCATCTCGTCCCCTTGTCGCTCTGCTTCCACGATTTCAGTCATGTTTATTCGTCGTTGTCTGTTGATAAAATAACTACTTGTAATGTTGATAAATCATAATGTGGTTTTGCGTTCAGTCACAACTCTGTTTTTGGCTGAAATTGAATTATTTCATACCAGCCATTTT
>Ga0126335_1001237_pt1 | contig 14050 bp, 11 predicted proteins | sample OlaspJWI45metaG_FD_108409 | JGI IMG/M metagenome (GOLD analysis project Ga0126335, IMG submission 108409) | Marine gutless worms symbiont microbial communities from Oahu, Hawaii - Olavius sp. 1 OAHU.JWI-45 metaG | ecosystem: Host-associated > Annelida > Digestive system > Unclassified | place... | reverse complement strand
TGCCCGTCCAGCATGGATGTGATGCATAAACAAACACAGCTTGTATGTAATTCTTTGCTCAACCGGCAGCCAATGAAGCTGCTTCAGAGCTGGCTTCACGTGGTCGCGCAACGACAAGTTCATTATAACTCGAGCCGCTGCATTCATCACACGCTGCAAGGGCAGAAGAAATATTTCCAAGGTCATATAATGACATCTATGATTGAGTGTCAAAGTGACTAGAACGCAAATTTGATTATAAATTTTGTATTTTGCTATTAACAACTGATTACGAGAGGCCACCTTAAATGGGCATTTGCTTTTCGATCACTGTCTTCTACTGCACAGTCCACAGACGCATACTATTGTTGCTAAATTGATTAGATTGTGCTACTTATTTTTTGTTTTTCCTGCATTTTTGTATAACGTAAACAAATAGATATGTTTTGCTGGTTTTTATTGTGAAAAGAATGAATTTTCGTGTGATGATCAGCTGATTTTTGTGCGAGTAGGCACTTGTATATGCGACACATTTAACGCGATAACTGTAGTTTGTGCAGTAGTGGTTGTTATGCAGTCGTGCGCACGAAGCAAGGCCGTATCTGGCCTGTTTCGTGTGCGGCGCTTCACCGTAAGTCAGTGTCGGCACCGCAGTGACGAGTTGCAGCTCAATCCCAATATACAGAGTCCCGAGAAGACAAAGGTTGTTACGTCGTTCTATTTTCAGCCTGCAATTGACCAGGCAGCTGCAAAAGTGAGTTTGGATCTTACGGCTTTGGTTCTTGCTATACCCTGTATCAAAACGAAAGTTAAGGTTAAGTACTGTAAGCTTGTACTATTCAAGATTTGCTAAACAAGAGGGCAAGGTAGAGTAGAAGCTTATTCTGAAAGGGGACATCTACACTGTGACGCTGCAGTAGCTTTTCAGTGGTGTTCATATCGTAATAATTACTACACGCGGCCTTCTGTATCATGATGTTGTACGATATGTAGTCTTACATCAGTGGGTGTATATAGCTGCAAGTGGCCCGATAGTCGCCACTTATCAGCATTATCTGTCTCCCCTTCTCTCCCACTTAGATATCACGCATGCCATTTTGTCTACAAGAATGTACAACTGACCAACGATAGACATACTATTGTGCATATTGCGTAAATTGCATTATCTCTGCTCCTGCAGCAGTTGTGATGAGTTAGTTGGCAACTAGTCAGGAGGTCTATATCAGTCGTAATAAACAGTCCTGCAAGTCACTAAATGCAGTGTATGCGACCATGTAAGTGACGCGGACAAGGGAGGCATGCAGCGGCAATGATCATCACACGCCGCTAGTGGGGAGGGGAGGGCAATCACACTCACTAGTACACTGCATGGTTGACTGTTGTCAGTGTCGCCCGTCTCTTAGTATAACAGACTCTTAGCATTCGTTCAATGATAAGATAGTCACCAACGAATAACGGTTGATGTCAGTCTGTGGAGCAGCAAAATTTAGCCATCCGCAGTCCGTGCACCTGTCCTGTAGTCATGGACGCCTGTGGGACTGATGCAGACTGCCAGACAACCACACACGGATGAGGAGGAAGTGACCACCAACAGGCGGCGCCGGCAGCGGTACAGAGTGGGTGGTCTGTGTGTACGAGTTGTTCCTTATATTGGAGGATGTCAGCTGCCACAGCATCGTCCTATCAGCTACTGGCCATCACTCCATTCACACAAACAGATGATTTGATTATTGTTGCTGATCTGCATTGTTTATTGAATGCTGCGACAGCGTGTGCATGTATTTACACTTCAGTCTTTCTGTGAAGTGTGAATGCGGCTTGTGCCAGTCGTACACGATATTGTACAATATCTGTGGACCATGATATCGTAAAGTAGACACATCCACAATATTGCCTAATCGATATGAACACTACTCTTCAAATAATCCGGTTGCCAAAGTGTCGGAAATATTAATTTCTTGTGTGTTTTTAAAGGCTGTGTCTAGAGTATAGGAACCTGTACTGTAGTTTTGGACCTACCAGTTCGGGAAGGTCCGCTGTTGCAGTATGGCAGCCCTATATGTACTTCTAACCCAACTTTGACCTTAACCCAAACCCTAAACTGACCCTAATGCTAAACGCTAATGCAGTACATACTTGGTCAAGCCATGCATGTGTTCAAAACGCAAATTCAGACAAAATTGATTGTACACTTCGTGCTTATCGTTGCTATTTTCTGACTCGTCGCTATTTACGAATGTTATTCGACTGTATTGAGTTACGAATGATGCACATTCTATGAATATATTAAGAATAAAGCACAAATTTATGTCTGCAAAGATGGCTGCCATGCTCGCTCACATTTGGGTTCTGCGCATGTGCAGATGTGTAACAACAAATGTTGAACTTTCCTAGGAAGGTCCAAAATTGCAGTACAGGTTCCCATACTCTAGACACTTCCTATTTTGAATTTTTGTTCCTGCATTTATTTTTCACAATTATGTTATGCTTGTAGTCTTCGTTTTAGCCAATGAGTTTATTCAATTGTACACTCTACATGGTGACATTATGATGGCTATTGCAGGCATGTGTTCGTCTTATGCCTTCTACGATGTTATATTCTGGGCGAAGTACTGACCAAATCCATCTGATTGTAAGTATTAAATCAATGATTTATGGTTCATCATATCTGCTATTTTAAAACAATTTCACTTTCTTGTCAAACCATGTCTCATCTGTACGTTATGCAGGCACACAGACGCAAATGCATTGATCCATCCAGGTTGTATGAAAATAATATAGCTTACACATTTAGTGGGATAAAGCCAAGTATTAATTGACATTTTTGTGCATAATGCTCACTTATAATATGAGATAGTGCTATTTTATTCAGATTTTTTTAAATCTATTATAATGATGATAACATACCTGTACTGGCAATTAGAATTTAATGATTTATTAAACAGTAACTGTATTGTCTTTGTAGCGAAGTGCTCAGTACCTGCAGAAAGAATTACCAGTGCGTATAGCTCACAGGATTAATGGATTTCGGTATTTGCCATTCATTGTCGGTTGTCATCCTTCAATCCTTGCATGTGTAAGCTATTTCCTTTATGCTGTTGTATTTGTAATTCATATTTATTAATTGGGTCACATAACATCTGACTTGTTAGTTGTCGTTAATGTGTATTTTGGTACAAAGCAGGAACATGTTATGCACAATACTGAAAGGGAGATTGCAAGATACTTACTGTGTGAAACGTGGTGGAGTATTGCTTAGTTGTCTAACTTAGAGTAATGTGAATGGTTCATAGTCACAGTTATAATAACAAGTGTCAGCAGTAGTATTAGATTTACCTCTGATAAAAATGCTGCACTACAGTTGCTTGTGCTTCACAGCAGTTTGTTAATATTGTGTTTGTTTTATCAGCACGAACTGTATATACGAGCATTTCACCTGTTGTCTGAAATTCCACTGGTATAGTACAACCATCTGTTTTATTTTGTGCTAAATTTCTTGTGACTTTAGATAGGCATACAAAAACAGATCAATAACGTTATTAGGTCACTTGAAGGGAAAGTCTCACACCTGTATATTTTGATGCTCTGTTTGCTTAGTTTAGATGTCTGATCTCGCTGAGTGCCCCCTTGCTAAAAGTGTACAAACTGTTGAGTCCTGGAATGAACTTGAAAAATTCATGCAGACAATTGAACAATGTGTCCCCTTAATTTTACAGAGGGTTAATAAGTCCAAAATTTTAATGTTTGGTTTGCATTCTACATGATACACTGATAAAGTCTGTGTGTGGATTTTTAGCTAGCCCTGCACAATGTGGGGGGCCATCTATAATAATAGTCTGCATTATTCATCCATGTGTCTGTCTATCTGTGTGTGACATCACTCACATGCGAATATAGTGCCACGTAGCCAATATATAGGAGATTGCTATCAGCTCAGCTGTGAGACGGTGCCACATTGGGCGACTCCCACAGCTATTCCATCCTCTCATAGACAATACTTTGTTGATTTTTAAAGTGCAGGAAAGAGCAATTAATATGTACTTTCAGGTATTCTTTCTCCACTCAGTTATGCACAAAAATCTTTTAAAAATTGTTGACTGATTGACTGTAGTCAAATGCATCTTTAAAAATTAACATCGGTCGTAAGACGCAGGTGTATCCATTTGACAGATAACAGACAGTGATAGTGAGCTGAAGTTCCGTACGGCACTGACGGCTTTACTAGAGCAGCATCGGGAGGTTGTGACGCTGCTTGCTGAAGGTTTCACAGATTGCCGCAGACACATTCAGGTAGTGATTGATTCCCCATTTATTTATTGATAGCTTCATTCACATGTATTTTACTGGTTGATAGTGGTAAGTAGTAAACATTTTATGTTATCGCCTTAACGCATGCATTAATGCACTTTTAATGCACACTGTATTTGTGTGCACTTGTGTCATTCCTGTTGCAATGAATGCGCGAAATATACGACTATTATATAAGCTGCTCTTATAGGGAAGTGGTTATTGGTCTCATTAATGCATGTGGCCGAGGCTTGGATGGCCCACATTAGCGGACGACAGTGCTGCTCAGTCCCCTTAGTACTGCCCAGCATTTGTCCGCATGTCCTGGCATTCTGGCATATTTTAGTTAGACTGGTGCAGCTTGATTTTGCAAAGCTTGCAGTACTAATTTTTATAATATTTTTGTTAGTGCATTAATTTTTTTAACAGAATTAATTTTTCAATCGCGATCAATTTTTTAACCCATTAACACATTCATTAATGTGCTAAACTTTAATTCGACAGCCCTAATATTTACATTATGGTAGGAATGATATTTGTTTATAGTCTTCAGGATTTTTATGAATTTTGTAAAGATAATCTCTGACATGCAATTAGCTTTTTATTAATAACAGTCAGGTTTTGTGATCATAATATGATTTGCTGTTGGATGTGAATGATGAAAGATTGACTGACGGGCTAATGTTGAAGTACACTGTGATTATGGCTTACGGTTTAGGACGCTGATATAACAAAGTCTTTTCTTGATTCAATGCTCACTTCACGACTGGGCATGCGTCTCCTGTGTGAGCACCACTTGAAGCTGCATGATGACAAGGTCAGTGAACTCCACAGTTGCTGGCTTCTGATACATTTGACTTTGTAGAGATTATGCAATATTGTAACTGTTTTTGTAAGCAGCTATTAATGCATTTGATGATTTGATTGGCTGAAGTATGCCATGCTGGTGATTTCAGAATTGTATTGAAGAGAAAAAAGAGACATTTATGAATATTTTGCTTTTTAGATAAATGTGCAGTCTGTAGTAAGTATACAGTAAATATAACATATATAAAAGTTTTTTGTTTTTTTCCAGCCAAATCAAGTTGGTGTAATAACAGTCAACTTTTGTCCGAAAACGCTAATTGAGAGGAAGGCAGAAGCTACCAGGTATGACATGTACAGCACGGTCAGTTAAAATATGGCAGTCTGTTTGACTGCAGATCTGTTAAATCTTTACCAATTTTTGTAATGTTTGTATCGTTTTAATCATGAATAAATGCTGCAGTTATGGTAAAATGTCTGTGTCACCTTGAAAATTTGCACAGATTACCTTGTAAAATGGAAAACAACACTTTGACAGTTACAAGCACAACCATTTGTTTCAATTTTTTGTTAAAGCAAGCAACTAAAAAACATAAGAAGTGAAGTTTAACACCAGCACAGGTCTGTTTATGAAGTCACTCGTCAGTGATGTCATTCACAATACAGTGGGGTGTTCCAGTTAACACCACGTATCAGTGTCTTTTTTTGTTAACATTCTAAATGCCATTAATGATAATCTGATCAGCAGTATGCTATAAAAAATATAAGTAAGTAAATGTATGCATTATTTTTCACACTGACTCCAGAGTGCAGCAGTGTAAACTGTAAAAGTTACTGAAGTGGTGGACTCAAGATTTGACAGATTCACAGTCTTGTGAAGACTACAGCACATGTTATAGACCACTGTGTATTAATTGCAATTGTGTATCCATTACCTGAGTATTGTACTTACAGATTTATGACATATATTATTTTTAAAACAATTTTTGGATAGCATGTTTATTGTGTAATTGTGTGATTTCAATGATGATATGATTGTGGCCTCATTTCTTGCATTACTTGGCACATTAGTAAGAATTGTAGTATTTATAGAGTAAGAACTGTGTGATAATTTGCTCATTTGTGCAGAAAAATGTGCATTGAGAAGTATGGTATTGCTCCAGAAGTGAAGGTTATGGGACACACTGCCACAGTCTTTCCATACATAATGTCACCTCTTGACTACATTCTACATGAAATACTGAAGAATGCTATGAGGTATTTTGTCTCATGTGAATATAGGACAAACAGTCTTGATTTCCAATTGTGTGATCTTTTCCTGCAAACAGATTGATAGCACAAGTCAGATTATTGTTCGATATTTTGAACAGTAGCTGTTGTCACTTACAGACAAGTGACCTGATGTCTGAGTATCACTTCACAAACATAATAGTAATATTCATCACAAGCTTGTCATCAATTCAGAACGTAGCAGTCCGATGTCAAACAATGTTTGTATTCATCTGGACATATCTTCAACATCAGTTCTTCAGTTAATTCATTGAGAATCGAGAGATAGTTTTGAACACAAACTTCCGTTACCAGCATCAAGTCATAGAATAGATATTCTCTCTCACTTGCTTCCAGTGTAAACAGTAAACAGAGTGGACCCACCCCAAACACCGTCATGGTTGCACTACAGTGTGCATGTGTAAAAGGCTAATACCAAAAACTATGAAATCATATTCTCTGTCATTTTTATTGGCATTTGTGTTTAAGGGTTGTCAGTCTTCTGAATATGATAGCTCTGCATCTGATAAAATTGATCTTACCGAAACTGCATATTAGTATGACATGCTTGGACAAAGAATTTTGTTAATTTGTAGGTGAAAGCATTCTAGTTAGAATTGATTACGGAAATTGGAAAGTTGCACAATTTGTTTTTTGTCATGTGCGGTTATTGTTTGTGATCACCTTCTGTGCTGTGTGTTTCATCTGATCTTGCATATTTCATTAATCAGTATTATGTTGCATGTGAATGTGACAGAGCTACCGTGGAGGCTAATCAGAACATGCCCTCCGAGAAGCTACCACCAGTTACCGTCACAGTTGCAAGCAACGATGTTGATTTCATTATCAGGTTGTATGATTTTTTGTATTTTTTTGCTGCCAATTTATTCATACTGCAACATTTGCAATTTTGCATTGTTCTGATAGAATAGATGGTATGTTCAGTGTTGTACTGTTTCTTTGTTTATTGAGTGTAAAATTGTACAGTTGTGATGAAAACAGAATGGTTTTAATGCAGTTTACTGATTGTGCTAGAATAAGTGACAGAGGTGGTGGAATACGACATGATATTGCTGAGAAGATCTGGGAATATGGTTTCACCAGTCCTGGTTATCAGGGCAGACAGAAGCCTGCTAGAACCATTGATGATGCTCGTATACCAGACGGACTTTTTGATGAACTCATGGACAATCGTTCAGCAGGCAAAATGCATGGGTAATACATACCACTATTTATTTATTATTATTATTATTATTATTAATCTGTGCAAATGCTTCTAAACTGCATTTTTATGATTTTTACATGCATGTTTAAGTCTCGTATACGTGGTGTGGCTGAAAATGTTTCTGACGAAAACTTTATCTAGAAACAACAAAAGTGAAATATGAATTATGCTTCAAATCACAGTTGCGTTGACTATATTTTACTGCATCCATTTCTTGTTTATTGACATGTCCTGCTAACCATTACAATATATCACTACTTGCATCTCACTTTTCTTTAGCTTTTGCATTTTAGTTTACTTATCTTTTATTTGAAGTAAAAGATTTCTAATGTTTTGACACTATTTGTTATGCATCAGGAAGGGTATTTGACCTGAATGAAAAGTTCCAGTCTTTTAGGGGGCAACTGGTTAATTGTGGTAAAACCAACCAAAAAATAGTGTGTATGCTGACAAATTTGAATGAACTGTTTGATATTTCTGAATGTCTCGCCATGTTTTTGCTTTTTCAGATATGGCTTTGGACTTCCAGTGTGCAGAGCATATGCTCAGTACCTTGGTGGAAATCTAACGATGGAGACAATGCAAGGTATAGGCTCAGATTTCTTCATCCGCCTCCGTCACGTAAATGGACGAGAAGAGAGTTTCCGCATTTGATGCACTTAGTCCAGTGAATTGTGTCACAGATTTCTAGGTTGTATGCAGTGTACCAAGTTTATACTGACAGATTGCACTGTGCATTATATTTTAGTGTTTGCTAATTGCATTGTCATTTGCAAATGCACATACAGTGTACTGGTGAACTTGTACAAGTACTGATAACTACTTTGTTTTGTACCTGTACAAAAAGCCAGAACAGTAATGCCAATGCATATGATTTTGTCGGAAAGAAATGTGAAGTACAGTACACCTTTGAGGTCGCAGCATGGTACAGCGTGTAAGCTGGGTTGTAGAAATCCAAATGACTGTAATTTGCAGGGAAGCCTTGTGCAAAATAGTGAAGCTGAAAAGAGCTGCTCGTAAGACTTGTCACATGATGCTAGGTTTTGTGTTTCTGGTGCTTTCATGGTTCAGCTATTTAGCTTGGATGTGAGTGAGTACCAGTGCAGCTGAGATGGCCTGTGAAGACGCATCTCTGAAATGTGTCCACTGGGACGTAAAACTGTTACCAATTCAAATCATGCCACAAAACTCAATATGTTGCATGCTACCAAGTTTTTGCTGATTTGTTTCATTAATTTTCATTGCAAATGTACTAAATAGCGAGTATATACAGTGTTCATTATTATCAGTGTAAGTACTAACTACTGTTATTTTTTAAGTTTGGTCTACATCTCTCGTTTTACGTTTTTTGACATTTGAGTGATCGTGTGCAGACTGGCATATTCTAACCTGGTTGCTGACTTCAGTTTTTGTTGACGCGATATATAACATCAACAAATAGAATTAGTCTGTACAAATGCTTATTTTTCAGTGTATCAGTGTCAGCATAGATTAAATCAGTGTAAAATTTCAGGTGTATTGATAGACAAAATCATGTCAGTGTATTCTCATTATATGTAATTTATGTGTAAATATTGTCGCTCTTCAAGTTTAAAGTATTATTTTGCTAATGGGCATTTTATTTCTTTTTGCCTATTTCAGATCACTTGTGTTTTGTTGGAGTGTTCTTGAAATATCTGTAGCATAGACCTGATTTGTAGCCAACTTTAGCATGATTGGGTTGCATTAGTGTTTGAATTTAGCATGTGTCAGGCGTTCAACATACAGAATGGTGTAGCTGTTAATGTATGTTTTGGGGTGCCCCGAGCCAGTGTCTATAAGTGGCAATACATCTTAATTGCCACATTTTAGGCTGCATCGAATGCATGAGATGCTGACTGTTGTTACCGATGATTGATTAGTGACATTGACAGCTAGATGATGAGAAAAATCATCCCCTAGTGCTTGGTTTTGAGCAAACCTGTTTGCCAGTGTTGTATAGCATGATATTCTATTCTTACTGCAGATACACTGAGACTGTCACTAGTGATAGTGAATGCACTGGCTGTAGCTGCTGCTGAAAACATCGCATCTAGTCTAGGAGCGTAGAGAGGTTTATAAGACATCTCGTGTAAAAAAAATTTGAGTATTGGAATCTCTTCAGTTTGTTGGAAACCTCATAGTAGGTATTCGTAAAGTTTCCCAGTTGGTGGGTATGTTGGGGACTGCCCCTAAAAGTACCCCTAGTCAGTTGAAATGACATTTTGAGTACATTGAAACTTTGTGAGAATGTTTTCAGAGTTATATTTGTCCACTAACACAACTATAATTATGTTGCTGGTGCACCAGTGTTGACTTTCTAATATTCTTGTGGTTCCAACTCCCACGGTTTCAAAATATGCATATATTGATTTTAAGTACAGCCCGAAATGAAAAATTGGAAATGCTATTATGGACACACCAGTGTTCACGTGTCACATCTATAATAAACCACAAACAGCACAAAAGGATAATTTTCCTACTCTCTCTGGCAATGTACAGTGTGAAGCATTGTCTTTAAGCAAATAACCAAAAAGTATGAAAATTTCAAAATTTAGCGTTGGTAATGAGAATGATGTCAATAAAACGAAATTAAAATAACCATATACCACAAACAAAAGAATAAATACTGACTCATTACTCACATCTAACAGATGTTACATCATTTATTTTTATTTATCTGATGGTTCACATTACATCAGCATTCAACAAGTGCAATAATCACAAGTTTACAGGTGCTATGAGTCAAAGCATTAAAGACCATTGTCTTGCGCAGTTGGTACACTATGCGTGCAATTGTCAACGATAATAACAGAGTGAAACATCGTCAATAAACAGTATGGGGTAGCACAGAAGGTAAATACTCTGGGAAATTTGACATTAAGATGAAGTGGATGTCACAGCCGTGTCGCCAGCATTCTGTGTCTCGGGCGACTTTGTGCCTTCAGATTCTGTGCCAACATTCAGCTTCTCCAGCTGCTCTGACACACTATCTACAGCTTTTGGCTCTTTTTCCTCGTCTTCCAATGGACTGACAGATTCTATCTTCTTATCATCTCCTTCACAGCAAGTTGTCAGCAACATTCAATTGTCAATATCTATCTATTAATGACTATTATCATGATCATTGCAAATGAATGTCCTTAGCACGTCATAAAGCTGTGAGAAAACAGACATCACAATAAAAAAATCTGTTGTATGTGGAGTGTGGACTAAATCAAACTACATGATTCACCTGTCTACTGTTGTCCACATCTGCAGACCCCGAAATTGATTAGTCAAGTTAAATGATGAACCCGTGGCCATACTAAGCCTTTGATCAGCTGCCATGATCATTTGCTGCAGGCGCAGGTCATTTAAACACTCTGCTCTCCAGTCCCCGCCTAGCAACAGTTGTTAAGAGCACGCTGCCCATAGACCACATTGTGTACACAACAATGATGCCATCTGTTTACCTAGGCCATGAGCCAGTAATAGCATATAGCCTAACCTAGGCACTTTTTTGCACTCGGCAAGCCTTGTCCCTTCATACCTTAAAACATAGTAACCTAAAAAAAAATAAACAGCTTCCAGTCCTGTTTGCTATAATACTACATTTGCAACACTCCCCCCACAAGTATGACCCACTTCATAATGGCCCTATGGTTTGTTTATATTGTGCAACAGCACAAACTTTTACAAAATGCTCAAATAAAAACTTTCTTGCTGTAACTTGTGTTAATATTTTTATAGAAGAATGAAATGACCATTTATTAGCTCCATATCTAGAGGTTTTTTATCCGTGTTTTGAGTACACAGAAATTCTAGGCCTACAACTGGTTAAAAGCCTACTTGTAACTGAATGTTTTAACGTGCATTATTTCTAAGTTTGAATTCACGAATTCAGTGATACTGATTAGTACTGGATTAACAGTTACATCTGCTGCTACTCAGGTGTTAGAAAAAGTCAACTCCTTCGACTAGGAGTCAATTGACTTGACTTTCAGACATTTGACAACTCGACTCTGTTGTTATAGGATCGACTTGATTTCGGGGTCTAATGCAGATCGCTGATTTTACAAGGCCAATTTATCCATGTTAGTAACACGGGCCTTGACACGCCCCAAAGTGGTTTAATAGCGCTCAAATCATGCATGACAAGCTAGTTCAAGCCCTGGTTGCCAGATAGCAAGGTCAGTTACAATATCAGGACAAACGGTCAATGTCATACCAGTAGAATCTTTCTGCAGGCGACTAGTCATAATCTTCTTGGCAGCCTCAAATGCCTCTCGAAACTTCTGTGCATCTATAACATGAACAACATTGAAACCAATCTCATTATTCTTGTACAGACATTATCCAGGCTAGAATATGCAATCATGATTAGTTTCGCGGATGATGCGCGGGCTTAGATTTTTGGAAAGTTTTTTAATTGTGGCAAATTTTGCAAAAAAAAAGCCAAAATGAGCCAAAAACTGGCAAACAGTAAAAATGCCAATTTCTTTTCCACTTGCACGGTGGCGCCACGTATACGCAGAAACAGCGTATACAGTACTTCAGTCAGTGTGGAGCATTGAGGACCCTGTGACGATAGCCACCTTGCTTCTTAAATAGCTACAATCAACTGTTGTTTAAACGTTAAATAGTCATATGAAGGACAGCACATACTTTCTGCATTGGCAAAGCGAATGGCAAGAAGCTCTCCTTTCGGTTCTTCATCAGCAAAGTCTGCCGGCGTGCTCCAGACCCAGGCTCGGTCACTGCTGCAGTTGGGCTTCAGTTCTAACTCAGGCATAACTGCAAACAGATGACATTCATAAACCATAATGTATTGCAACAAACACAAACCGTGTAAACAAAGCAGCATTTTACGGTGCCTAACATGTACTACGTCAAGTATTACCAGGAAGAACTGATGTGCACAGATCATGAAGACGTCCTGCCAGCCAGAGTTGGTCGATTTAAATCATGATCAAATGATTTTTTGTTTAAAAAATCATTTGACTTGAATGACAAATATTTCCTTTCCTTATACAAAATTATAAATCATGATATGTCAACGAGAAGTTTAATAGATTTCAGTAGTTATTTCCTATGTCACAAACAAACCTTATGCTAACTTACTCAATGTAGTCCTCAAAGTGCATTTATGCACAGTTATATATACCAAAAGTAAAGCAGCCATTTACAAAACTATCATCTGCTGATTACAGTTTCACATTCGATAAATTATATAAGACCAGCTTTAATGCTTTGTCAGTTTCTGGACCAGTTGATATCGCTAAAAATGTTTAATACAGCACGTGGTGATGACGAAACTGATATTAGCAGCTGCAAGATGGAAGATTGCCACCACTTAGTTAGAGTTACTACATTTTGTCCTTTGGGCACAATAAATCAATGTCTCCATAGCAAACGCCATGCCAACGCACTGCGTCTGGTGGCAAAAACTATGCTTGTTCTCAGTATGATACCTCCATCTCTTCTGCATCTCCGCTTACAATCCTGGCTTCATTTTTTATTCTCATCTCACCTTTTCTAACTAGGTCTCTTCCGACTCTCGTGCATGTTTCAGCCACAACCGTTCTTGACTTTGACACAACTAGTAGGCCTACTATTGCTACGCCATTTTCACTCAAGGCTCGACTGCAACACCTTATACTCTAGGAGAGTCTAAAGCCCACCCCACTCTCTCCCTCCATCCTTTCTCCTTCCTGAGTCAGACTCCAACTCCAGGTTTTTGAGCACAGGACTCCGTTTCTAGCATCCAAAAAGTTAAGACTCGTGACTCCAAGACTTGCTGCATGTACAAATGTGTTCACGTTAGTTTTGAACAGAAAACCAATTTCAATTCCATTCTTAGTAAAAATCTACAAAACTACTGCTGCAAGAGCTGTTCTTCTTGGCTTAAATATGCGCCAAATGGTTCTTCAGCTGGGGACATCACTGGAGGAGCTTACAGCATTCAGTAAAGATTATTCTCAGCTTATAGCACCCCCCCCCCAGTGCTGGTATGGCTATTGGTCCGGATCGTCCTAGGGATCGAAGGTGTCATGCAGAAGAACTGCATTGAATCGTTGCAATGCCACAGACGCTGGAACAAGAATGAACTTTCTCATTCTTTGGCAGACACACTACTATTTTATGACCAAGAGCAGAGATAAAGTCTGAGAATAATGAGCTAAAGGCTCCCAAGTTTTCCACAGCAATAGGCTGGAAGATAAAATTAGTTGGCAAATTACTGTAATTCATTAACTTTCATTCGGCTGCCAACTCTGCCACCATTCCGACACCAGTATCTGCCCTGTCAACATATGCACCCCGTGTGAGTTCTGGGGCTTAGAATAGACCCACTCCATCTCCTGACCGGATGTCGTAAAAGGCAACTAAACCAGGCACCCCTCAACCTCCGCGGCCTCATCTGATTACTGATGATGGTCTGGAGTAAAAGAGGGAACATTAACACAGCTGCTCTAGTTACTATAGCAC
>Ga0126335_1001236_pt1 | contig 14059 bp, 16 predicted proteins | sample OlaspJWI45metaG_FD_108409 | JGI IMG/M metagenome (GOLD analysis project Ga0126335, IMG submission 108409) | Marine gutless worms symbiont microbial communities from Oahu, Hawaii - Olavius sp. 1 OAHU.JWI-45 metaG | ecosystem: Host-associated > Annelida > Digestive system > Unclassified | place... | reverse complement strand
GAAAAGATCCTGGTTTATGATTTCAAAGAAAATAGGTTGCTTTGAGCGAATTGAATAATTCTATAGGTGGGTCAACTCGGTTGAGTAAAGGCGGGTCAGTTTAAATGAGCGTCAAGGACCAGGGCGGCCGAAGCCAAAAATATCATGCTGCAGATGAGCGACCTGATTCCGGAGATCGGCTATGCGGTGGTAATACCGCTGTTTTTGCTGGAAAAAAAGGTGCTTGGCCCGCAACCCTTTCGGCCGGACACCTATCGTCAAATGTTAGCCGGACTACCGCAGAAAATGTCGGACGGCACAAAGGGCCGTACCGTCGGCCTGGGTGAGGCGCTGCTGGAAATGCGGCCTGTCGTGGCCGATCTGGACGGCAAAACCACCTTCATCATCGTTTCCGATGGTTCCATCAGCCCGGGCGTAACCGCGGTTGAGGCGGCCAGGCAACTATTAAATATCGATCCGGCGATCTGCTTCGACACCATATCACTGGCCGAAAGCGCCGCGGGCCGCGCTGCGCTTCAGGAGCTCGCTGGTGTCAACAACTGCGTTTTCGCCGAAGGTCGTCTTTTGTTGTCAGGCAAAACCGCCATGCAGCAGTTCGTTGAGGACGTTTTCTTTTTGCAGATACCGCAACAACCGGGCCGCAAGGATCTTGCCGCGCTGGACATACACCCGCGCAGGGGCAGGTCGAACCGATTGATCGATGCGCCGCCGTTTAAATTGATCCTGTTTAATCCAAAAAGCAGCGATCTCAATCAGGAAGAGATGATGTATCTGGTAATGAACCTGCTGATATTGAAATCCATACCGGATCTGCGTGTAAGGATCGAGGGGCATACCGATAATACCGGCAATAAAAAGAACAACCGCCGGCTGTCCCGCCGGCGGGCCCGGACCGTATACGATGAGCTGGTGCGCCGCGGCATTCGTGCCAATCGGATGAAGATTGTCGGCTATGGCGAAAGCATGCCGGCAGTGAGCAACCTGACCGACGCCGGACAACGCCTCAATCGCCGGGTGGAAATAGTTGTTGATAAATAAAAACCGATTAAACCCCAGCGGGAAAGATAACCCGTGACATGCTTAAAGAAGCTCACGGCGTCGGGCTGCGTGTCATCCATTGACCTGAAGAAAAAAAGTCAGCTTCAAATAAATATATGAAATTAATGCCTGCTTTTTAGGGTTGCAGGTGCAGGGGTTAATAGTTATTGAGTTCAAACCTCTTCTACACTAAAGGGGTCGAAGTGTATAATTAATTCAGGGGTCGGGGGGTTATACGGCGATGAGCCGCTGCATGAATAATCGACGACTCCAGCGTGCAAACCCTGGTCGCCTTCGGCGCCACCAGAGGCGGGTAAACTCATACATAAGGGCTCGAAAAGAAAGAACAGAAAATCATACATTATTAATAGGGGTTCGGTGGTACCCGGCAACTATGCGCTATCGTGATCAACCGTGTTACGGCGCTGTTCTTTCTTAACGGTCCCTAATGCATTCAGACAGTGCACCCTTACGCTGCCGATCATTCATTCCGCTATTGATAAGGCGTAGATGGAAAAACTTCCCGAACCCTCAATTATTTAGAGCAACATATCATCTTGTTACACACGATGGGTCCATATCCGCAAATATCGTTTCAAACACAGGAAGCAATTCGGGGGCTATAATGAAACAATTTACAGTTGAACAGCTGAATCAAGCGGTAAACGGTACCCTTGACGGCAGCTCGACGATCATGATCACAGGTATAGACCATATCTCTGAAGCAACGCCAAACCAGCTGACATTTATTGGTGAAAAAAAATACCTGAAGTTTTGGGACCAATCACGTGCCTCGGCCGCAATCGTCAATGCCAACCTGGATATCGATCCGGGACAGGGCCGGGCGCTAATACGCGTGGCCGATGCCGATCTTGCCTTGGCAGAAGTCCTTCAGCTGTTTGAGCCGGCACCGCCCGAATGTGGTCCGGGTATCCATTCAACCGCGGTGGTCGATGCCACCGCCGAAATCGGTCAGGGTGCCGCAATCGGAGCCGGCTGTTATATCGGGCCCGGTGTGGTTATCGGTGCCAATACCAGGCTTTACCCCAATGTCACCGTGCTGGATGAAACCCATATCGGCAGTGAGACGATAATCTGGTCCGGCGCGGTGATCCGTGAACACTGCCGGATAGGCAATCACTGTATTATCCATCCGAATGTGACCATCGGTGCCGACGGTTTTGGTTTTCGACCGTCACCGGACGGACAGGGCCTGGTCAAGATCCCGCAAATCGGTGTGGTTAAGATTGGAGACGGTGTTGAGATCGGGGCGGGAAGTTGTGTTGACCGGGGTAAGTTCGGTGCCACAACGATCGGAGACGGTACCAAAATAGACAACCTCATTCAAATCGGCCATAATTGCAAACTTGGACGTTCCTGTATAATGGCCGGCCAGTCCGGACTGGCCGGATCCATAACGTTAGGTGATGGGGTCATGATGGGCGGGGGTGCGCGAGTTAAGGATCATGTTACCGTTGGCGCCGGGACGCAGATTGGCGGAAACGCCGGCGTCTTGAGCGATGTAGGACCAGGGGAAAGGCTGCTCGGGCTTCCAGCGATCGACGCTCGGCAGACGTTACGGATATGGGCAGCCCAAAGACACATTCCGGATCTGGTCAAACAGATGAAAAAAAAATAGTTACCCGTTCCCTGATTTAAGTCGATGCCGTTTTTGTCGTCACAATTGGGGTCAAGTCTACGTTTGACCTTTTAGAATATCGCTTTCAATTCTATTTGAGCTGTTTATAAAAGTCAATCGTAGACCTGACCCCAGATAGACCCCCAGATTCAGTTGCACCTGACAAATGGTTTCATTCCGGTCGGGCTGTCAGCAGGGCCATCAATTTAACCGCCTTGGTTACCTCGATATGAAAATCGTTGTAAACGACTTTACCAGCGGGGTCGATAATGACCGTCCAGGGCGTTCCGCCCGACCGATATTTTCGCATGATCTCCGGGATTCTGCGGGTGTCAGGATCACCGGCGGCATGTGCCATGGGAATCTTAAGAGCGTACTTCAACTGGTTTTGCCGCAGTTTATCCTGCGTATTGACCCTGTGCCCTTCGAAAACAGTTTGCACTGCAATGAAATCTACCTGGTCATCGCCTTTAAACGCCCTGGTCAGTTTCTGAATAGTTGGGAACCCCAACTGCTGACACCCCGGTCACCAGTCCTGGAAAAAATAAAGGTAAACGACTTTGCCGCGATAGTCGGAGAGCTGGATAGGCTCTATCTTTTTCCCGTTTCCATCGATCCAGGTGTTCAGATTCAGCTCCGGAGCCGCCTGTCCCAGAATTCCAAGATGTGAATCTGCCGATGCGGTCGGTATTCCGATCATCGCATCCGGAAATAAAATACGGTTCATTTCGGGCAGCGGAATCATCCATGTTCCGGTAAATACAAGGGTTGTAAACACAACGATTATCAATTTCGGGTATTGATTCATTTTCATTGGGCGCACCGTACCTGATAAAATCAATTGGATTAAATTCAAAATCCAGTCATAGTTAAATCCGCAATATTCACACACTATAATCACAATTCATGGCTTGGCTCACCTTTTCTGTTCATTGCGACTTAGAAATAGAAAGAAAATTGCCCCAGGCAGAGGCGCAAAGAAAATAATTGATGATAGTTTTTTCTTGTGAATATGTTAGCTTTGATTTCTATATAGGTTTCAGGAGGGAATTGGCCTCGTAATCGGGAAAGGAAAAAATCATGCCGAGCAAATTGATGGATGCCAATACGGCCGCAGGGCTTGTCAATTCGGGTGATACGGTCACTGTCTGCGGAATTTCGGGCGGGATCACGCCCGATAAGGTCATGGAAGCATTGGGACGGCGCTATTCGAATACGGGTCAACCGGGCGACCTGAATATGGTACTGCCCATTGCAGTGGGTGACGGTTACGACATCATGGGCATGGAGCATCTGGCCATCGAAGGCATGCTCAAACAAATCATGGCCGGATCGTTTACCGTCGCCCGTTCCTCGGAAAAGCCGCCCAGGATATATGAAATGATAATCAACAACAAAGTGGCGGCCTACAATGTTCCCATCGGCACGCTGATGGAGCTGATGCGCGAAATTGCTGCCAGGCGACCCGGAATCATTACCGAAGTTGGGCTGGGTACATTTCTGGATCCGCGCCAGGAAGGCGGCCGGATGAATGCGGCCACGACCGCGGATGTGGTGCAGGTGATCACGCTCAACGGCAGGGAATATCTGTTTTACCCCACCTTTCCCATCGATGTGGCGATCATCCGGGGCACGACCGTCGATGAAGACGGCAATATCACGATGGAGCATGAATTCACGCTGTCGGGCGTGCTGGCCATGGCCATGGCGGCCCACAACTGCGGCGGAAAAGTAATCGCACAGGTAAAACGCGTGGTGGCGCGCGAATCACTCCATCCGCAGATGGTTCGCGTACCGGGGATTCTGGTGGATGCTATCGTAATCGATGAAAACCAGAAACTGACCACCGGCATTCGCATGGACCCCGCCGCCAGCGGACAAACCCGCAAGCCGTGGCATTCGATCAGCATGCCGCCGCTGACCGGTATGCGGCGGGCCATAATCAACCGGGTGCTGCTTGAATTAAGCCCGGGAGACGTCATCAATTTAGGATTCGGTCTGACCAGCAGCATTCCCCAGGCGGTGCTCGAAGAGGGTATCCTTGACCGGCTTGTCTTCACAACAGAGCACGGCTGTATCGGCGGATACCCCTATGACGGCATCCAGTTTGGGGGCGCCATCAATCCCCAGGCGTTGATCGATGTTCCCAACCAGTTTGATTTTCTCGACGGCGGCGGACCGGATGTCGTCTGCCTGTCGTTTGCTGAAATCGATCAAAACGGAAACGTGAATGTCACCCGTCTCAAACAGATGCCCCATGTGCTGGCCGGCGCCGGCGGTTTCAGCAACATTGTCCAGAACGCCAAAAACCTGATATTCTGCGGAACCATGACCGCCGGTGGCGTGAAATACGATATCGGCGCAAACGGATTGAAACTGGTTAACCCGGGAAAATTCAAAAAAGTCCTCAACAAAGTCCAGCAGGTGACATTCAACGGCCCGCTGGCTTTCCGCAAAGGACAAAAAGTTCTATATGTCACCGACCTGTGCATATTTGAATTGAACGCCCGGGGTTTGAGGCTGATCGAAAAAGCACCCGGCCTGGATCTTGACAGGGATATCCTGCCGCATATCGACTTTAAAGTTAACATCGCCCTTGACCTAAAAACCACCAACCCGGATGTGTATAAAAATCGCATGGGTTTGAAAAATTTGGCGCCCTGGAACAAAGAGAACGAATTATAGTGGCGATTGCAAAAAAACCATTCACCGCAGAGGCGCAAAGGACGCAGAGGTTTTTATCTTTTTATTTGCTGCTGAGAGGGCAGCAAATAAAAATAAGCTCTCCACCTTCGGTGGATATCAATATATACTGAATCGATTTTTCGTTAGACTGGATGATAAATAACTTATTGCGGAACTGTCTTTCCTTGTGCCCGAAGGGCAGGCAGTTTTTTCCTTTCGCTCCTCTCAAGCGAAAGGAAAAATTAATACATCCTCTGCGTTCTCGGCGTCTCGAGTGAGCGAAAACGAGCGGGCGGTGAGATTCTTTAACTGACTCAACTGACCAGACTTATTCCGAAGGAATCACCCATGCCATCTACAACCAACGATGCTTTCTGGCCGATGACCGATCAGCAGCGGGCATTGCAGCAGAAGGCACGTAAATTTGCCCAAAATGAAATAATGCCGCAAGCCGGCCATCTGGATCAAACGGCCGGATTTGCCGGGCCAATTTATAAAAAGATGGCCCGGCAGGGGTTGCTGGGTATTACCATCCCCGTCAAATGGGGCGGCGCGGGGGCCGACTCCCTGTCCTATGCTTTGGTGATGGAAGAGTTGAGTGTCGGTTATTCGTCTGTTGCCGATTTATGCGGGCTGGTCGAATTGTGTGCGGCCCTCTTATACGAGCTGGGAACTGAATCTCAAAAAGAGCGCTATCTCGTTCCGCTGCTTAAAGCCCAAACGACCTGTTCGTTCGCCCTGACCGAGCCGGATGCAGGATCTGATCTGGGATCCTTGCGTTCAGCCGCCGAAAAAGTGGCGGACGGGTACGTCTTAAACGGGAGCAAACTGTTTATTCACAACGGTCCGATCTGCGACTTTGCCCTGGTGCTGGCCCAATCCCCGGCTGTAGAAGGTCTTCGCCGGCCGATGAGCATTTATATCGTTGAAGCTGATTATCCCGGCTTTTCCCGGGGCGCCCGGGAACATAAAATGGGCCAACGCGCTTCACAGCTTTCAAGCCTGTACTTCAAGGACTGCAAACTGCCGCACGATGCCGTTCTGGGGACAGACGGCGCCGGTTTCAAGCACATGATGATCGTCCTGGAGAGGGGCCGTATAGGCATTGCAGCCCTGTCTCTCGGAATTATTCGGTCCGCTCTGGAAGAATCACTAAAGCTAACGGAAGACAAAATACAGAAATACGGGCCCGGTGCCAATACCCAGACCATCCAGTGGGCCCTGGCCAACATGGCCACGGATGTCTACGCCGCCCGGGCCATGATCACACAGGCGGCCCGGCTCAAAGACCAGGGAACGCCGGTGAACATGCACGCTTCCATGGCCAAACTGTTCGCCTCCGAAGCAGCGGTCAAACACACGGCCATGGCCGTGCAGGTATCCGGTATGACGGGTTATACGAGGGGCAGTATCCTGGAGAGGTTGTACCGGGATGCCAAAGTCACCCAGATATACGAAGGCACCAGCGAAGTGCAAAGGATTATCATCGCCCGCAACCTTCAGCGAGAGGGTCTGATGCCTTAGTATTTCTAACTAAAATATAAATTGTTTATTCTTCACCATAGAGAACACAGCGGATTGCAGAGAAAATCAATCAATCACTCTGTGCTCTCTGTGGTTTTTGTTGTATGGATAGAATGTGCGATCGGGATTGTGATAAAGCGTTTGGCTTAGCGCTATCCTGTATTCATTTTTAGCGAGGGCACTGAAATGGATTTTCATTTAACTGAAACCCAGCAGATGACACGCCGGGCCATGCGGGAATTTGTGCGCAAGGAGGTCGTACCGCTGGCGCAGGAGCTGGACGAAAAGGCCGAGTTCCCTTTGGCCAACTACAGGCAGGCCCTCGAACTGGATATACTGGAGATTACCCTGCCGGAAGCACTGGGTGGCATCGGTGATGATTATCTAAGCTTTGTCATTGCCCTGGAAGAGTTTGCCTGTGGCAGTGCCGCACTGGCCTTCAGCCTCAGTGTAACAGAGGCGATCAACCACCTCTTATGTCGTTACGGGAGCAAAAACCAGCAGCAACATATTGAACCGCTTCGCAAAGGAGCGGCGTTAGGTGCCGCGGCACCCGGGGTTGGCGGCTCCGATGTATTTCTGGCCGGCACTGCTGACAAAACCGTGGATGGCGTTGATGTCCTTTTAAACGGTACGCTGCCGTATGTTCCCCATGCAGCGCCGGCCGACATGGCCATCATTTTTGCGTCATCTGATACCGGTATCAACGCCGCTTATCTGGTGGACAAACAGATGCCGGGGGTCGCGGCCGGCAAACCGGACGCGTTGATGGGCATGCAAAGCCTTCCTGTTGGCCGGCTGGAATTCAACGATGTCCGCTTAACAGGCGACCATCTGCTGGGCAGTCTGAAACAGGGACCAACCATATATGCTGCGCTTGAAGTGCGCACCCATCTTGCCATCGCCGCGCTGGCGGTGGGCATCTCCCGCGCAGCCCTGGAAGAAGCCGTGAACCACAGCAAAAACAGGATTCAATTCGGCAGGCCCCTGGCTCAGATGGAAGCCACGCAGAATAAAATCGCGGATATGGCCGCCAGGATCGAAGCCGCGCGCCTGCTGGTCTACCAGGCAGCGTTTTATCTGGAAATGGACCAGCAATCCGGTCAACGGGCGGCCATGGCAAAGTTGATTGCATCTGAGGTGGCTGTGGAGACCTGCAAAGAGGCCGTACAACTTCATGGCGGCTACGGATATATCAAAGACTACCCGGTGGAACGGCTTTATCGGGATGCGCTTTTCACGCAGGTTTACCACACCACCAATGAAACTCAGCGCTATAAAATCGCCAGACAGATCTGCCGCGTGACAAAATAGAAGGGAAACAAAGCAAAATGAATAAAGGCCTGGATGCGGTCGAGTTGGGTTTATCGGAAAAGTTTTCCAAAACGGTTACAGAGACAGATGCCTATCTTTTCGCCGGAATTACAGGCGATTTTTATCCCCTGCATGTGGATGAAGAGTTCGCCAAAACAACCCGGTTCAAAACCCGGATCGTACACGGCGCCTTGCTGGTGGGATTCATCTCGACCGTGATGGCCCGGATAAATGGACACATTCCGCCTCCCGGAGGGGTCTCCTACCGTTATGACATTAAATTTGTCGGGCCGGTCATGTTTGGTGACACGATCACCACGACGTTGACCGTGCGCGAGAAGAATCATGCAAGAAATGAAATTATTCTCGAGGCCCTGTGCTCGAACCAGCGCGGCGATGCTGTCCTGCGGGGACAGACGATCATGAAGGTAATCTAGGGCCTGAAAGCGGGTCAGGCGGACACCGGTTCAGGGGAAACCATGCATAAAACCATACGACTCACATGGCAACTTCATCCGACATACCTGTTCATTACCCTCATCGCGTTGGGGGCTGTCAGTTGGTATGCCGCCAATTTTTTAGACGATTATTTATACGAACGAACGCTCACGGATCATAAAACCCGGGGCCGGATTGCCGAGGTCCTGGTCAACCGGCATCTGGAACCGCTGGATGCGGTCGCCATCGAACGCATCTGCAAGAAAATCGGACGGTCGGTTACCACGCGTATCACTTTGATTCTTCCGGATGGAAAGGTAGTCGGTGATTCCGTGGAAGACCCGGCAACCATGGACAACCACGTGAATCGCCCTGAAGTGCGTATCGCCATTTCCGGTGAAATCGGAAGCTCCCAGCGATACAGCCGCACCCTCGAATAACACATGATGTATGTGGCCATTCCCCTGGGAAAAGATGTACAAATTCAGGGGATCTTGAGAACATCGATCCCGCTCACCGATATCGATGCGGAACTTGTGCGCATACAGAACAACATTGCTCTGGGCGGATTTTTGATCGCTGTCCTGGCTTCGGTGATCTGCTTTTATGTCTCTCGCCGGATCAGCCAACCCATCGAAAAACTGAAAATGGGGGCCGAAAATTTTCGTCAAAGCGGAAAAGACTTCCGGGGCATTGACCATAAGCATTCAGGACAGCGGTATCGGTATTTCCAAAATGCATCTTTCCAGACTTTTTGAGCGGTTTTACCGTGTGGACAAAGCCCGCAGCCGGGAGCAGGGTGGCACCGGTTTGGGACTGGCCATTGTCAAACACATCGTCATGGCACTTGGCGGCCATGTGACCGTCGAGAGCGAACAGGGAAGGGGAAGTGCTTTTAGCATTCATTTACCCTCTGCCAGGTTAGCGTCCCGGAATGAATCCAGTCCGGAAGACTCAATCCGGAAGTAATTCCGGACCGGCTCTATCACCCGTTTCGATCTTAATCAGTTGCTCCCTTTCAAAAAGCAGGTAACGGATCAATCTATTCGAACCCAAATCATAGGTCCACCGTTGCAGCTCAATGGGACCTTTGACCAGCTCGGGTGCTTCATAGCGCTCGGTTTCATAATTAAATATTTTGGAGACAAACGTGTTGTGATCTTCTTCCCAGCGCTCGATCTTATCCGGTTCACCGCACTTTTCCAATACACCCGATTTTGTGTCGCCAATGGCTACAAGACGTCCGCTGCAGCGCAGGGTTCTGTCGGCAGAAACATTATCATCCGGGGTGACAACTATCCAGACGACAAGCAGTATTGGAATGAAGGACTTCACCGGAAGACCGGATGTCATGACCTGTACCTCAATCTTTAATGAAAATTAAATAGAAGCGCGGATCTTGCGCCTACCGCCTGGTTGCCGGTATCAATCGTCGATCGGTTGCGGCCTGGCAACCCCCAGTCTGGCAGACCACATCTCCAATGCAGGCAGAATCCCCGCTTCAAGTTCAACACCCTCTTTGAGATACCGGCGTTTTTTCGCCAGGGCGGCCTGCCCGGGAAGTCGCACGGGGTTGTTACTGTCGATCGGCTCGGCTTTAAGACATGTCTCGGCGATCCAGGTGGTTTCTTTAACGAACCTGTCCCGGCCTCCCAGGGCCTCGGGATTGATCATCATCAAAAAGACGGTTGCACCCCATCGGCCGGGTTTGTCTTTTCTTCCGTAGCCACATAATCCGGAGGTGAGCGCCTCTACCAGCAACCCCAGCGCAAAGCCTTTGTGCCCCCGGTCCAAGCCGCCCAGTGGCAGGATTGATCCGGATGGTTCTTCGAAGACGACGCCAGGATCGTCTGTGGTCCGACCTTTGGCATCCAGGACCCACTGACCGGGCAACCGTTTGTTTTGACGGCTGAGCCTCTGGGTAAGCCCGATGGTTGTCGTCGACATGGAGATATCCAGCATGACCAGACCGTCTGTCAACGGCCAGGCGGCCGCAACCGGGTTAGGGGTATATACCGGCGTCTTGCTTCCGAACGGCGATACTTTGGAACCCAGGGTCGGATCGGATGTCGTCAGGATAATCAGGTAGCCTTTTTCCGCCACCTGCTCAAGGTAGGCCTCGAGGCAGGCAATGTGATGGCTCTGTTTTATGCTGGTTGTAAAGACCGGATAAGCCTGCAATCGTTCCAAGCCGGTATCGATAGCATGGGAAACCAGCCAGGGTCCCGGCAGATAGCGACCGTCCCAGAGCATTGACATGCCGTGATCCTGCAAAATGTCAGGGGAACCTTCCGGTGTCATGGTCCCTGCATCCAGTTCGTTGAGATACGGTTCGAGCAGCTGCAACCCGTGCGTGGTATGCCCGAGCAGGTCTCCCTCCAGCAGAACATCTGCTACCGTCCGGGCCAGATCGGTTTGCATTCCTTTTTTGCACAATAGATCATATGCAAATTTCCGCAGGTCTTCGGATAGATATCGTTTGGTCATTGTCTAGTCCTCCCGGAAGCCCATTGTTTCAAAAGATGAACGTCGAACATCGAACGTCCAACATCGAATTTTAAATGAAAAATAAAATGGATAGTATCTGGTATGATTGTGCTCAAAGTCGAATTTACAGACAAATAATAAAATGGTCGGAGCGTAGCGACGTCATTATTCGATGTTCAACGTTGGATGTTCGACGTTCATTAGTTATTTTGATTCCGCCCATTTCCAATCCAAAAGGGGATGTTTGCGCAGAAACCGGTCTGCCTCATGATACGTATCGATGCTGCCGATATCAAGGCGCGCAGAATCGAGCCGGAATGCATGCACAGGTTCCCGCCGGCACAGATAATCGACAAAGTGGCCGGGCGCATCACGATTTTCAGATGACTGCAGAAATGCGTCAAGCTGTGACCAGGCCGAAGCCTGCAAAAAATAGAGCGGCGGACAGAACCAGTTAGAAGGCGGCGCCGGTGGTTTTTCGTGCAGCCTCAAAACGTGGTCGTTCTTTCCCAGTTCCAGCACGCCGGTCCGCTGCAGCTTCTCCATATTCATTTCGGTCAGTGCCACAACGTGATGGTGGTCGCTTTGCAGAAACTTATCCCACAGCGCTTTGATAAAAAATCGAAAGATGTTGTCACCGGCGGATACCAGGATTCTGCCCGGGCGTTTTAGTTTTTTTATGACCAGTTGCAGATCCTTAGCCGCTCCCAAACGGTTTTCATTGGTGGTTGCCCCGTCATTGTGGATGTAAATCGCAATGGCTTTATCGGGTTCGGATCCATTGTGGTTTCGCTCAAGTCGCCACTTCAAAAAATGGTCATAGAACTTTGCGTTGCTGACAATGTGGATATCCTGCATCTGCGGCAGATCGATCAGTTGATCTATCAGATAATCGATCACCGCCCGATCCGCCACTTTCAACAGCGGTTTGGGAAAATTTTCAGTCAGCGGAAACATCCGCGTAGCAAAGCCGGCGCACAGAATAATTGCGTTCATGGGGTAAAGATCCCTTATTTCAGAAAATCTTTTCTTAACGGATGAAACGTATCCACCAGCCGCACATGCTCGGACAGCAGTTGCACGGAATGCGGCATATCAGGCGGCACGGTGAAAATATCCCCGGGACCCAATGCGGTTGGTTCTCCGTCCAGGAAAAAGAGTACTTCGCCGCTGGCCACATAGGAGACCTGCTCATGCGGGTGTGAATGCGGCGGATCCGGCTGGCCGGTAGGGCCGTCATTAAAATCGATGACAACCATCATCAGTTTATCGGTATGTGCCAGATAACGGGTGCGCCCTGTAGCAATTTCCTCCTTCAAGACTTCAGCTGATTTGATGATGCCCATGTTCCCTCCCTGTTTCTGATTACAATGACCGGATACACCTGTGAATGCAAACGGTAGTAAAATAATAATTACCGCAACTTAAATAGCCACGAACCAGGCTTCGCCTAAAGGCTACGCTCCGGCAAGTTTACACGAATTTTCACGAATTAAAAATATGCAAGCAAGACAGCGCATCAGCGCTCCCACAACGCCGAACTGCGCACTTCTCCTACGCAACCCGTAACCCGTAACCCGCAACCCGCAACCCGTAACCCGTAACCCGAAACCCGCAACCCGCAACCCGCAACCCGTAACCCGCAACCCGTAACCCGCAACCCGCAACCCGTAACCCGCAACCCGCAACCCGCAACCCGTAACCCGCAACCCGCAACCCGCAACCCGCAACCCGCAACCCGTAACCCGCAAATAGCCGATTGACAATCACTGCCTGGCATATTAGATCTAAAATATTGAATATTATCAATAACCATTAATAATTATCAACACTGATGTTAAATATTTGTTTGGAGGGAAGGTGTGATGTCGTTCATAACCGACATGTTCAATCTGGAAGGGAAAACCGCCCTTGTCGCCGGGGGGGCCGGTGTCATCGGTGCAATGATGTCGCGCACGCTGCTTAAAGCCGGTGCCAGGGTGATCATCTGGAGCCGCAGCCGGGCATCTGTGGATCAGGCGCTTGAAAAGTTGACCGGGGATGCGGCGTCAAATGATCAACTGACAGGGTGGCAGGTCGACACCGGAGACGAGGCCCAGGTCGCAGAAGGGCTGGAACAGGCAGTCACCACGTTTTCAACCCCCGACATTCTCGTTAACGCGGTGGGCGGTAACCTTGGCAAAGCGCCCTTGATTGATACAGACATTCAGCAGTTCGAACAGGTGTTGCACATGAATCTGGTAGCCGGCCTGATGATACCGACCAAAATCGTGGCCGCCTATTGGATCGAAAACAACATCAAGGGCGCCATCATCAATCTGACATCAATGGCGTCCTACAATCCTTTGTCCGGCGTTTGGGGCTATGATGCTGCCAAAGCCGGCGTTTTGAACCTGACGGTTGCCTGCGCCAATGAATTTGCCCCATACGGCATACGCGTAAATGCCATTGCGCCGGGTTTTTTTCTGGGCAAACAGAACCGGGCCCTTCTGGTGGACCAGGAAACCGGTGAATTCACCGATAGAGGCAAAGCGGTCATCCACCACACGCCTTTCGGTCGATTCGGTGAAGTGGATGAATTAATGGGCGCCACCCTGTTTCTGGCCAGCAGCAAAGCGTCCAGTTTTGTGACCGGCGCTTCGATACCGGTGGATGGAGGGTACCTGGCGCATAACATATAACGATTTCAACGAATACTATTATGGATAACAAGGACGTTTATCCATCGCTACAACCATTTTTAGCTAAGGCGCCAAAATTCCAAATGACAAATCTCAAATGTCAAACAAATCTCAAAATACAATTTATCAAATCTCATTGCTGTCCGGTTAACTTTTATTAAAAACACATAAATAATTGTAATAATTATTAATAATAAGAAAATTACCACTTGACGATTCAAAATTTACGACTAAGCGCTAAAAATTAACAGTT
>Ga0126335_1001235_pt1 | contig 14066 bp, 11 predicted proteins | sample OlaspJWI45metaG_FD_108409 | JGI IMG/M metagenome (GOLD analysis project Ga0126335, IMG submission 108409) | Marine gutless worms symbiont microbial communities from Oahu, Hawaii - Olavius sp. 1 OAHU.JWI-45 metaG | ecosystem: Host-associated > Annelida > Digestive system > Unclassified | place... | reverse complement strand
GTTTAAACTTATAGTGTACGTTTTTGTATTGTTTATTCTATTTTACTTTTTTCTTTCATTATTATGTAATATTGTATTAATTAGACATAGGTGGCCAGCATTGATGGGCGTAGGCCTATTCTGCCAGCCTTCCATGATATGTTATTATTTTAACATTATTTCAGTATGTACACCGTATATGGAAAATAAATTTTCTCTCTCTCTCTATTATGGCTACGAAGTTAGAGATTTCAGCCGACAGCTCTATTAGCGTCCACGTTCCGACTAAGTCAACCCCAGGAGCATTGTTCATTTTTAGTTCACAGAGTTTACTCTTCACCATATCTGGCGATATCGTAACTGCACAGTTTATCACTGTCGTCTCCTTGGAAACACTCTCTAACTGTTAGTAAATGTTGTGTGTTTTCAATTGTAAATACAGATGCAAAGTGTTTATTTACCGGTAATACATTGGCCATATCTTTTTCAGTGAAAACCAAATGACCCAACAACATTGTTATTCAACTATACGATGATGACGTCGAACATTTGTTCTGTCACTGCTACATTACTGATTCTGATCAGCACACTGATGCTGTCACCGACTTCTGGGGCCAAAATTCTCTTCATTCCCGCCAATGTGAACTCGCATGTGCTCTGCTTCTCGCGTCTGGCGGCCGACCTCACCCAGTTGGGTCACGTAACACGAGTCTTGGCGCCATCTAACGCCCATGTGCCGCAGTTTGTCGGTGAAGTCGAAAATGGCGGGAATTTCAGTTACACGAAGTACCACGTGGACGGAGATGAACCTTACACTAACTCACGAAACACGAATGTGGCTATAATGAGACTGGCCGTGTCGCAGTCGATATGGGAGCAATATACGGTGATGCGGAGTATGTTGAAAGGCTTCATAGATCAGTGTGAATCTGACTGCGTCCACCTGCTGGACAGTGACCACGTGATGCAACAGGTGCGTGAAGAAGGCTACCAGTTTTCCGTGGTGGACCCTGTAGTCCCTCAGTGCTATTACGCCATACCGTACTCACTGGGAATCCCATTCGCGACGCTCTCTCTCCCCGCAATCACGTGGACTTATCGAGTACCGCGACTGCCTTCGTTCGCTCCGCTATTCGGATTCACGTACACAGACCGAAAGAGTTTCGTCCAGCGTCTGACATCGTTCGCTGTTGAATTCCTGATGATGTTGGGCAAACAGCTGCAGAACAAGACGACGGTGTACGTTGATCGCTTGGCTCCTGATCGACCTTCGCTCAACGCTCATCAGCTGGTACAACAGGTGAAGTTTCTTAGGTCGTTTTCATTACGGGTGCAGAATCCCGCGTACTTGCTTTTGCCGAACGTTCCTAAATCTCGCCACTTTGGACAATGGACTTGTATACACAATCGCAAAAAATAAATGTGTCTCTAAGGAAACACAACTTTGCGCGCTGTCGCTACTCGCTCCTGGCCAAAATACTGGAAAATACAAAAAAAATTGCTTCAAGGTCAAGTTAAGTGTCACCAAACTTCTAGGGTTCAAATAAGACATATTTCTGGATAAGACATATTTTTGTCAAGTTACATTATAATTTCTGTTTAGTAGTTTTCGAGTTCTTGCAAATGCCTGCTCCCGTCAGAACACACTAGATTGCGTGGACACACAAAATGTTTTAATAATTTTTTCATCGTTTTTATTATAAGAATACCATTTTATGCCGGTTACTATATAAAGTTATCAGATTAATGTCTGGTGCAGGCTTCGCTGTGGTTATTGTTGGAAGACATATCAGTCGGATACGCTCTACCACAGATGCCTAATACTGTCCCTATCGGTGACATTATGGCTGGACAACCTGGACAAGCTCTTCCACCTGATCTGGAAGACTTTATGTCGGCATCAAATGACGGAGTAATGCTTCTGTCTTTCGGCAGCTACCTCGATTTTGTTGTTCCCGAAATTGTCGACAAGTTTTGCGACGCGTTCACCGACAGAAAAAACCGTCTGCGTGTGATCTGGAAAATGAAAGATACAAATGTCTGTCCAGACGATAATGGACGTATCAAGCTGATGTCGTGGATCCCCCAGAATGACCTTCTGGCGGACCCTAGAGTACAAATCTTTATCAGTCACGGCGGCTTCAACAGCATTATCGAGTCTGCCTATCACGCTAAACCGCTGATCATCTTTCCCATCGGTGCTGATCAACCGTCCAACGCCGCAGCTGCTGAATCTAAAGGTTTCGCTATCCGCATGGACATAAGCGACTTCAGTTCGGAGATGCTACTTTCCAACATCGAGATGCTACTTAACGACCTGACTTACAGACGTAACGCGCTTCTGTCGTCGGCAATCTTGCGTGATCGACCGCACACTGCGGCGCAGCGGGTGTCTGCGATGATAGATCACGTGATCAAATATGGCGACCGACATCTGCGAACTGGAGCGTTCGAACTGTCTGTCGCCCAGTTCTTTATGTTTGATGTTTTGGTTGTTGTAGTTATGTTATGTATCGTCGTTCTATTGTTTGCTATTCTTGTCTGCTGCCGTGTCTATCGAACATGTCGCCGATGCTGTTGTAAGCAAAATAAATTGAAGACAGCGTAATTTACGTAATTTACTATACTGCAAAGCGTGTAAGTAGTGGTGGGGTCATTATCCCCGAGTTTCTACATTTGCAACATTTTTATAGACACTGACACCGCTTTATAAGTTCTAACTAACTATGGCAATTTTCGTTGGTTTGGAACAAAGTAGGCCTTATTGGCCTTCTAGTTTTGTTGAAAATCTGCACGAGAGAGAACGCAAACCATTTAGATTTGATTTGTTGGTAGCTTATATGGTGGAAGTAATAAAATAAAACCACGAGGAAATGGCGAAAATGGGCCATGCGAGAGGTGGAAGGATCGGTGCCCACGTTGTCTTAAATCCTGGGGACGACATTGAGTAAGCTTATAGACTAAAGTGAAACGTTTTCCATCATTCTGCCGTCGTGGTGAGCACTTCATCCACTTGTGTATGCCTACATGGCAAGAACAGACAATACAAAATACGGCTTGTTTCATTTGCTCTCAGTGGCAAATTTACCGTTCTTACGTTAGACAGAAGGACAAAAGGCTTAAATAATGGATCACGTGCACATACAAAGCGTTCCAAATGTTGATTGATACAACAGTATCCTGCGCAGCACTGGCCCGTCTTAAGGGGGAGGCAGTATGGTAGGCCTACTGTGCTCGGGGTCCCAAATATGGGCCTGCATGGATTTACCTTTCAACCGAGCTACAACTCCTCTTGGCTAACTCCCGTGATAAAAGCCTTCATGTGTGAACATTAGAGTGATTAGACGGATAAGGTGTTTATGTTTATTTGCGCACCAGCTATGCTACGAGCAGGTATTGTTTTTGGCTTCGTCTGTATGTGCGTCTGTCCGCACACAATCTCGAAAACTGCTGATCAGAAATTGATGTAACTTGGTAGGAATATGAGCCATGGTAAACGCTAAAAGTATTTGAAAGTTGGTGACATTTAACCTTGACCTTTGACCTTGACAGGTATTTTCGTATTTTTTAAACTCAGGCTATACCTTTACAATGGCTTGACCTAGCAACTCTGTTTTCGGTGTGGAGGTACATCTTCGTAATATCTAGATCAACTTCGAGTTTCAAGGTCATGGGTTCAATGTCAAGGTGACGGCAGCGAAAAACGGCCGCGCGCAGGTTTGTGCTCCCGTCAAACACAGTTTAATTTAATTTTTTTTTGTAGTGTGTCTAATAGAACAAAGAAACACCGAGATATTCACATTCACACATTTGCATAAACCCCATACAGTGCATGTCAGGATAACTCAAGACTTGAATACTGAACGCGGGTCTCTAATTGTCTTTTTCAAATTGGTTTTCGTTCACATAATGTATGCAGAATTGTTTTTAAAATCTAAATATCTCAATTATATTAATTTTATCAAAGTAAATGTTAGGCGATTTAATCGTCAAATGAGATGTCATTTAGCTGTTGTAAACTTAGCACGCAGCGTATGATTTGCTTGACCCATTTACGTACAGTATATATGTTGCTATACATTGTAGCAGCAAGCAGAGGTGAGTCCAAGGGGGTGGACTGGAAATGCACTTAAAATCACAACTCGCGATACCTACATTGATCTATTAACTTCTATATACATAAGTGAGAACGTGTGTCTGTGTGTTTGTATGTATGTTCGCTTAAAACTCGGAACTGATGCAACGATCGCATCCATATTTTCAGGTTAGCTCGAGGACGCTCGGGAATTATTTTAAGCGCAAAATATTTAGGAGGACACTATTAATAATTTCATGGCTCATAGGCTACACATCAACGTGGTTATTGGTGCGGGATTTCCGTAGACGTCATGTGCACTCAAACGAGTTTGTCTATTTTGTTCGCGTGTCTGTCTTTATGTGGGCCTATGTATGCTTGCTCAAAGGGAGCGATGATTTTAGGGTCTCCACTCTCCAGGGTGTCCTAGGGATGGTTTTAGGCGCAAAAATGGGGGGTCATAGGTAGAGGTCAGAAAATGGCGTTTTTTGTTTGTCGCGGGACCGGACGGCAAAGCGCCACTGTAGACAGATTGGGCACTTGGCACTGGACACAGGCACAAGCGGACAATGCGCAGACGCAATAGAGACAGGCGTTGGTGCTGAAGGGCCATTCTTGTTGTGTGTTTCTTCAATAAAATAGCGAACTTCTTTCCTCTACAGTCACGTTCTGTGTGTAGTTTGTGAAAGCTCATTTCGTCGTTCGAACAGCGAGCTTCAATAGTTTTTAATTATCTGTTTCCATTACACGACATTGTCCATTAGCGTCCGGAAGCGATGTGATTCGCAACCACTGCTCTAGCGGAGAACGAAGATATAGTATCGTTGTCGACGACGACAACCCTGCTGCTGCAGTCACTAATGAAGCACAAAGTCAATGCTTGCTTTTTGCATCACATAATACTCAAAAATACTATCCAAACATTAGAGCACTTATTAGCTGTCCCGCCAAAATGTGGGGCCAGCTACAGTAATGGTCCGCGTTGTCCGTCCGTCTGTCTGTCACACGCGAATATCTCCGAAACTAAGCGTGATGGACATATGTTTACTAGGAAACTCGAATAGCAAACTGGGGCTTCCCCATTCAGAATCTGCCATCAGATTTTCGATTGGAAATACAGTTCCGCAATTTTTGGTGTTTCCGGGTTGCACTTCGCCTATTCCGACAAAAATGGGCCGGTTGGGCTAGTGAATGTAGTGAATGGATCGTCACGTCCCACAACGGACGATACCTTGTTATACAGGAAACGAAGAAAGATCTTTGACGCACGCGATGTTGTCATGTGTGTGTGCATGCTTCAGTCTACCGCGGACAGGTGGCATTTTTCTGCCTATCTTTGTTAATTAAAACTTTGTCAGATGTCCGTGGCGAAAGATGATTAACATAGTTTCTTAGTATTCGGCAACATGACTGTTTTTCGTTGATGAAGTTTCTGATTTTTGAAATCCAAGTTCTCTCACGTTTGAATACGCCTTTTGTTTTTTATCGTTTATTACGCCCGAAGGTCCGAGGCAGCAAAAATACACATATACATATAAAGCACAATATATACAATAAGCAATACAAATACATGAGACAAGTGATGTTTTAGTTATAATGCAGATTATGGTTACCGGTTAGCGGGCACTTGACTTGTTAGAAAATTTGTAGAGAAATTCTATGTAAATGGATTCACTTCTTGCTGCAGGCAACTTGCGAGAACAGTGTGCTGGATAAACAACATTTTAAAATATTTCTATAATTAATGCGTACAAATGTTTCTAAAAATTAATCTGGAACAAAAAATAAAATATTCAATTTTCTATTTAAAAAACTAGACCTACGTTTCGTCGGGTGCGTTTTTTGTGCCGCACCCTGAATATTTGTTATATTTTGTACATTATCAATAATGATGTCGGTCGAATGTGCTTCTTTGACACGCGAAGACAGACGACGCTCATTAACAGCTGAAGGCGCAGTCATGACTTATAGAAAGCAAAAAAGCATTAATGCGCATCGTTACTCACCTATCTGTCTGTCGCTCCGACATGCAGGAGGTGGAGGTGGAGATATCGCGTCGAGAGAGCAGTAAGTAACACGACGCAAGCTTACATAATGTTGGTGGGTCGAGTCGCATGTGATAACGACTTCGTGCTCCTCGGCATGCTAGCCTGCTGCTTTTTCATTGTGCTGCAGAGGCTATTAGCTGCAACGCTATTTTGAGGGGTTTCATGTAAGCTTTGCAATCTTAATTCTTTCTTCAAGGCGCCTAAAAATTATCCGTATTTTGCGACTCTTGAAGTTGAAACAGTTTTCGCTACTGAAATTGAGTAGCAAAAGCCACTAAAGTACAGCAGCGAAAGCACAGAAGGCTTATCTGCTTAAGGCTTATCTGCTTGTTTTTACATCTATGTCACTGTGTGCTCTAAAACACTGTTTGCACTTAACCCTTCTGTTTTCGTGTCGCGTTCATTCTTTACAGTTCTCGTGAAGAGTGAAGACCGTGACATCAATTTACTCTCTGTTTGCGTGTATATCTGTCTTTATATGCCTTTGTGGTTTGTACTGGCGGCGGCTGCTGATTGCGCAATAAACAATAGTAATAATTGGACGTGCACGATCCGGTGCTAAAGCTCTGACAATAGACAGATCACCGTTCAACGCCATCATATCTATACTCACAGCTAGCCAACATAATTCTGATTGATAGTAACACCAGGCGGCGCACATACGCGCCAGGCAGTGACAGATTAGTTTTCCGGGATGCAAATTGATAAGATTATTCAGAACTTTCTTGCCACGACTATCCATTGAGACAAAAGTACCAGAATGAACATACATGATACAATGTTTTCTTAAACGTGCATTCAAATTCGTTGTGTCCTGTGCGGCTGAGCAGAATATTTTAAAATGCAAACTACTTCAGCCTTTTCTTTTTTAAATCAAAATAATCTGAGTCACATCACATCATTTCAAACAAGAACGAAATATAAACATGGTGTAGTCAGTCGTTCGAAATGTTTTGCTAGAACTGAAAGAGTTTAAAGAAACTGAAAGAGCCAGACTGTATCACTCCGACCGATTCAATCACGTTTACGGTTTAAGAACAACCCTGATCGTTCAACGTCAATTGCCGCCTTGTTATCATTTATTACTGCAAAACGGCAGGCAAGAAGAATCACAGAGTTACATAAAACACAAAAACATTCACGTCACGACATAAAGGCAAAGCCAGCATATATTTTAATGTCAAGTCATACACATGCGTTACAGATGCAAACTAACACAGAAGCAAAGACTATCCTACCCGACAATAGTTTAACTATGTTTAAGTGCTAACAGAGGACCGTCAAAGCGTCGTCTCGTGCATCGCGTCATCTGTAGCGTTCACTGCTCGGTTAGCGACGACGCAGATCTCTGCCGAGCTCTGCGCTACGAGCGCGTCACACTCCTCTGCCGACTTAACTTCCTCCATCGCCACGACGTCGTCCCGTGCCGCAGTCCAGCCGCTGACGGTCACAACGTCGACCACCTCAATGCGCTGACTCGTCAGCGGTGACTTCGTGTCGTCGTTGGTGGTCGCCAGTTTCAGTCGCTCCTGGTCGGTCGCCCTGCGTCCCGTCGTCGATCCGGCGCCGCCACGTGTATGACCCGCGGTCGAGTATCCGCCTGCGGCACCGCGGCTGCCCGTTAGACAGCGGCAGGCGCGGGCAAAGCCGACACGGAAATTCTCGTTGAACGCAGCGTAGAGCAGCGGGTTGAGCATGCTATTGGCGTAGCTCAACATTGTCACAACGTGTGACGCCACCAGTATCCACCTGGACGGCCGTGACGTCATCACAGACAGCGACACCTGCCGACAACATCAATTACTAACAGTCAACACTGGTGTGTTTAATGGGCAATACAAATAGCTTTTAATGACCAAGCGTTGGGCTTCATTCAAAAACTTTTGAGATGTCCAAAGCCGTTGTGGCGACGTTTAGCAAAGTCAGGAATTCTATAATGTTGTAAACAAACGACTGAGCTCACAAGAAATCGACGACAGTTTTACGTTTACACGCTAAATTCGCAAACCAATTACATGTATTGATGAAAGTGTTAACGGCGTAAATATGATAGCATAAAGTAATCGAAAACGACAGTCCGAACAGTAGATGTCCCCGTCACGTTTGACTGTGAGTCGCGTTTACGTTAGTAAGTAAATGGTCACCTGGAATATCCAATACGGCAGCCAGCAGCAGACGTAGACGGCAATGACGGTGAGCACAAGCACGGTAACGCGAACGTGCGACTTGGTCAGTGCGCTCGGCTTGTGACTCTTGCTGATACGATTAGCTGCGACGCGACGAAGACGAAACACCACGAGCGCATAGAAGACTGAAATTAGCGCCACGGGGCCCGCGAAGCCAAGCAGGAAGCCGTACCAAATGAACGCTTTCTCCGGTGAGATAAGTTTGCCGTGCGGCCAACGAATCGTGCACGTTTGTCGTCCACCGGAACCGGGACGAGACGCGGCCGTGGCATAGAGCATGATCGGCAGCATGGCTATCATTGAGACCGTCCAGAGACAGGCACATACCACACGTGCTATGGTCAGTGTCCGGTAACGAAGCGACGCCACGGGCCAGCATACAGCCAGGTAGCGGTCGACACTCATAACTGTCAGCACAAACACAGACGCAAACCAGTTGATGGAAGTCGAAACGAAGAACAGGCGACAGACGACGGCGCCGAACACCCAGCGCTCGAGGATCGACGTGGCTACGAGGAACGGCAGGCCAACGAGAAAACAGAGGTCTGCGACTGCCAGGTTAGCGATGTAAAGATTTGTGACGGTCTTAGTCTTGGCGTAACGCGCTATGACGACGATGACGCACGAGTTTCCAATGATTCCACTTACGCAGATGAGAAGATGAATGGCTGATACAATTATTTTCCAGCTGTCGATAACTGGCTGTCTGTCTGCGGCGTGGTCAAGGGTCGGAGTAGTGTTGGAGCAGTTATTCCACTGGATAGTATCCAGATCACAGGCAAAGTCAGCCGCCATCACTTGCCGCTCCACAAAGAGTAATTTTACAGTCCAATTTGCTCTCTCTTTCTTTTTTTACTGCACGAATAATAACAAGTGATCAAAGTAATTCGGCGAAAGCCGCATCGAATCCCCCTTTCCTCGCCGAGGGGGATCGGGACCCTCGTCTAATACAATGTTCCTTGGGCCCCAAAAACAGGACCTCGATCCATTCAACGTTTTTGCACAGCGAAGCCACATGAAACCGCATGACAGGCAGACAGACAGACTGACCGACACTGATTACAATAGTCCGCATCTTATGTATTCGATGCGGCCCAATAAACGGTTTTTGTGCAAGAAAGCAAATGTTCTTGCATGAAGAGATTAAAAATTTACCAGTTTATATAAATTAAAACAGTTTAATATAAAAAATTAGTTCAAAAGTCTGTACACTGTAATGCTCACCCACTGAATGATGAAAATTTAAACAACGGTTTATCGAATATTCTACATGCATTTCTATTCTATTCTGCCCGGCTTAGTTAACCGAATAATTTACTGATATTCGGTCAAACAGAAACGCAAAAATTTCACCATGTATATAAAATTTACATTCAATCACAACCAAAACATTTGTACATTTAACGTTTCAGTCTCTGTCAGAGACCTTCGCCAGAAGAAGCTTGTTCATCTTGTTGTATTTCACCAAATAAAGATAGTAAATTCTATCAAATTTAGACACATCGCATATTTGTACTTCGAGCTGTTACTGCAGCAGGCGAAGCGAGTGTTGTTAAACTTTCAGTCAACGTAAATTGCAGATGTTGTTCATTTGACGTGGAAAAAATTAATCCGATTTGGACGTTTCACCGTGAAAGCAAAGCTTGGTGGAAAAAACATTTTGCATAAAACTGTCACATCTAATGTCATGTACAGTAGCGGTGCCTCTATAAATCATTTCATCACATCGACCTTGAATAATCGTTGCATCACTATATTGCACGTCGATAATCTGTTTTCTATGCATTCTACCGAATAGTAAAATGCACCGTTTGGTACAGCCTTAGTTTAAAACGTTTAATGTTTAAATGAAAGTACATTACGTGCAAGAACTACTATACAGTATACAGAACTGCTAAGATGACAAATCGCTCTACTAAACTTTCAAATCGTTGAACCGGCTCATATAAAATATTTCAGAAATATATTTTAGAATTCGTAAATTTTAAATAAAAGTATTTAAATACTAAATAATGACATATTTTTATTTGTGTTACGGGAAGTAACTAAATGTTTAGACCATTGCTCTTTGTCTTTTGGTATAAAAAACAGTTTTGACGTACTGTGCTCACATAGCGTCTTGTCGCACACAACGAAAATATTATACACGTGAAAACAGCTAGAAATGTTGCTAGTTTTTCTTAGGCCTACCTTAGTGTTCGATCCTACGCAGCGACTGAAGCAGGTTGTTGGCGGTCGAGAGTCCCGGCATCAGAGTCAGCTCGAGTGAGACGCGATGTCGACGGCGATGTGCTGCTTCAATCTAGCTATATAGTCGTCAGTCGCTGCGTCCGCATCCAGCCAATGCTGCTGCTGCTAATAGTGCCCGTGTATTGGCTTCATCGTGTTGTCGCCGCTCTCATCCACGGTCTAATAACACCACCCCAGACGACATCATCATGATCAAACTAAATTACTACATTCGGCATGCGCTATTAGTTTCGTTAGACACAGTTGCCAACCGTCATTTTTTCACTGCCAAAAAGTCGCATTTGGCTATTCAAAGCAGCTCAGCAACAAAATGGAACAGTTTGATACAGTTATAATATTTTGGTAATCTCAAAGCATTGAGAAACAGCAATTTTTCGGGAAAATGTTAATAATTGATGACTGGGATATCTACTCCTCAAACAAGTTCGGTGCAGCCTTGAAAAACTTTGTAAGGGTTTAATTGCCCCCGCCAAAGGGCAACGCATTTCCTTGGGGTGTACCCCTAAATTTATGACGATAAAATTTTGTCTCAAGAATACTCAAACGTCACTTTATTGTATCATGCAAACCCTCTCGATGTCTTGAACTGTTAAGATCACCGGTGTAACAGACAGACAGGCAGACAGACAGAACTTTGTTAGCAATAGTGTTTGCCAACTCCCCCTAAAATTGATATATGATTCTGTTACATCGTACGTGTTGGGTATAGCTATCTGCGTTTTTAGTCTGTATTATTAGAAAATATAGCTACCGCGATCCTGCTGCTTGTAGAAAATGATCAATAATGGTGCACGCACGAGTACCGGTATATAAATGACAGCTTATTGAAAACAGAGGAAACGATAACACGTATCAAAACGAAAATGGCAATCTAGGCAATAAAACGTTGTGCTGCACCGGCATCGTCTATCTATCCTAACAAGGGAAAGACTCTGATGTCATGCCTGTTTTCCGGCTCGTCGACTTGCCGTGACAGCGGTCAATTGTCGAACTTCAGCGACTTCTCAACCGGTGTTGTGCGCACGTCTCCGTATTCTCCAGCGATTGCTCTCTTTCCGGACTTCGGATAATGAGGTCTCCACAGTCAGACCCCGACCTCAAGTCGACCTTACACGACTCTCACCAGTTTCTGTAGTCGGAAGTCAGCACTGCCAGGGCGATAACCTTCAGGTAATTAGGCGTGCTATACACCATTCCTCTGTAGTACAACGCGTACATTCTCCACCTATGTGGGTTGAAGAAACTTCAAATATCGTTTATCAAAGTACAGCGAAGTCCCATTCGCTTCAGAACCTTTTAGCCGTTCCTCGCGTAACTGTCACCTCTCTCATAAATAAGTAAGGCCAGGCTATACGATGCCAGCACGTAACGGCCCTCTCACAATATTTCTTATACTTTGGCCCTACGCTAGCCGGCGCTATCTAAGCTTATAGGCTACAATACTAATGTAGATTTATACATCTACAAGTTAGTTTTAAGTGCATCTCGTTGGGGTGGTCAGAAGTCAAAGGGAAACCGCGTAGTTTCGTCTATCAGAGATGAAAGAAATAGGCTCTATCATACAGAACTTCAGCAAATTGGGGCATACTTCATCAATGCTATTGACATTTCTCCACTCCATCTCGCAACGCACTCATGTGGACTTCGTCTAATTGCGGAAGTCGTAGTGTTAATTGAGGCGATGGCGCAACATCTACTCAGTCGACTTTCTGTTCCTGAGAGATAATTGGACCTGCATTATCGACTGAGCGGAGACAGTGACAGTACAGGTCTGTAAGTGGACCGACTACGTTCTTACAAAACACGCACGCAATTTGTGCTGTTAACAAAAAGAATCCGTCGTGTAGCTTGATGTATGTAACAAGCTGTCGTAAAATCGACAGCGACGTAGTATGCGTAAGCTTTGGTCACTGGCTGCTACGAGACGTCAACTGTAAGCACGATCACGATGCCTTTCTTTTCGTTTATTTTAACGATATGGAATGGAAACGTGTCGAAATGGCGAATCCTGGTTTCCGAGACGAAGACACTTATGCCGAAATCCCCGAACAACTGCAAGTCTGTCGAAACCCGAGCTTTTAGTTTTAACCAACGTCTTTTTCGAAACCTTTGCACACAAAGATGGACAGAAATCTGGAATTTAAAATATGCTTTTTGGACAAAGTTATAGTTGCTGAAGGTTGAAGAACGGTGCTTCTCGCATGCTGGACCAAAAACGTGGAACACTTTGCCCTGCGAAATCCAGAATTTAACGGACACAAACACTTTCAAACGCTAACTGAAAACTTTTCTGTTCGGCCTAGCGTATAATGCATATTAAGTAACTGTGTGTTGTCGCTGGTCACTACGTGTAAGCGATGGACAGTTTAGTATTGGTATTTTGTATTTGTGCTTCTTCATTTAAAAAATCATGGTTAAAATTCCGTTGTGAGTCAAAAGTAGGCCTAAATATTTTAAATTAATAGACATATTCGCCGTCATTCTCTTTGCACGGAGTGCTCTGCGAGTGTATTTTGTTTTCGTTTCTGTTTCCGCTGTCAATGGCTCCTTGCAGATCTTACAGACTTTGAATGATAAACTGTGGCTGACTGACTCTCTACAAGAACGAACGATTAATCCCAAGACGCAAGAGAATACGAGCAATTTTCCTGTCGCATGTCGCCGAAGCAGCGGCCGTTGACAGATTAATGTCTAATGCACACGTAGACATAATGAATACGATATAGGCTGGGTTAGGTAAGCAGGGTTTTATGTCCACCTCGACAGGTAATCGGTCATTTTTTGGACTTCAGCAGGGTCGTTAACTATCCAAAGTCAAAGTCCCCACAAATCTCGCATTTTGATGACAAAAATTTTAACCGATTTTCAAAATCGTTTTACTGCTGAAAAGAGTAAGAAATTTGCTACAAATTCATGTAGCTTAATATGTTTCATCATACCTTATACACTGCAATCTAGAGCAAGCGCAGCACTGCGCTTGATTTGTTTGCTTTTATGACAAGCTTATAGAAATCTACCACAAAATGGGTGAAACTATAGAAGAAGAGGACAAGACATCAGGGACAGGACAATGATAGAGGACTTCGACCAACAACGAACGTCGACAGGACAGCCAGTAGTTGATCGTCTGTGGCACAGCATAGCGACGTAAAACCAACGAACTCTGAATGACAGATAAGCGGTCTCAATGCGGAAAATCAACTGAATGAGACCGATGTGCCTTACTGCACGCTGCACTCTATAAACAGAAACCAGCCAGTCTGCTGAAGAGTTTTTGTGGTCAGGCGACAGGCGTAGAATTTGATATTTGATTCCTGTAAATTCAAAATTTGATGCACAAATGATTAAGGCTGTAAATTTTTCGCGGCAAAAAACTTCAAAAATCGCGGGTGAATCACGGCAAACAATGCAAAATTCGCGGCGAATTCGCTGCGTCGTGTACTTACTATAGTATTCCTATATACACATCCACAATACAGTGTAAATCGATTGTTTGTGTCTACAAAGCAATCGGCAATCGTTTTATAC
>Ga0126335_1001234_pt1 | contig 14067 bp, 8 predicted proteins | sample OlaspJWI45metaG_FD_108409 | JGI IMG/M metagenome (GOLD analysis project Ga0126335, IMG submission 108409) | Marine gutless worms symbiont microbial communities from Oahu, Hawaii - Olavius sp. 1 OAHU.JWI-45 metaG | ecosystem: Host-associated > Annelida > Digestive system > Unclassified | place... | reverse complement strand
TTAATATCAAATTCATCTGGCGCCAACGATCTAACATCTTTGTATCTACAGAATCAGCAATTTATGGCCATTATTAAACTCTGGATGCTAAAACATAAAAACTTACTATAAAGTACAAACTGACAAAAACGTTAGCAATACGATATAACAAAGCTACTGTCATAAAACTGCATCAGAAATGTGTTTTCACACATTACTGCTACAAACCTTTATAAAATACAGAACACAAAAAAGAAGAATCAAAATACAAAAAAATATTGCACTGAAAGCAATACTCACAATCGGTCTTTGAAGCCAGGAAAAAGGCAACTACCGCCAGTCAGCACAATGTTGTTGAACATGTGAACACGCATCTCTAGCATACGACACACAGCCACAAAATTGTATACTTTCTACCAGTCTCTCTATCTATAAGTAGATGGAGAAGAACATTTTGCAGAGACCACTAATTAACTGACATTTGCAACAATGTTTTATTCAGTCTCCAACAGCAAGCAGATGCATACGTACAATGATTAACAATACATATAGAATATAGAGTGTGTCTAGGAAAAAAGTAAACCAGTGTATACATTTTTAGGCTCAAATGCATGAGATTCTGACTATTCTGGTGTCTGTCTGTCAGTCTAAATCGGGCAGTGCGTGCACTTCCGTGCAGTGTACACTGCATGCCATGTGCGCGGGTCATTTGGAGCAGCCTTCACCAAATGCCTTTGGCCTCTTGTCATAACTCCGGCAAACGTCAGATTTTAACAAAATTTTGCACCAGCGATACGACATTTAATTGCAAACAAATCACCAAATTTCAGTAAAATCTGTCAACAACTGCAAAAGTTACAGCAAGCTTAGCAAAGTCAACGAAAAATATGAAGTGTCCACTACTGAAAACGCTTATACATGTGACAGTGAAGTGAAGTGCAGAAGTCCAACACATTTAAAGTCTGCGTTCAAAATATTCTCCACTTGCTCAAGCACAAGCTTGAAGATGTGAGCATCACTGCCAGACTGCTTCATCAATGATCAATTGAACATCTGGTTGAAATATTCCCACTCTTCAATCAAACGAGACTTCAGCTGGGCGACATCATGAATGCAGCCACGGTACACATGCTCCTGCAGCTTCCCCCAGATTCAGTAGTTCACTGGGTTGAGGTCAGGACTGTTGGCTGGCAGAGTTGGAACAACGAAGTCTGGCATTTCACGCGTTATCAGTTGCACGGTCTCACATGCCTATGAGCAGGAGCGTTGTTCTGTCAGCAAACGTCACTTCCGGACCAGTGACTGCACTAACTAACATGACGGCAAGGGATATATTTTGTCATCAATACCTGAAGATTAATGACTCCACTGTCAACAAATATTTTCTAACCAAATTTTGCAGTTCTTTCAAAGATATCTTCAGAATCCAGTGCACATAATTCTGTTAGGATGCGCTGAGATTTGATGTTTCTATCCAATATTGTCTGTGGTTTACTTTTTTCCCAGACACAGTGTAGTGTGTTGGGAAAAGTGAGCACTCAAAACTGCAAACATCAATCTAATTAAACAAAATACAACAAAATTCCTAAAGTATCTTTTCATAGATTATTACACCATTCTGGTCATACCTGGTGGAGTCTGTGAGATGGTATGTACAATAGCCTCTGCAACTCCCATCTCCTGGATGCCGATATCTGACGGATGAAACAGCAGCTCTGGTATGGAAAACCTTTCAATGTTCATCCGTATTACCTGTACAAATCACCAACAGTCTCTCCACTATTAGGCACTGTACCATATTGGTGCTGAGCTACAAAACTGAAACTGAAACTAATGTAATATAGAATAAAAACAAAGTCTCAGTAATCGAAACTTAATCTACACCCAACTTCACTCAAAATAAAAATAAAATTTCAGTTCAAAAAATTAAGTTTAAGTTTGAAAAAGTCACCTTCTAAATCAAACAGACACAATCTCACAAGTTTTACATATGTTGCTACAGTATCTCTGACTATGGAGGCAAGAGCAGAACAGTTTGAGACCTGTTCAGTGCCTGAGCTGGATTCCCCGGCCGTACGAACATGTCCGCGTTTGATGTGTGTGTAATCAGGCAATACATAGTCACGCACAATTGTGTTGCTTGTCCCTTTCTTTCTACAAACATTATTACGTTACGTTAAGGGTTATGTATAGTGTGCAGTGTGTAACCAGTCACAATCAGTTAGGTGCAGATTGCAGACTGAATGAGAAAACAGACGAGTGTTGAGACATTGTGACAATCAAGATGGCAAACTTAAGACGTAGGCAATGTAATGGGATACCATATGCGTCAGTGAACACAAGGCTCCAACCATCAATACTGTATGGTTACACACCAAGTGGCACTTAAAATTACGTCCTGAACTTTGGCACTGAAGTTGAAGTAAAGCAAACTAAATATATATTATCAGTGAGCAAACATGAAATGATATGTATACCGAATTTCACAGTGACATTTCATACTTTCATACTTAGTAAGCAAAGTAGTGATACCTGTCAAAATGCAGAAAAAAAGAAAAACCACAAAGCATTTAGTCAGTTATCAGCAGCATTAACAAGCATTCAACTGAAGACATGCTGAATAGGTCCCCATCCTGTTTTGTGATTGCTGCTAGGCACTTTCCACAGCAAAAAACCTTCTTCTTTATAGTCTAGTCATTAGCCTCATTCCATTTTTGTCTTATTGCTTTCTTAAGATCATGTAAGTTTGCACACAGTTCAAATAGCCTTCATACACAAGTTCTGGCAAGATGTCCCAAACTGAATCTAAAGGGTGTTCAATTCTGGTGAGTGTGGTGCCCATTCTTCAGCCTCCTTCAGCACTGTCTTGCATAAACATGTCACGAAGGGGATTTGCTGTCGTGACACCGCGAGTTCGTCGAGCTATGAAAAGCTCCCCTAGACTGAACTGCACAATTCAGTGTGTGTGCGAAGAGACTACAGTCTTCACTGTGTGGCAAAAGTAACTCTTATTATCTGAGTCACAGCCAACAACTACACAAACAAACAATAAGCGATGAAACAATACCACTTATTAAACTTACAAGTGCTATGAACAAACAAAAAGCCACGCGCGATATTATATACAAGCAGGAAAGCTAACTCACTCACTACTGAAAGTATAATAGATTTGGTAATAATAATAATAAAGAAAAGTTTTATTGAATAATAATACAGGGGTGAAAGAAAATAATAATGAAATTTTCGGGCAGAAAAACCTAAGCTAAATATTTTAAGGGCTTAAGCTCAATGGTTGAGCAAACTACTGGTATGCGACCTCAACACACAGAATATACACTAATATAAAGCCTAACCAGCAACACCGCAAGTTAGCAATACAATAGACGAAATATAAATTAATTAATAGTTAGCAGTTCAGCAGTCTAACTGCTATCGTTCACAGAACTGCAAACAGTTTACAAATACAAGTTAAATATCTTATGCCCAGACAGTTCTGTACAAACTCCCCGTTTGGGTCTACTTCCACGGGAACGGGCTCAAACAGTCTAATGGCGTCGGATATGGCGACGACGACCAAACGACGGCGACAGGTACGTCGTTCAGCGACCACTGCTACTGGCCTCGCTCTCCGGCAGTCAGACACACCAGCGGACGGTCTTAGCTCACCAGCTGACAGACTCTCCAACGAATGGTTTCAGCTCAAGTACTGGTCAGTTCAACATCTGACTTCCGGCGGCAATCAGCAGCACGCCGAGTTCACTCAGTGTTGGCAATATCGACCAGACATCAGCTTCGTCGACTGTCTCACAGCGAACCGCAACGTCGCTACAACTCTCACTCAGACGCTAAGCCAATTTCACATGGCTTCAGTAATCACAGTCGACTTTAACTGCCGAACACTTTCAGACACTAACTTAGGTCTCAATTATATACATGTGTCTCGTATGCAGTCAAAACTCATTCTGAAATTTCCCTTCAAAAACACCAGACAACGTCCCAGACATGACGTGGCTGTTTTTAACACCTCACCTGCCCGTGCATCCGCGCGTCATAAGACGTTCAGAGTTCACCTATACGGTGCGCCACAAAATACAGCCGGTGCTGTATATACTACACGGGGACTCAAAACAATAAAATGTACAGAGAGCGGCTGAAACAGTCGTGGAGACCGTCACTACAACCGATTCTGCAACTTGTCCGTGACAGAACACAAAGCCATTGCCTGGCATTCTGGCAGCAAAAAGTTTGTACAATGTTTATGTAGGTCTCCTTAATTGTTCACTTTAGTCTTCTCCTGCGCTTACCATCAGTTTTGTAGAAAACAGTTTTCTTTGGCGATACAGTCAGCTAGGACAAATGTCAGGTTTTCTGTTTTGCATAAATGCATTATCCAGGTAAGCTTGCATTAATCACAATAAATTTGTGAGATCACTAACGATGTCAATGAAATTTGCAAGCAAGCAAGAGAAAACATAAGACTACACTGCTGACAGAACGAATTTATTCTTCCCTTATAATGCACAACACAGCAATGCAGCAAGTTCAGGACGTTTTTTGTGCCACCGGGTATAATTACTGGAATCTGCTCAGACAATGTATTTTCTGCAGAACACCTCACTTCAGCCAGTTTCCTCTTCATTCCATGCTAGCGCTGGCACCACAAACCATAATAAAACTCTCTCAACATATGCTTGGGAATAGCGACAAGCACCATTCATAAAAGTGTGGTAGCCATAGGTCGGACTTAAAAGACAAACTGCCTAGCAGCCATCTCCTGCCAAGTGAACGGCCGACATCTATTCTGTGGTGCCGCAGTAGTTAGCAACTTAGCAGCAGGTGTGTGGACCACCAGCAGCCAATGTCATGTTATCAGCCGTGCACTTTGACACCTTCAAAGTGATGCAGAGTCCACTGATGTCATATACACGAGCGTTCACTTAAAATCCAGTATCGCAGTGCACTCGTCTCTTCAGACAGAGTTCATTCAACAATAGAGGCTCTCCAGGCTCACTCTACCTGTCTTGTTGTTCCTTTGCTGTAAATTTTATAGAACGAATTTTGATGCTACAGAAAAATAACAAAAATATTGTTGTTATCAGCTTTCTAGTTTAGTTATAATCATCGTTTTTGGAGACTTTCTCATTGTAGTTATAGTCATACTTAACTAATATAGAACTTTCTTGTTATATGACATATTAGTTATTGTTACAGTTAACTAAAACCACACTGGTACTGAGCTGACTACTGGCATCTCTGGAGTGCTTAGATCATACCTAGCTGTTTCTACATTGGCACAGAAGTCTGAAGAAACATAGCACGTGTCTTCTTTCATCTGATTCACAACATGTGTCTCATCCATGACCATCAGCTGTCTGACACACACAGTCAATAACATACTTCTATCGATACATCAAGATATCTATAGAAAAAATCTACTTCTGCGCATGCCTACATCAAGCCAGTCTGGTGTGGCAACATAAAAATCAACAGAACCATAAGAAGAGAGGTACAAAAATACAACTAAGACAATTTTGCTATTAAGATAACATGAATAAAATTCATGCTGTCAAAAACAGAGGTTCAATGGTCACGTCATCACAGAATGTTTGCTTGGAAGATCACTCAATGACTGAGACACACCTAGGTTATAGTTGCTCAAATTCACATGTCTTAATGTCTGTGCATGTATCACTAAAGCAAATAATTTCAATTCTAACTCAGCCACTTAAGATATTAAACATATTTTCAGGAGAAACTGAATAATGCATAGAACATGCAGAATAAGTTTGGTCTGTCATTCAGTTATGCTAAATAACCAATGCCAGGTCTTATGGTGCAGATGTGGCAAGATTAATTTCTCACACAAACAAGAATGTTCAACTGTGTCATCTAACCTGTAAGATATAACCTCTTTGAGATGATTTGTTAATACTTTTCCACCAATGTCAATTCTGAAATAAAAACATTATATTGTGAACAACAACGCAGCTATCAGACAAAGTGAGAGTCATTAAAAAGTATTATTTATGCCCTCAGGTGTAAAGTACTGAAAGGCTCAAAACAAGAGTGTACTAGATAAAAGTATTCAATGAGTACGTCGCCACCCGTACCCATTTTCCACAAAATTACATCAACCAATATTTCTGACTGCATTAAAAAACTGCAAAATGAATTCACTATCAACACCGCTGCAGCTCAAAATTTGGCACAATGCAACATATAAACAGAATCGTGAACTAACAGTGCCAATCTGGGAGACTGAAGCCCCAAAACAAAAAAAAACAATGGAATGGCAGTACAGAGTCGTGCCACCTAGTGAATGCAGTTATATGTACAACCAGCCAGAGCAGCAGTGGTCCTTGTTAAAATGTCATTAAGTCAACAATACACTGCATGCCTTTGCAAACCAACATCAACATATCCACAGGAAGGTTCTACTAAAATAGTCAGCAAATACCGTTGAACTGCCTTGCTGATAGGATGGCCGTCATAATAAGGAATGAGATGTGTGAAAGAGTAGCCACAATCGACAATGAGACAGCATGGTCCAGGTGATGGATTTAAGTCCAGCTCTCGGCAATATCTGTATTGTGACAGGAAACTTGCTACACAATAACAACCACCAACCACGTTATCTAAGATAATGACAAATAATACATATGTAATAATTACATTTTCTAAATTTCTAAAAATATTTCTAATGGCCCTAATTAATTGTGTTAACAAACATTTTAACCACAATCAAAATTAGGTTAGAAATATACTGTATGTATCCTGCATTTGTTTTAAATAACATTTTATCTGTTTTTCCTATTTCCACAATGACAAGCTATTTCCTTTGCATGCTAAAATGAGAAACTTACGGTTGCACAGAAGCAGAAACTGAAATTGATAATCTTCAAACAATACTTCGGTAAGAGCTTCACGAATTGATGTAAAGTTGAAATATGGTTCAGTAACGATTGCTCCACATTCATCAAAATTCACCTAACATACAAAATGCAGTAAACTGCCATAAACTGAAAAGTTTCACCATCTTTGTGGTCAACTGATGACTTTCAACTTTCTACATGTATGACAGCTCATAAAATTGTAACTGTTATAAATCAAGCAATGTGAAAAGCATCCAGTTCATCAACAGAGCTGTCACAAATGTTAATGAGTACAGGGAGAATGTTTGCGGGGCAATTTCTATCATTTTATTCATTTTGTTATCCAAATGCATTGATCTGAAATCGCAATAAAATCAACATAAATATACATAAACATTATCTTTGTAGAACTTCACCTGAATCCAAGTTTTTGACAATCAACATAGGCATTTTGGAGCTTTTGAGCATCATGTGGAAAAATTACCAAGGTAACTGTGTTACTCATTATTAGTTACTAAGTCATTACTAGCTCAAACTGATTGCCAAGAGCGACATAAAAGTTAGCACAAAAGTCATAATTTTAAAACAAGAATACCAGAAAACACAACAGTTACCGCCAATCGCTCTTTTCCAAAAAGATGATCCCATACTTGTCTTTCAATGTCCCAATTCACCAAATAACCCTGTCATAAAAACAGCACGATCATTAACATTATGAACTTCACAGTCTGATTCCACGATACTGCTAAACTACCACAATAACAGATAAGTTAGAAAAGTAACAAAATCACAGTCATAAGATGACAAGACATTACAGAGAGATAATCACTATTTGAGGAGAAACAAGTGGTACTACCTTCTGAAAAGCCAGCAGATAATATAGTCCAGATAAATCTTTGCAGTCTTCAATTTCATCAGAAACAAAAACTCTGGTTCGCACACTCTTTGCTTTGATCACACAGTTTGGTGCAATACTACAAAAACAATAAAAAAACATTACTACTGAGTACTGAGTTTGAACAAATTATAATATATTATAATATAATATTAACAATAATGAGAAAATGTGGTAATTAATTATGAATTTCCACTTAGGCCACCCAAATTCTAGTTCTGGTTCCAATTTTCACAAGTGACATCTTTTGAGGCCCTCCGATGTATCATTGAACAAATGTCAGCAAAACTGCTCAATGCATGACTGAGCTATTGTAATTCATCTATTTTTGCTATTGTTGCACTTAAAAGGGACAACATTTCTTAGAGTTGGGGGACCAATCTGTAGGAAATTTGGGGAGATGGTAGCCCAACCACCTACCATCTGCATGGACAAAGTTTGTTTTGTAGTTCCAAAAAGTGGCACTAGTTCAAAATGTACAGTGATTAGAATTATATCTTTGCCATGCAAGAACCCCTTGGAAGTACCAGTATGTTGCATGAGCAAATTTTATGTGTGAGGCTATACTCTATAGCATGCAGTAAGTTTTGGCCATTGACTGCACACTGAGTAGTGCAGTGCCATGCTGACAAAACTGTTTAGAATGTTCCTACTAAAAGTCATCTGGCGCCATCTGGTGGCGGCCGACACCATCCAGATTCCAGAGTCCATCCGACACTGCCCAATGCCCATGACCGTGAAAATAAAACGTTCCATGCTGGGAATGCCTATCTCCACACTAAAATAGCAAGTTTTTTGAGTGCCTGTGCTGACAGAGACACACACAGATGCCACCCAAAACAACATCTGCTCTGCCAGCACAACTGATACACACAAAAATATAAAAAATCAGGAGCACGAACGAAGGGAAGCAGGCTGAAAAGGAGAGTGAAAGTCACAGAATTAGATATGAGTGGAAAGTGGTAATTCTGAAGCTCATGTTCCTCTGCTCAGATGCTATGAAGCAGCTGTCTATGGTGAAATGTAAAGGACTTACATTACCATACAATGTAAAACAGGAATGACAAATGACTGATAAAGTAGATCTGGCACGTGAAACAGATGGCCATTGCCAGAGCACTTCCTGAAGGTTTCTGTACAGTGTCAGACAGGTCCAGGCAGTGCCGGATGGCTCCAGTCCGAGCAGTGCCGGATGGTTTCCAGACAATTCTGGATGGCACTGGACGTTTCAGGTGGTTTTAGCAGGACCCATGGCAAGCTGAGCTGAGTTGCATCAGTTGGCCATTCGACATATAATTAGGTCATTCTGGAGACGAGTGGGGGCAGGACTAGAGTCAGGCTTAGAATTAGAGCCAGGTGCATAGGTGGCAGTACTACAATGCAATCAGGTGGGGGAAACACAAAGAGAAAACATGGCCAGTGACTGGTGGTTATAGACACTGACTGACGTTGCCCTGTGTCGCAAGCCGTCAACATGTAGGCATGAATATCATACGATATCATGATATCACGATATGAAATGCCACGATATATCGATTAGCTCTTTGGCCTACAGCATGAACACTACTGCAGTCAGGTGGTGAACCAAGAGTCATCCAATATAACACAACCAAGTAATGCAAACCGGCAGAAAAAGCCCGCTCATTGCAAATTGCATAATCTTACATGGATAGCTAGACCTCTCCTACAGGGTGTGCCAAAAACCACATAAAAATACTACAGCACAATTTCAGAAAATTTGGTCTTTCAAGTTTGTCATTATATTGCGATGCCAATGCTAAGGGGCACAGTTGACAATATAATATAGGTGCACAACTACATTCTTTGTCCTATGCAAAGACATCAAAAGTTTGCCTAAAATTATATGCTATATACTGGTTTTGGTGTGCACCAACTTACCAATTTTAAACAATATTTAACACTACAAATACAGATTAATATGGAGGTGTGTCCGTATGCAAAAAGGTATCCAAAAATATTTATATAGGTGCACACATACAATTGTTGACTTATCGAGCTACTGTATACCAGAAATTCTCAGGAGGATCGGCCTAGCCTCATCCATTATGTCCCAGCTGGATCGTGTCTGGAGGCAGAGTCAGCTAAGTACCACTACAAAGTTTCGCATTTACAATTCGTGTGTCCTGTCATCAGTCATCACTGCTATATGCTTCTGAAACATGGACACTATTGAAAGCTGATATAGCGAAACTGGAGGCATTTCAAATGACGAACCAAAGGCGAATACTTGGCATTTTCTCGTACGAATTTGTCACGAACGTGGAAGTCGCCACCCTCTCACAACTGCCGTCCATAAATGAAGCTATCAAACACTCTGTCTTTGGCCACGTCAGGCGTATGGATCAGGCTGCTCCTGCCCACCAAGCCCTACATCTCTCCGTCATGTCACGACAGGGCTCAAGACAGTTTGGCACCTGGAGGAGACAACCAGGTCATCCCCGAAAATGCTGGATAGAGCAGGTCACCACAAAGGGCTCTCTCCTTCTGATGTTAGATGTTTGGAGTGTTGCTATGGATCAGTCAGCATGGAGGGCACTACAACCCGTCGACGGTCAAGCGCAGGGAGAGAGACAAACATACAACTCAATAGCTATAAGATGCTGGTAGAATGTTATTCATAGTCTGCTCATAAATGGCTGAAGTCGTGCACACAAACTTTTTGGCAAAATTTTAAAAAACTTTAAAAATTTTTGCCAATTACAGCAAAAACTGTGGCGTCATCTAACAATTTAGTTGAAAATGATGCAGCCAGTTTGAAAGTACGTTTCTTCCTCTAAAATCCAAAAAATGCACAAACTCCATGAAAATCAATCTATAAGTTAAACTGCTGAACATCGCGGCAGGTCTACGAGACCAAAACACCCAGCGTGACAAAACAAATAAACAAACAAAATAAAAAAACACAAAAACATTCTCATTTTCGTTCTCGTGTCACTGTGCATAAACCAATCTCCACCAAACTTGGCATGTGGATAGAGGATGTCCATACCATTTTCTCCATAGAGAAATGTTTTGGTATCGAAGCTCTAGTTTTCTGGCTAGGGGCCCCCGAAATTTTGGAGAGAAATGACCGACATGCAGACTTTCAGTTATAAATCATTGATTTATGAACCGAATCTCACCAAATTTCAAATGAATGTGGGGACTATAGCTGCACATAAACCCATAAATTTCAGGAATATTGGTTGAGGAAGTCAAGGAAGTATTTATAGGCCGAAAAATTGATGGAGAAGAGCTTTGAAAAGGAAGGAGAAATCGGTGGAAAAAATCCTGGAAAATACATGCATACACTGAATAAGCAGCAAATAGAACGATGGCGCCACCTAGGGAATATATCTCAGCCATTTTTTGTACGGAAATACAGTTTTGAAAGAAAGTTTCGATGGAGACAATGTTAAAAAAGTTGGGAAATTTCCAGGCAAAAATGCATAGAAATACGCCCATACGCTGAATAAGCAGCAAACAGATTGTGAGCAATTTATATGAAACAAAATTGATGGAGACGACATTAAAGAAGGCCAAAAAATTGGGTGGGAAAAAGCGTTAAAAATGCATGCATAAACCAAATAAGCAGCAAATAGAACGATGGCGCCACCTAGGGAATATATCTCAGCTATTTTTTGTACGGAAATACAGTTTTGAAATAAAGTTTTGATGGAGACAATGTCAAAGAAAGAAAGTCAAAAATTTCCAGGAAAACGCAGCAAAATTTGTCTATTAACTGTGTAAGCAGGAAATAGAATTATGGAAAAATATCTCAATAAGCTGCATACAGTGTTAGTGACCCATGTAGAATGGGTGTAGAGAATCAGTTGTCGCAGTACAGTAGCCTAATTAACAGTAACAGACTGCATTTCCGGTAGAAAATTAAGCCTTTTCTACCTTTCTAGCGTCGTTTACTATCGTTTGTAAGTCGCGAAATAATGCAAAAATTACATGAAAACAGCCAAAGAAAATGCAAGCACTTACTGGTAACCACGTGCGATGCATAGCCTACAGGTCTAGACAACGCCGGTCACCAAAGGTCCACACGCAAAAGACATCTGCACCTCGATACACGTGACCGAGTGACTAAAGTCCAGCTTACCGGTTGGCGTGAAAGACTATACGCCTACAGTGTGTTTCAAAAAACGCTCACTGTGACTATGCACATAGACAAACTCACAGCACATTCATCTATGTGTCATTAATTATTTTCTGCTTCAATTAGACGCTCTGAAACTGCTAACAAAAAGTAGGCCTATACAGGTAATGCGAAGTTAATTAGCGCAACTGAGTTGCGTACGTACTAGCCAAGTCTGTCGTGTGTAATGACTCGTGTCCGTGCTAACAGAAATGCGCCCATAAGCTGAATAAGCAGCAAACAGATTGATGATGGCACCACCTATAGAATTTATGTGAACAATTGCTATGACAGAAATCGATGGAGACGCCGTTAAAGAATGACGAAATATCGGGTGGGAAAAACCGTTACAGTTCATGCATAAACTGAATAAGCAGCAAACAGAACGATGGTGCCACCTAGCGAATTTTTCTATGCTATTTTCTTAACAGAAATTCAGTTTTCAAAGAACGAAATAAATAAAGTTTCAATGGAGACAACGTGAAAGAAAGGCACAAATTTCCAGGAAAATGCACCAAAATTTCTCGTCTATTAAAGAGAATTATGGCAAAATATCTGAATAAGCTGCATACAGTGTTAGAGATCCATGTAGAATGACTGTAGAGAGAATCAGTTATTTATCGAAGCACTGTGTATGGCAGGCACAAGTTTGGGGTCATTGGACACTGCAAGAATTGCAAGGAAAAGCGCTAACGCAAAGTAGGCCTAAATTGTACATGAACACACGGATGCAAGCCGTTGTTGTGACGTCGCGATCACTTTACTTCTTCCCACACCATGCTCACATGTAATTTAATAACGTAATAACATTTCCTACGCTTTCCTCTGTCAACAAATGTAATCCACTATCGTGGTAGTAGGCCTATCATTATTGACAACGACCACGATGACAGACTGTAAATCATGAGCTACAGGTGCACTGGTCGGCCTCACCAGCTTAATAACGATTCAGGCATGATGCAAACATTCACGGTGAGTTGCAGGACTTATTGAATCAGTTACTAGTTGATTACGCTGTAACAGACTGCTGTAGGCGTAACTTGTCAAGTTCTTTCATCTGTCTATGGAGAGAAAAACTTTTCAATAATACCACAGGTTTATATTCAATGCACTTTATATAGACGTGAGGCCCTAGCTGTCTCCGGACGACGGCAGTCACTTATGACTCGACGGTCCCTTACGGTGTTTAGTAGTACCGCGTCATTAAATGTAAACAATGTCGCGATGATTCGCTAGATGCGTAAATGTTTCCAAAGTAATTGTTTAATATTACAAATGACTGAAAAAGTGTGTCGCTGCAGAGAACAGACGATAATACGGCAATACAGGTACGTCAACACTTGAAAAAATGTTAGCAACAGACTTAATACACTCAGTGTGTGAGAACATTGTGCAGAGTAAAAATTTCTGCTTTCCACCAAATTATTTCTTCATATTTACGTCTTTTTTCATGATATTTGGTGGTAAAAATGGGGTTTTCCGGGTCCGGACCTGTCGCAAACCATTACCTTTTCCACTGCTGGGCAGCAGTGGGCAATTACAATCAACCTGGCCGCCGGGTATTCGCCCAACCCACATGGCCGCCGGGCGGATAGTTATTTGCCCGGCCGCCGGGCTAATAGCCTCGGCCTGCACGAATCACCGCTCGCGTGACCAGTAAGCGGCTCTAAAGTAAAAAATAACAAATACAATACTAAGTTCTAATACAGCGCAGACACCTTGGTTCTTCATCAGTAGAGTAACCAATTTTTACCGAAAAACCGCCGTTATCCAGCACCACAGCCATTTCGATAAGAACATAACAGGAAATACAAATATCATCAAACATATAAACGCAAACTTTGATTCAAAAACAAATAAAATGAATGTAAGTAATTAAGAATGACATTGGCTGCCTGCAGAGCACGTCGGCCGTACTCAGAGTCAGACATCGGTAAAGATAAAGGCAAAGATAAAGGACATTTAATATAGCGTCTCTTTATGAGGCAACTTGATCATGCACAGAAGCGCGTTGCTAAGAGATCACACAGTTTTAAATAACCCATTAGGATGATTAGGAAACCTAAACTCCGGTCGCAGACCGTGAGCAAAGCTCATTAGAAGCGCCTCATTGCAGCGCGTATTCGATGCGGCTATCGCTAAATTACTTTGGTGTCTTGTTTCTCGTTGCTTCTATA
>Ga0126335_1001233_pt1 | contig 14071 bp, 11 predicted proteins | sample OlaspJWI45metaG_FD_108409 | JGI IMG/M metagenome (GOLD analysis project Ga0126335, IMG submission 108409) | Marine gutless worms symbiont microbial communities from Oahu, Hawaii - Olavius sp. 1 OAHU.JWI-45 metaG | ecosystem: Host-associated > Annelida > Digestive system > Unclassified | place... | reverse complement strand
TCAGCAATTTCTGACGGTTGCCGTTTTGTCGTTTCCGGAGCTCCAGGCCGCTCAGTCGGTCGATTCGTTAGGAAGGGTCCACGCTGCTGCTGCCAGTGACGAATGGTGCCGGCCGCAAACAGCCAATTAGAGCCAACACGTCGTCGCTTCCCCGATAACTCTCGATAACCCTTCGGTCACTGTGGTGCAGCCGCCGGCGGACACCTCGCCGGCGCCTCCGTGCAGCTGTCCGCCCTGCAGTCCCGTCGCTTTTTGTCCACTATTTTTCAACTCGTAATTCCAGCGACACTGACTCGCGGCCCGCTGATCTGCGGCATCGACCTCCACTTATCAGAGAAACGAGCGACTACAACTACAACCGATGCTGACCGGCAACGGTCAGCGCTGAGGCACCGTCTGTCGCTGAGCCGCCGCTCAGTGACTGAACGAATGTAGTAATAGCGCCGATCTCGCGTGAGCACCAGCGCTATCACAACATCGATCACTATCATTGTTTCAGCAAACGCGATCATTACGCAGACATACAGACCGTACCGTGAACTCGTAGTATAGGCTGGCTGAGTGTAGTAGGAACACATGGGTGTGAACAACATGCCTAAAGTCGTTACATGAAATGAAAATTGTCCGGAATCAAACTCGCGATCGAGAGTACAGTTCCCTAACCATTTCGCCATTACACGCGGACCAGCTTCTGCTGGGAAGGCAAATACATGATTCATTCCGTTCGCGGATAAAGGCGTGGGTATGCAGGTAAAATTGTGAAATCGTTTGACAACGCTTCTGAGGTGGGTTTCCCAGTAAGAGACGCTAGGCCTATACTATCGCACATTTTGACATTGGCCTTACTACACATTTACCTTTACACTACTACGTCATTCCACATGAAGCTCTGCGATGGAGACAGTTCTGACTGATTAAGCGCACCTGTTTGGACGACATGGCAAGGTCAGCCGAGCACACAGAACAAATGACGCAATGAGACCGCTTCTGCCTACGTCCATGACATTCAGCTGATATTTTTGATGCAATTTTCTTGCTAACTAGACGCGAACAGAAAATATCGTTTCACCCAAACGTGGCTTCAGTGAAAATAACAGTGAAGGCCAGGGCAATTTTGAGATAGTACCTCTTAATGAGACAACTGCACTGCAAAAGCGCCCAAGCATGGCACACGTTGTTTAAGGATCACACAGTTTTACCTGCCACCTACGCGTTTATCCACCATACCTGCTTTTGCCTTCCCAGCCGAAGGTGGTCCTCATTTACCAACCCCGAAATGATGAAAGGCTGAGTTGGCTTAGGCACCACAACGGTGAACAAACAGTCTGCCCAGGACCGCTACATGACGGATATCGCAGTTGTTAGGTGTTCAAGTCATCACGCTTCACTAGGCCACTGGAGCGCAGGGACCAAGCGTCGAACTCATGACCTCTTGGGTCGCGAGCTAGCCACGAGTCACCCAAATTAGTGTAAAAGGAAAGGTCATCTGCAGAATAAGCTTTACGAAAGCGATAAAACAGAGAACAGAGTGGTAACGGTATCCCAACGTTGTGAGGTGGATACAGGCCTGCGTCGATATATCAGCAGTTGAATGAGTAGCGAGCGATTCGCGTCGACAACGTGTCACAGCATTTATCCTGCGACTTCCGGTGTGTTGACGGTCAGTTCTATACGTCTGCAGTTGCCAACTGTCGTCTACAGATCCCGTGAGCTGCTCACGAAGGAATGTCGCAGCTGATAAGTCGACAGAATGTTGCCGGAGTGACATTCTATACATTCTATATGGTTCAGTCCTCAAAGATGTTTCAACTGTTTGTAACGTAACGTATATGATGACTGCATTAGCACTGGATAGTTCAGATGAACCACATCGAAGGCACATGAGTGGACTGGGTGCTCCATGCAAAGACCATTAGAGCAACAAGTCTTTAGTTGGCCCGCAGCAGAAACGCTGCTAATTTGACGCAGCAAAAATGCACGAGAGGCTAAAACCCGACGAAGTTCCGGTCATTTTGCACGTACTTGTCAATAATAATGTCAAGTATATGAACGGTGAAGAAACCTGGTGCTGCCGGACTTCACAGCTGACGTGCAATCCGTCTTCATTTGCATCGTTTTATCTGCTCACCGCTACCGTCCGTTCAATACGCTGTCCACGCAGTGCTCGACCAGTCGACCGTTATGTCTGCATGCTTCACGAGACCGCCGAAAACGAACATTTTAAATTCTTTTTTAACTAGTGAATTTCGGAACAGGTTTTTCTACAAAATTATAGCGATAATTTTCTTTTATAATAAAATCCGTACTCTACACTAGTGCTAAAACAGCAGAGGCCACAGTATACCTTGTACCCAGCATAAAACATGAAAAGTCAATCGGCTGCCTCTGGCACCTACAGCGGAGATGCTCTGACGGCAAAAATTGTCATCTGTAAGTCGATTCCTATTGCGCTAATTTTGTCACTGCATGCCGATTTCTGCAATATTAGCTACAATTAAATTTTTATTAATGTTTAATTAGTGTTTAAGCAAACAATCAACCACAAGGGCACAGCCAAATTCGTATACTGTGGTCGAAAGAGGCTACTGACAGGATATCACGGTTAGTACGGTGTCGTGGGAATAACGATGCTCATAAATAAACGGATTGGACAATGCACAGTCCATTGTTGGTCGTCCGTGAAACACGCGGCACCGTCGAACGACAAGAGCGAACATAGAAACGAGCGACAAAACGCGACAAGCTCCATCGTCCTCCGCGCCAAAGATTCGTTTGTTCACGGCTCGGATCGTCGCGTCGCCGTCACATAAATAACCTTCAAATGTTCGTTTATTCTTCCGCTTCCGTGATGTGACGCAGAGCACTATGGCACCATACATACTTCATCGAGCCGAAATGTCGCTGACTGCGCAAAATGATCAGACATCATTCGATTCCACTGCTCGTTATAACAACAATTACACAGTGATATGCAACTTTTTTTAATTTAACAAAAAACAATGTAAAAACTTAGTTAAACTGCAATATTACAAACTAATAAAAGAAAACATAACTTTTAAAGTATCAAACCTTTCAAATAAAAGAAGAGAAAGAAAGACATCTCCATTCGGTGTACTATAGTTACCATTTTGTTTCATTGTTATTATTAAATTACATACTTAACTGCCATTAAGTAGAAATTAAGTGGGTATCATTTAAACTAAAAATAAATAAAAATTGGGCCAAATTTGTTACAATTACTTCAAAATGAGATAGAAGTTTGTTTTAAACCGTACGCGCTGAGTGTAGCTATGTTCGGAACACAACAGTGCTTAATAGTGGCAAAAGTCTTTCCAGATAACCTGGAAATTCGCTGAAGCAGGCTTAGCATTCATTACATGCTCCATCAACCCGGCTTCGATGATTAGACATGCTGTAGCTGCCAGTACTCAGTGGGACTGTGGGAAGAGTAGGCCTACACAAGCTGCAGAAATCTTGACATGAGCGACGCTGCAGCTAGCTGAACTGTGACGTTCGTCTGGACGCGACGTCGCTCTTTCAGTCTTTAGCAGTCTGTCACGCCAAACCACGGATGGGATCCGACCGGAACAGTGTGACCAACCGTGGCCAGTGACCGTGGCAATCGAAAATGCTCTTTGCGGTCAAAAATAATTCACAGAACACTATTTCTACTACTATAAAATGACGGCAAAGCGAACTGCTGTCTACGATGGCTCTTCGCAGATGTAGACATTTGCTACTGCCACAACAACCACATCGCTGTCTCCAGCCTTGTATATGCTAATGATGATTAATGACATAAATGTGAACTAGAAAACGTAACACTTAACGATGGATTGTCACTAAAAAGCCGCCGTAACGCACACAATATGATTCACTTAGGCCTACTCAACTCGCAAATAAAAAAGTGGGCCATATTTGTTACAATTACTTTAAAAAACGCTTGTGTAAAGAAACGCGCAGCATGATGGGACACAACATTCGCCAAAATCGCATTTTCTGCCAAAAGTATACAATACATAACAACCATTCGTTGTTCTCATGACCGCATCTTTTGCCTACACACTAAATTTCGTACTGATAATTTTAACAGGCTGACATGTGGCTAAAAACAAAATCGGCGGTAAATACGCTCCCGGCAGCCGAAAGCGACAAATCCCCAAATTAGAATCCCGGCACTCTGTTACCATAAATAACCCCAAATCCAAACGTAACACTAACCTTAACATTATCCCTAACCTTAAACCACACTCCGCACCGCAATCCTACTGCAAACGTAACGAAATGACGCAAAATTGTGCAACAACGCAGCACGTTTACGCTTGTGTAAAGTAACGTGAAGCATGCTGGGACACAACATTCGCCAATCACATCGCACCATAAACTGCCGGGATTCTAATTTGGCCGTATTGCGCTACCGGCAGCCGGGAGTCTATACACAATGAAATAAAATTCAATATTGCGGTAGCTGACAGTTTATTTCTATTTTCGTTTCCGGTTTTGACACGTGATATTTTGTTGCGATTGTTGAAATCGGCCAATGAATCGCTGAGTTATTGCAACGGGACAAATTTTTCGCCGGCCGTCCATAGGAGTGAACAATTGAGCACAACGTTTCTCAGAGTTGACTGCGCCGAACTGTACGAAATTCGGAAGTACAGTACATTCTGCTATTATCGATGCCTGACTACATCTTATAGATTTCTGATAAATTATTTTCATTTGAAACGAGGAGAATCGAAAGCCGACTGGGGGCCGAAAAATATCTAAATTTGTTCCTGGTTAACGATATAGCAGAACGATATTTCTTTCGAGAGTTAGGCCTAAGTTCGCTGTACGCAAAAAGTAACTGTAGAATGTGATAATTAGAACAGAAATACGAGAATTTTATCCGCATAAAGTTCATCTTGTTCTTAATAACTGCAGCGGCGCTGAGGAGGAGCGATATTCTTGGCGTCAGTCACCCGAGGTCTGAAACCGTGATTGCTTAACCAACGAGTTATTGATCGCTGGTGGTCGCAACGAAAAGACGAGCAACTAACTAACGATATGGACCCAAGTCACTTCACTTCGGTCCTACTGACACACCCATTCAACATTCGGCGCATACAGCTGGACTTCAACAAGTTTCGCACACTGCGTACGTGTACTATTGGCGGTGAAAACCGCAACCATTGACAATGTATACAATGCCACTATAAACATGCACGACGTATCCATGCTCTTGGCTGTCTTGTCTTTTCAGTCTTAGTATAGGTCTAAAAGATACAAGTTCTACTCATATGAAAGTTTGATTTACCGAAGCCTACTTAAAGCTGACATAACTGTAATATAATATATTACAGTTATGTCAGCTTTAAGTCTGGAATTTTACCTGCTTTAACAGGGAGATATTAGGCCTCCCGAAGACAAGACCTTATATTTAACCTGCGTGTCCTTTTTCTAACTTTATAACAGAGTTGGCAACAACACAATACTTTGCATTTGGAAGTTAGTCCATTTAGCCTAATTCGGACGCATGCTGTCGAGCGCTGCTGTAAAGTTATATCGCATGGCATTTTGCTGTGTTAAGTTAGCAGTCAGAGCGACGTGAAAAACGTGATACAAACAATCTGGCAATCAAGTCACTGCCGTAACGACTCGATCTCAATGACGCGGTGCGCTCCGTCGGTCGCCGAAGCTAATGAACTGTACGCCTCTCGCTTACTCAGTATAGTCGCAGCAGCAGCAGCTCGCATTCACCACGAACGTCAAAGGGTTCCGCGCCGTATCATTGCCCCGTTCACGGTCTGTTTACTCAACATCTATCACGTCTATTCTTTCACAATAAAAACTAATATTTTACCCAGTTGTGTAAATTCTACATTTTGCTTCCTGGTTGAATCCCTTACTCCCTTGCTAGAACTATCGGTTAATGTGTAATACATGATTCCCCGCTTCGAAGACCCATGTTACTTACCTCCTCCGTCGGCCACACGTTATATCACAGCTAAACCAGAATACAGCGGACAGGGAAAAACTTTTATGGTCGATATTGATCGTTGTGAGCCGCAAGTGCATTCGAAATAGTAAATCAGCATACAACTCGTTCCAACTTGACACTTCTTAACTGTATAGTAGGCCTATCATTTTTATGTTTAGAGACATTCAACAGATTCCACTTAAGATACGTGCACTATGTTGGCTTACTACCTTGTATACGTTTTCGAAATGAACTTAAAATGGAAAAACAAAGTGGTAAATTTACTAGCATCAAAGTAAATAAATAAAGTCAAAAGCAGCACTTGTGCGTTGTGCCACTTCTGTTACTCAGACTCAGTGTCGTCACTCAAATCATTCAAAAGTCTGATTAAACTACGACAAAGAGCTAGAAACGACGTGAAGCAAACTCACTGATAACGAGGTAGTTTTGATTAGTGACGTCGTACTGTGGCCAATTGACGACGTTCGGTGGTAGTCGCTGACCATGCGAACTTGCTGCCAGCGTCAAGCCGTTGTTGGGACTTCTACAGTACAATAACAAAGCGTCTCCGTTGAACAGCGCATTTAGCGGTAAATCCGTCCAGTGAAAGCGCACTCCCAGCAGATTATTTAGAAATGTACTGTACTGTGCAAACAACCCCATCTTTCAGTATACTGCCAACTAAACAAAACTACGACTGTTAAAATGAAATATTACATCTAAACCTGGTCGACACTACTGTACAACGACCGTAAAAGTTGGTTTATTAGCAACAGAATAAAAAGCTAGACTTGAACCAAAAGAGATGTCGCTTTTGAGGCGTAGGTCTAATATGCGAATATCATGGACTGGTAATAATGAAGCAAACATGCAAATCACACAACAGTACTGAGTGGTGTGGTAGAATCAACGGTACACGTGCAAGGAGGTGACAAAGGAGGACATTCTGGAGTGGATAAGAACATGTAGGCTATAGAAATTACACAGGGCTGTGATACAGACGACAGGAAAACCAGCTAACGTCACTGTACACTTCTGTGCGATTTCACGAGTCAAATAACGAGTTCTCGTAGTTGGAATAATGTACTGATGTTGACTGCGTACTGATAGCCAAGCATAGCTTTACAAATCACAGCCTCACAGTCACAGGGGCTTGATGGATTGCCACCATTTATACAAACTCTCCAAGCAGCAGCGTATTGGGAACGCCGGCAGTTGCTACTTTCCGTACACGCTTCACGCCAGACGATGCGTAAAATAATCAAAATACTGTTTCTATTGTGTTGCAACGGTTTACAGAGGGAAATATTTACGGTGAACAACTGAAGTGAATCAGTCAACGAAACAGTATTTCTTCATTTACCGATCAGTGATAATGAACTATTTCATAACTGTTATGCTTCAGCATTTGCTAGACGATTCAGAAAACATTATTTGGCAACAATTACTAGGACAATTTAATAGTCATAGTGTGCGCACAGCCTATCAATAAAAGTCGTTCGAAGGAAGTAAGTCAACGACTGCATGGAAGGCAGCACAAAAACGTTGGGACGTGAAGAGTGCAATCCATCATCGTATATAGGCGATAACGACGAGCTTCAGCGACAAGCAGCGTGCTATCGCATCCCATTTGCTGCATTCGCCGCATCATTTCTGCAGCCCAGTAAGCTATGACGCTGCGTCGTCGCCGCCCCTATGTGAATTATACAGGCGTCAACCATAGAAGATTCATCACCGCATGGTCTATATTTAGGCCTAGGGCCTAGACGTCGTTTTAATTACAACGTACTAAACATTTAAACTTCACTTCTTCAACCTACGGTGAACTGTGCCATTTCCATGTACTCCTGCCTGCTAAAAGAATGCTATTTTGTTCCAAACTATCCACAGCAGTAAACTGTATTCGCTTTTCCTCGCTATTTTTTGCGATGCGGTACTGCTGCATTATGGTTATTCATTAATCCTCAAAAGTCGTACTGTATTTTTATTCATAGGCAATTATACACAATGGATTAGTTTTGGCTATTTTAATTATGTTTTTTTAGTCTACAGGGTGGGCCAAATTAAACGGAGCCACGCATTTCGCACTTCAGAAGTGCTGCTCGGATCTTCACTATTTAGGCAAAAGACAAAGCCATTTATTTCTTAACGTGACAACATATCTGCACACGTTGATTATGCAAAAAAGTGGCGGCATCTGGTGGATGAAAGGCATAATTATATATAACGATCGGCCATCGTCTTTCGTTACGTCGATCAAAGCTTTAAAATTAAAAAAAACACAGGTAATTGAACAAATAACAACAATGTCTGACATCATTGTGAGATAATTAATTACTACCGTCACTGGTGTCATAGATTTAAGTAAGTAAGAACGTTCGTTTGTTTTTTGCACGGTTTAGTAAGGGCAGAAAATGTTTTCACGGTTATTTTCATTCGCTAAATTGCGCCACGGTATTTTCTTAAATGAATAGGTAAAGATGACAGATGCTGATTAAGAACGAAATGATGTTGAAGTTTGCCAAAAGTGGTTTAGATCTGATCAGTATATCTAGAGTTAAAAGCTATTGAAATAAGTCGTCCAGTTTAATTTGGCCCACCATGCATATACTTTCATGCAATGCCAGTTTGACTGCGTTGTACATTATTGGATAACGGAAAAGGAAAACAACAAATGAAAAGAGGGTCTGGTGCCTACAATAATGAGGAGAAGATCAAGAAGGAGTACTGATGTATACCCTGCCCTGACGAAGTTGCACCAGTAGTTAAGAACGAGCTCTGAGAGCAGTTTGTCGGCCGGCGAGTACAATCCGACGTCAGTCGAGAACGGGTCGATACCGTTAGTCAACGCCGCACCGAGACTGTACGCCAGCATATCGGGAGGACGGTTGGAATCTGTGGAAGAGTTGAGCACGTAGAAAAACGTGCTGGCGCCGACGGACAACGATGACGCAGCGGCGTGTAGCAAGGCCAACTCGGTGAGAGGAGCGACGTAGAACGCATCTGATAGGAAGTCGACAAGACTACGTCGTGACGCGTCTCCACGTGACATTTTCCAGTCGTTGTACTGTGACGGTACACATCAACTGTCACAAGTCATTAACGAAACAGCACAGCTGCAATGTACAAGGTCAAACGCTCTGGCGAAAGTCGATCGCCTTCATCTGAAACCGATGGTTTTCAATGTTGACAACAGGAACTCGGCCATGTTTCTACTTCCGGTCTAATTCTACATTAATATTTTTTATTGTTTTGGTGGCACTTGTACTAAGATTTATCACGCATCTTTTGAACGATTATAATTCGTAAAGCAAAATTTGGGTATTTTGACGAAATCCCCTAAAGACATATTGTTACACCAACTCGCGTCAAATAAGCCATTAAGCGTCACATTCCGTCTGTGGCGGGGTAGGGGCTGCGGCCCTACGAGGCTACGAGTGAGCAAGTAATGAAAAAGCTACGCGACCTCGTCACCTGTTGAATCCCGCAGGAAAATGACGCTGCTTAAATTCATATCAGCTGATGCAGAGTTTGTGCTAGTAAAAAAATTATAGTCCACGTCCGATGCTTACGGGACTTCAACGTGAATATCTTTTATGTTGCAAAATGCTACACCGATATGTTTATAACTAAAATTAAAAGTCACCGATTTTATGTTCGATTATTATCACCAACGAGCAGACGACAATCTAATCTTCAAGCCTGGCAAGTTTTGTGAAGATTCATATGTTATGAACTTTCAGCTGCAAAAGATACTTATTTTTAGTTAGCGTCATATGGCAAAAAAGGCGAATACCCTGATATTTGTGACTTTGAAGATAGCAGTTTGCTTGTCTACGATGACGAAATAAACAACAAACAACGCACAGAAAATTTCAGAAATATGAAGAAGATCTTTGTGATTAGACCTGGTGAAGTAGAATATCGGCAATTGTCTGTCGATGAAACGTAAAAACGTTTTGCACGAACGTTCGCACCAGTGTCCGTCGTTTTCTATTCACCTGTACTTCAAGGTCGCTATAACTAGCATCAACTTCGGTCTGCATCAACCTGGGCAGTCCGCTGTCCACGGTCAACCCAACAAGCAGACTCATATTAGCAAACACCGATCGCTGTCCGCCGTTCACTTTGCCTCGGCCGCGCAGGTCGGCATCCCGGACACTCCGACCATCAAACGCCGGACCGAAAGCGACGAGGAAGCGCGGCGCTTCGGCAGAGACGGCGACACCAGCGGCGACGAGGTCATCGACGGCGGTCCGCTTGAGACAGTCGATGAGCGGCTGCCGCCGACGACTGCGTTGCTGCGGCAGAAGCATGGAGGCAGCAGTGTCGTCGAGTGAACAGTTGAGACGAGATGCGAGCGAAAGAGTGTAGGTACGAGGTTCTCGAACGAGCATCGCAGGATCGAGAGCAGATCCTTGCTGGATTATCGCTCGCTGAAACAGATCTAAACCTGCTCAATCACAACGCCTCACATCATGTGCATTTCATTTTTGTACTTCATAGTTATGTCATCAAATGTCTGAATAAAACTACAGTTATCAATAAATATGCTGTTATAACTGACGTAAGTCGTAATCTTTCGCCAGAGAGCATCATTTCGTGTCTAGATATCTACCCACAGCAAAAGCATTTCGGTGAGCAATGAATTAAGCGAACAACAGTTGTGCAAAAATGGCAGAAACTGTGATCGGAAACTACATATAGAAATGTGCTTGTTTTCTATAAGTTCACAATTATACAGCAATTTTTGCTACGGTTTATCATTATTCATTGTAAACGTTAATGCAAAGTTTACAAGCTAGCCATGTTTTTGACTATTTTTCACGGGTCGACATGCGACAAGTCAGCTGTATAGGGATACTATAGAGTGGAACGTTTAGACAGAACGGACAGACCTGAGATAATGGGTGACACGGCGAGTAGATTAACCAGCACCGCACCGACACCGTGACCCATCAATGTCACGTGCGTCGCACTGCCTCCAAATGCTCTAATGTTCTCTTGCACCCAGCGCAGAGCTGCCGTGAGATCCAGCAGAGCATAGTTGCCTGGAGCATCACTGTCTCCTGTGCTCAGAAATCCTATAACAGTATTAATGATTCAGTTGTACCGAATACACCACCATCTGCTGTTAATTCAACGCGTGAAAGCTAATGCATTAGAACTGTCGACACTCATCAACAGAAATATTGTCTCTAGTCTAAGGCAAGAGCAAAGTAGGTCACACACGTAACAACAAACGACGGCTGAAGTCAGAAGGAGAGCCATCAATATCTACAATTGCACTAATAAGTAAGTAAGTAAGTATAGTTTGATGTCCAGCTCGATGAACAATAAGTCATTTATGAGACGAGTTTTTCGCGGCAATCAACTGCACTGGTGGTGGCAATCAAATTCGCAGCAAACATAACATAAAAAGATAAACTAAACCTTATGAAACTAAAGCCTGGTTCAGGCGCCAATTTTACAACATAACATCCAGCCAGGAATCAGAGTGGACCCATTCTACTGCTCCCGAAGTCCGCACGGTGCATACACAATTAAGAAATCCAGTGCTTGCCTAACACGCCGAGCCGATAGTTGAGCGTGATGACGATGACTTGACCATATGACGCCATGACACTTCCGTCGTATGCGTTTCCGGTTCCGGAGTCAAACGATTCGCCATGAACAAACACGACAACCGGAAGTAGAATGTCGTCGACAACAGCGGCGTCTGCAAGGTACCAACAAGTTCGGAGAAAACGCGCGACGTTTCGAGTTTACTTGAAAACGTTTTATGCACAAGAGGCCACCGAAACTTCCAAAAGTTGCCCCCTGGGCCCAGATTATGCTACCTTAAACAAGAATTTCATATTCTTGTTTTATATCGTCGGATTGTTGTTAGTTGAGTTGGTTATTTTTATTAACAATTAATATGCTATAGACAGTACAGTGTTTCAAAAATGCATGATTTACATGTATTTTCACATATTCGTATTTCGTGCAGAGTTTACGAGACGTAAGCTTATCATATTGTTCACATAAAGCACAAAGACCCGGGTAAATAAAGACTTTAAGTTTAAAACATCCAGAAACAATCGGACAGCCAAACAGCAAGAAAGCGACATGAGGTCTCGACGCTTTGCAGGCGCAAACACGTTTAAGAACAATAATGAGATTGACATAGGAGTGAATTAGATGCTGTAGCAAGGCCTAGTCGATCCACTCTGAGAAACTAACTAGTGGATAGTTATTGCATTAGTAACTCAGAGCCACGCAGAAGACAACATGTCGGTGAGCGACAGCACGTAAACTATTGCTTTGCTGTTTGTCGCTCGTTTCTGAGACGCGCTTCTACTCGGCTCTCAACGACTCACGCAACTGAAGCCAGTTCGTTAATTGGTTTTCGCCAAAAAATTAAACGTCTCAGTAAAACGGCGTTTCCATCTACGCTGGAACAGCTCTGATTTTTCATGCGAGTCGAGTTTACTGCTAGCTATGTTTTTGTTGCCGTTAGGCCGCATCAAATGCCTGATATACGGACTATTGCGATCTATGACCCTGTAGCGTGGACGTCTGTCAGTCTGTAAGTCCCTGTCTGTCTGACTGTCTGACACCCAGTCGACTGTTTTTACTTCTTCGCCAGATGGCGCCACTTCGATGCGACCATTACTGCATTACTGTAGCCACTTGTTAATTTTCACAGCGACGAACTGGCTTCCTGTCAGTATTCAACGTTGCGCATGCTGTACTGCATGTGCGTGTGTCGCATACTTATTTGTTATGCAAACAAAAATTTTAAGCTGTGTCCGAACAGAACACAAACCTGCGCGCTGTTGTTTTTTTTTTGCGACCGCGACCTTGAGATTTCCTCATGACCTTAAAACTCGAAAGTGACTTAGATATTCTGATGATATATCTCCACACCGAAAATGAAGTTGCTAACTTCAGAACTTAGAAATTGAATTAAAAAAATACGAATTTATCTCTCAAGATCAAAGGTCACGGTCAGATGTTAAAAACTCCAACGCATAACTCATAACACATATTCTGATCAAGTCCCAGCAATATCCGACCAGTAGTTTTTGGGTTGCACGTTACCGCTTTTTCGCTGCCGTGACCTTGACCTTGAACTCATAATCTTGAAACGCGAACGTGACCTAGATATTCCAAAGATGTATCTGCATACTGAAAGTGAAGTTGCTATTTGCATGAATTATTAAACTATGAAAATAGCCCTCAAGGTCAAAGGTCAAAATCACAACGGGGCACATTCCTGCCAATTTACATCAATTTCCGACCAGAAGTTTGAGCGTCAGATAGGCAGACACTGCCAAAAGCAATACCTGCTTCTAGCATAGCTGACAAGCAGGTAATGATCAGTAGACACTGGGGTGAAAGAGATGACAAGCAACTCGTCCCCAAGTCAACTCGTCAGGGTTTGAGTTAGTTAGGGTTAAGATTGGGGCACGGGTAGAGTATTAGGATTAGGTTTAGGGTTAGGGCATAGGGTCTTAGGGTTAGGTTAGCCTTAGAAACGAGTTGACTGTAAACCAGGTAAAAGCACGGGGATCACGGCGTATTGTGCAATAAACAATTAAACTGTGTCCGAGGCAGCACAAACTTGAGCGCTGCCGTTTTTTTGCTGCTGTGATTTTGACCTTGAAACTATGACCTCGAAACAAAACAAAACACAGACATTCTGAAAACGTATCTTCAAACGGAAAACGAAATTGCTAGGTCAAGCTATCCAAACGTTATAGCTTAAATAAGTACGAAAATAGCTCTCAAGATCAAAGTTAAAGGTCAAATGTCACCAACTTCCAACCACTTTTATCGTTCACTATGGGACATATTCTTACCAACTTACATCGATTTCTGATCAGTAGTTTCGAGACTTTGTGCGGACAGACAGACGCACACACATACAGACAGACGCCGCCAAAAACAATACCTGCTCGCAGCATAGCTGGCGCGCAGGTAACAAGAATAAAACACATATCGACTTCTGCGACTGTGTTTTTACCCCATCGAACTGCAAATCGGCGGCAAGAAAAGACCACACAAGATGTATACAAAGCCTAAGTAATGATATGCGATTATTTTCAGCGGTCGACGTTAATC
>Ga0126335_1001232_pt1 | contig 14072 bp, 9 predicted proteins | sample OlaspJWI45metaG_FD_108409 | JGI IMG/M metagenome (GOLD analysis project Ga0126335, IMG submission 108409) | Marine gutless worms symbiont microbial communities from Oahu, Hawaii - Olavius sp. 1 OAHU.JWI-45 metaG | ecosystem: Host-associated > Annelida > Digestive system > Unclassified | place... | reverse complement strand
TTACGCTGTGATTAGCCTAGAGGCGGTTGCCTACAGTTAGCCTAGTTCATATTGTAACACAGTGGAGTGGTTCTGGTGGGACTGAAGCCTATCTCAGTCGCCAACTGGCTTCCTTCAGTGCTTGGATGCTGTTGGTTGGGTCATCTGGCCTGTAAAAATCGTCCCCGAAATGACCTATAAAGTGTCTGCTCACTCACTCACTTATGGCAGATTGTGAATCAAAAACCCCAATTCCTATTTGTATTTAATAGTAACCATAGCCTGTTTTGCTTAGCTTTGGAAATGCTTTTATGTGACATAGATAGACTGTGCGTATCATTACTGTAGCTGGTCTGTATTTTGGCTGGTTGGCTAACAGGTTTTGTATATAGCTTCTGTTCTTACGATGCATTGCTTTATAGTCTAGCTGTGATGTGTCAGTATTGTTTGAACATTTAGGGCACATATTCCAAGTGTGACATACCTGCGGCTGGATGGCAGTGTGCCTGCGGGCAGTCGTCATTCCATTGTCAACAAGTATGTCAGCTGATTATTTGCATTTCTTCTCATCTTAGTTGTAATGTTTTGGACTTTGATTGACAGTTTTGGCAGATTTTTACTTAGGTATTTGAGTATGTTTGTTGTTATGTGATACTGAGTTGTGCCATTTAACTGAAATTTTTGAACACTGTAATATGAAATAATTGTCAGTCACATTGAGTAGAAATTAAGCCATTGAAGTGTACTTACAGATGGTATGTTATGACTATTGTTGCATGTTACTGTACCAGGTTCAACAGTGACCCATCAATCGATGTCTTGTTGCTAACGACACGTGTTGGTGGTCTCGGTCTCAATCTTACTGGAGCCGATACTGTGATATTTATTGAGCACGACTGGAATCCAATGAAAGATCTACAAGTAGGTTGCTTGAATTGTTATTTGTTGTTTAGCTGGCTACTTAACTGTCCAAAGATGCATCTGGTAAATTATCATGAAGATCTGATCAGTAGTTGTTTTGTGAACTAGTTCATGAAAAGCATTAAGTAAACAAACTCTGGGTAAAACATGCTCCTTGATGGACCCAATAAAGTAATGGTGATATTACGTTAAGAATAACAAAACACTGAAGGCTTTTAGCCTTTTACTGTAGTAGAACTTATTTGAAGTTACACTTTATCAGTCTGAGAAACAGTGAGCATGGTGCACTTTTGCATCCTTGTTTATGAGTAGTGCAAAGCCACTTTTTGCAGTTATAATTCCCTTTGTATTGCAAATACTCGTACTATTATGTAAATAGCTGTGCTGATGGTGTAGGCGATGGATCGAGCGCACAGAATTGGGCAGAAGAAAGTTGTGAATGTCTACCGCTTGATCATGCGCAATACACTCGAGGAGAAAATAATGGGGTATAAACGACTGATTTTTTTGGAAATAGTTCTCACCCATTTACCTGGCATATTTTTCGTGTATGATCATGGATGCTAGATGCTAAGAAGCCATAGTAATTGTTTGCATTTCATATTTTACAGGCTGAATTCATCTTTGGTGAAACCACTGTAACTGAAAGTAATGTAGTCATATCTATACATGCTATACTTGAAACTAATAATATAAGACTAATAGTATATGACAAGGTCGGTGGTGTTTAGACTTATACTGTATTGATGCAAGGATGTTATATATTTTAGTTTTTTTTATTCTTAACAGTTTCCTGTAATAATAGTTAAAATGAGCATGGTGTGGTCTGTGAAATGCAGGATGCAGAAGTTCAAAATGAACATTGCAAACACTGTGGTGAATGCTGATAACCGCAGCCTCTCTTCAATGGCAACTGATCAACTTCTGGATCTGTTCTCATTGACTGCAAGTCAGACTGAGGGAAAAGCTTCATCTGTGGCTGGCTGTAGTGCCGAGTCCATGTTGGAAGCAATGGAAGAATTGTGGGATTCAGAACAGTACGACAATGAATATAATCTGGACAAGTTTATACAGAACTTTAAGTGATGTGGTTGACTTGCATGTGTTATTGCGAAGATGGCTAACAGTACAATGCAGTAATGAAGTAAAATGTTTTTGTATGTTGGTTTGTTTAACAAAGTTGAGACATTTCTTGTTTGTATTTTTTTCCGCCTAGGAGGCTGTTTTGTCTGGCAGCTACAGTACGATAATTATTTTCAGACTTGTCCAGTAATGGAGGAAAAGTAACGTGTTTCATACTAAAGTAAATTTTAGTTACTTTTTTGAAGTAATGAAGCACTCGAACGAATGCAAGAGTACTTTTTGGTTATAAGGAAGTAACTTTTCCCCATTTACTAGTACTTTTCGTTACTTTGTAAAATATGTTGATCATTACAAGTAATTTTTCCAAGAAGCCATGCCATGCTACAGTCCTGAGATTTGATATTGTGGTGGATAGCATGTCGATTTGCACCATCTCTAGTTGTTTGGTGCAAATTGTGATGTATGCCAACCTTGTGTAGCATCGTGATCGCCCGTTGAGTTTCCCAAGACTCAGTTTTGTAGTTTCTGTAAGAGTAGATGGTTTACAACATTCCGCTGTGTTACTTGTAAGTAACAGTGAAATGTTTGCAGTAAGTGAAAAAGATTTTTTTTGCGAAAGTTGCTTTTTAATTCAATTACTCGAGTAAATTTTTTTTAGAAAGTACTTTTTCTTAAGTATTAATCTGCAGTACTTTGAACAAGTCCGATTATTTGAAGTATTCTTCAACATTGCAAGATGGGAAATTTTTATATTGCATTAAACAGCGCCACAAAGTCCACAGATACTGACTTGTAACCTAGTAAGTTAACTAGTCATCTATTAGCTCTGCATAATGATCTTATTGTTATTTTGTCTTTATTTTGTAATTTTTGTACTGATTTAAAGTCATCCTTTTCCTGTTGCATGTGTCTGCCATATGCCAATTAAACTACTTTTTTATATTTGCAGTATTCGTGATTAAAACGATCCCAAAATTAAACTGCGAGGGCAGTACAAATCTGCGTGCTGCCGCTGTTTTTCGTCCGTGACCTTGAGATTAACCTCGTGACGTTTAAACTCGAAGATGGCCTAGATTTTCTGAAGATGTATCTCCAAACTGAAAATGAAGTTGCTAGGTCAAGCCATTCAAAATATATTATCTGAATTGAAAAAGTACGAAAATAGCTCTGAAGTCAAGGTCCAATGTCGCCAACTTCCTACCACATAAGTGTTCACCATGCGACATATTCCTACCAAGTTACATCTATTTCCGACCAGTAATTTTCCGAGATTTTCTGCGGATAAACAGACGCCGCCAAAAACAATATCTGCTCGCATCATGGCTGGCGCACATGTAATTACAGAAATTTGGTAAAGTTAGCCAGTAGATAATAGTCAAATAAGGCGCGGTAGTGTCAGCATTGGTGACAACATGAACGTTACGTTATCTTCTTAATTATATATTCTAAGTTATCGTTTTGTTTACATTTACACTTGTGAGAAACGTGTAGTTTGTATAATTGTGCAAAAATTAGTTAATGATGCCATGTTTTGTGTGCTAGCTTACAAAGTGATTTTGACCTGTTATACGTTGTGTGATTAAGTAAACTGGCGTTCGCTAGCAGAAAACGTGATGTCACCGAACAGCTTTCGCGTGGTTGTATACACGATGTTGGCTGGAGTCGGTTTTGGTGTGCTGTGGAAATTGGCTTTACGTCGATGGGTATACAGACGTACGCCGCAGACGAATACAAGGTGCAGGTTAATGAAAGTTTTATTGTTTCCAGACAGGGAAGTTTCATGCCGGACCCACTTTACTGAGCGCCACGGCTGCACTAGTCAACGTTGCAAGTTTTCACATGATCCTCAAAATGCCTATGCTCAGTTACTACAGTAAGTTAATTTATTGTAGCTCGTAGTAAGTTAAGTAATAGTATGTCAATGTTTCTACAATGCTGCATGTCACACAGTGCCTTCATTTTGGGTGGCAGTCAACTCGTTAGGATTACGGCAACGGTGAGTTATGATTAGGGTTGGGGCCAGGGTTAGGTTAGCCTTGGGGTCGTGTTATCTTTGGGATGAGTTGACTATAAACCATTATTATTTGCTGAGGCTTGTCTGGTTTCATAGAAGCCATAGCAAAAGCATTGTGATGGTGATTCTTGTAACCACCTGTAGCATAAACAGATGTAAGCAGTGTTGCACTATGTACAGTGCTATTAATTTTATTACTGTATGTTGTTCATTAACATAGCATCTTTAGCCCAAATAGGATTTATTTCAGGGAGTCTGTATTAAGTTCCGCATTTCTCAGCAGTTGTTGTTTCATATTGCAACAAGATGACTGATGATAGCACTTGTGCTTGTTCTTTTATTAGGTATGTCCAGTCAGCAAAGAAATGCATTGATCTGTGTGTATACACCATTACGTGCAGTGAACTTGTGGATGTCATTGTCAAGCTGTACCATTTAGGAGTCCAAGTACGTGTCATTACGGACAATGATCAGTTAGATGCAAGTGGATCTCAGGCTGGCCATTTTCGCATGGAAGGTTAGTCTGCCTTTTTCTAGCTATGTTATGTTTGGTGGATAATAATTAAAACGTTTGCATGTACCATAAGTGTATTCGGCCTATAGGCTTTAGTACAGTTATCTGATTAACATTTCAACAGTTTTTTAGGCTGCATCAAATGCTGCCTATTGTTACTGATGATCACGGTGTCTGTCTGTCATGTGGCTAAACTGGGCTTCACTGTGCAGAAACAGCCAAATGTATCCAGATGCTGTTTGGGCCATGGGGCCCATGGAACATTCTGTTAGATGGGGATTCTGATCCCCCACAGTGAGGGAAATGGAACTGGGAATAATTGGACCCACTACATATCTCAATAACAGCTGAAGCTAGAGACTTGCTTGTAGATGGGTGCAGGTTCTAATGAAATCTAGGCAAAAGTAGGTCATAGGAGGTCGGGGGCGTGGTCACATGACCAAATTCTGAATTTTGGAACCACCTGCTATCCCCGGAATGGCCGAAGCTAGAGGCTTGAATTTTGCGTGCATATACACAGTTGCGGATCCTATGCAAAACTATGCAGTCATTTATTCCAGGGTCCTGAGTGGGTACACAACTACACGACATACTTTTGAATTCTGCGAATGCGTAGATGTCTCGAGAGTGGCTACAGCTACAGTCCTGTACGTGCAGTGTGTGTGGTGCATTCGATGCAGCTTTCCCAAGTTACTTTGGCCTTTTGTTTATGCCTCTGCTGCCTATAGGTTGCAAAAGAAGCATATAATGGTGATCGACTATTCTGTCTGTGGTCATTTGGTGCAGCAGAGGCATAATGCTTTTGCCATAGATTTTTTAGTTGTCATTGAAATGTCAAGACTGGTGTTATGGAATCTGATCACGGTAATTCAGCTGAAATGTGTTGTTCAAATAGTAATGGCATGTTACAGATGGCATTCTCTTATCATGTAAATAGCAACATTTGAACTGCTGTTGTGTCATGTGATCTGCAGGAATTCAAGTGCGTCACAATGAGCCATTGCATCTCATGCACCACAAATTTCTAATCATAGACAACAGTCTGTTATTAACTGGCTCGTTCAACTGGACTCGGCAGGCAATCATGGGCAACAATGAGAACTTGATTGTCACTAATCATCCTAAGTTAGTACCAGTGTACCAAAGTGAATTTGAAAAACTGTGGATTAAGTTTGATCCAAAGCAGTGGACAGCTTCCCTTGAATATGCATAGGCTATTGGTATTTGCCAGTAATGACATATGTTGTTGATGTGCACAAATGTTATTAATTTTCTGCATTTATATTTTTGGTTTCTGAGCTAGCGTGTAGAGAAGAACTTGCTCGCCTTTGCCGGTTTTGGCGTATTTTTTTGCAAATTTTGCCAATTAAAACCTTTTCCAAAAATCTAAGTGTGTGCATCATCCTCATACTAGATGCCAGTCCACCTTTGTGCCAAATTTGATGTCTTTAGGCCTTCTCAGTCTATTGTTTGGAGAAAAAAACAGTAACCCACCCACACAGATGGACACCCAGCTTATTTTGCCATCCGTGAACTTAGACAGTGCTCTGCACTAATGAAAATGATGAGCAAGGATTCTGAGAAGTAGATAACATGGTTTAATAACATCAGCAATTTTTCCAGTTAACAGTTTGCAATTTTTATGAAATTTACTGAATACTGATGCATTCATTAACATATGCATTTGACTTCAAAAAGTAGAAATGAAACCATGCCTGCAAAAACGGGTAAATCAACTGTAAAAAATATTACACAGCGACCTCACAGCATTATGCAATGCTTTTGGCCAACAAAATTTCTTAACTATTAACATTCACTTAATAAATAACAACTCATATATGCTGACTGAAAAAAATGTTACCACTAAGCCATGCACCAAAAATGCAATACATCAAAAGCCATCAACTCAGCTGCCAATAAACTGTACAACACTACAGCTTAACAAAGTGTACAATTCTACATGCCCTGGACAGCTAACTTCATCAACTGATGCACTGCATGCAGCACCATGTTTAGTACCTGAAACTGCAGACAGCTGCTCAGGTTGCAGTCAAATGGAAGATGCTGTGGAAAATTCACTTAACTAGTAACTAACTGTAATTCTGTATTTTTACAACTGTTTTGTTCTTTATTATAAACATAAATGCTGTGGCTTGTTGGCAAATCAAACAGGCTCTAATCAATCGGTCAGTAAAAAGTCACAAGACACAGCAAAAATGGAACGTAAAATTACTACTGGCCTGGGGCTGCAAGAGGCCTCATCCCTCATGGCACTAAACACAGCACTATACAACTTCTCTTAATTATGTCAATGGTTCAAACTATACTGTATCGCCAGAAAAGTTGCTCAACAATCAGAAAACATACACAAAGTGCAACAGTCACACAAGGCAATGCACTTAGATGGTGCATCACTGGGATCAATCGCTGACAGTGAACTAGCTCTTTCGCCGACTGCGCGGTGTCCGGCCACCACGTTTACCACCCGATGGTGTGCTCTGCTTGTCACTAGATGCCTGCTGTTTTGATGGTGAAACCAAAGCACTGTCATCGTCATCATCAGCCATTACTTTTTGTCGTTTGACTGCTGTTGCCCCTTCCTCAATACTATGCTTCGGTGGTCGGCCTCGCTGCTTCTTTGTCGCCTCTGGTTCCACTGGATCCTCAAACAATCCTGTTTCTTGTGGGTTGCTGCCATCGGTATGACTCTGCTGGGCAGTGTCACCATGGACAAGACCGTTACCTTCACCGGATCTGTTTAGTACCTCTACAGCAGCAAGTACTGGTGGACTGAGTTCACTTGGGCTTGTCATGCCCGGAGACTTGCCAGACCTTTTCACCGGGACAATGGTCTTTCCCTCACGACCTCTCGGCTGTTTCCATTTCGTTTTCTGGTCAACGGTATGCAGAATGCTTAGATGCTCATAGAGGGCTGGTGAGTCGATGAATGTCAGAGAGCAGAATGGGCAGCTGAATGATCCTCCAACAACTGGCTGAGGTCCTGGCACTGCCTGCTGCTGCAGCTGTGGAGCAATTACCACTTGCTGCGTTGGATGGCGAACAAGCAAGCCCGATGGCATTCTAGCTGGTGGTGACTGTGAGACAGGCATGCGGAAGCGTGGTCCACTGACTCCTGCACCGCGGCACATCACACCGCCACTTCGTACAACCGCCGGCTGCTGCTGAATCATGGCAGCCTGCTGGCGCATCATCTCGTTCTGCTTGTCATCAATTAGTGGCATAGGCAGCTGATAGTCAGCAGCACTGCCTTCTGTCACTGCGTCTGCACTCAACTCTATCTCGATCTCATTGCCAGTAGTTGTAACACGCGAAGGACTTCCGGCTGAGTTCTTCAACTGTATACAACACATCACCCTACCTGTAGAATCTTTAAGCAGTCATATAGACGTAATTCGGGATGGCATTCTATAATCCGAGGGCAGCTTCACACTGAGCCACACATACGTCCGTTTTCTTGTCATGTCACAACACTGCCGTGACAAGAACCGGAAGAAGAAATGAACAACTTTCTTCTGACAAAGGTCTGATAGAAACTGAAACATCAAGGTAAGAATGTTTGGTTGTGTAATGTGTATGACATAATTATTCTACAAATTTAAGCAGTCCAGTAAAAGCAGCTGCCTGTTCATTACAAAAGTCATTAGATGGTATTTAACAAACGACAAAATGATTTGCTGTTCTGTGACATCTGTTTGGTGATACTACGAGGTAGATATATCAACACTTATAACAGTGGCAAAAGTGATGTAGTGACGGCTGCACAGAATTTGGTGCACCTGGTGAATGTGAATCAGTAGGAACAGTTGCTATTATATACTGCACAATCGGCAGTATTTCCGCACTCCACTGTGTAGGCAGATCAGGACTGAGGAGCCTAACCTAATAGCATTAGGGCCGCCAGCGTCTCCAAACCAAAGAGGACCAGAGTCGGTTTATTTGCACAGCTCAGCCATGTGACAAAGACAGACACATCACCCTATGGGAACACTGCTTGCAATAGTCTGCATCTTGTGCATTCGATGTGACCTAAAAATTGTGAAATTAAAATGCGACGTGAAGAGCGACTGTATCATTAAAAACAAATGCATCAGGACAAAACAGTTTTAGGTGAAATCTGCTAAATTTAACGGCAGTCAAAATCATAATATTGTAATTACAGTTAATAAAATTAAGCACCTTTTTGACAAGAAAGCTTGCATCTCCAATGATAATGGTAACTGGATCAGTCTGAGATGAGGAATCCTGTTGATCACCCAGATGCTGAAGTGACGTGCCATGAGGCAGTGTTGTATTGCCAGCATAATCATCAAAAGACTCATTGATAGCTGAGCTCTGCGTAGCCACCAGAGATGCATCAATATCAGCAGCAACATGTTCTGTCTGGGAGTCTGTCAGCGTAACAACAGCTTGAACCTCGCTGTTCACTTGCTGCGACATGCTCATCTGTATAGCAGTACATTATCACATTGCACTAATGCTGAATCATGGGAAAACAGTCAATTCTGTACTGCAAGAGTAGGCTCATGAGCAATTAACCAGATTGCTATGTCGCGAAAGGCCACTTAGGGTTAGGGATAGGGTCAGAAAATAAGACTAAACCTCCTTAAGCTGTACTATATAGAACCTACTTTTGCAGTAAGTGGCAATGTACTATGGGCAGCTGAATGATCCTCCAACAAGTGCCATCGATAAAGACCAAACAAGAATACCTTTCAGTGGAAGGCATTATATTTAGTTACACAGTTTTTCCTATCCTACATGACCTTTACTGTAGCCTATTGCATTTTTGATTTTAAAGCTCACACACCATGGTGGTTCGGTTGTGCAGTGGTTAGCATCGTGTCTCATGGCCCAAGACTCATAACTCAGGAATGGGTAGGGTGATTGTCTCCAAATTTTCAGGGTAGCTCCAGGGTGCGTCGGAGATGGTTTTCGGCACAAAAAATTAGGGTAAAAGTCGGGCGTTGGGGGATGATCACGGTGGGGGGCTGACTGAGCAGGCAGAACTGCTAGTTAATATTAATCTGCCATAAGATGTTCACCAAAATACTATAAACTTCAAACTTGCACAACTTTTATTTTTTTACTACTTTTATTAAGAATTATTTAAAGAACAACCTACTGCAACTACACAAGATGGTGGATTACTTGCAGAGTGCAGACAACATTCATAGAATATTTATGTAACAGCAAATGTATAAAATGTAAGTAAGTAATATATCATATGTAATACATTACTGTGCAAGTTAACAGTTAATGACTGTTAATAAAATTGTTAGCAGTAATTGACTCACTTGTAAATGACTTACTGATATCATTTTTATGTAAAATTACATCTAATGTTATATAATAATGGTGAAACACTGAAGAAAAGAAAACCCTCAGCAAATTATGAAGCAGAATGTTACAGGCATGCACCACATGTGATAAAGCATATCACATGCAGTGCAGTAGTGCTGCACTGTTGTAATGGCCATTCAAAAATCAATAGGAAATGTGACTATTTGTTAGGGTCGGTTGGGATTCCCAAAACAAACCCCCTTTTGTTTGGCCTAATAGCTCAAATGATGTGTGTCCGCGCAAGGAGGTACAGTTGAAGGGTTAGAATGATGGGTGACGCCATTTGGGAAAAATATGCCCCAAAACCCACCCAAGCCAAATTAGCAAGATGGTAAAATCGCAATATCTCAGTTGCATTAAAGCCCATCATGACACCATTTTGTGCACACACTGAGGGCTAGGGGCCCCAACCAAAAATATGCAAATTAGGTTAAATGGGGTAAATGGACTGGGTCATTGATCTGCTTTCATATTTTGGGATCCCCCTTGTTTTAAGAAACCATAAGTAGTTGTATCTCAGCCACAGATTCACCTATCACTTCAAAATTTGGCAAACACATATATTTCAACCTTTATTAACAAGTTACATCACCAAACTAAGAACATTTTTGCTTTGCTGTTACATTGTGACCTTCCTGTCCAAGTGATGCTTGTTCTAACAAAATCAGGTACTACTGCGAGTGTGTATGTAAAATATGACAAAAAAAACTGCAAATATTAATGTGCAAAAACTGTCGTTTTATACTAGATGTGTAATGGCCACTGTTAAATTACACATCTAATAACAAAAATTAATTTCATCACCTCAAGGACCATGGACATAATAAGAACTGTGTATTATGTACATTAATAACTGAATGAATACAGTTATGCACTTGCCAACCCTGAACAATTATTACAGTACGGAAGTATCCATAACATGCAAGAATCAGTCAAAGAAACATGCACAAAATGTTTTCATCAGCAGCAAAAAATTATCATTATATCATTGGAAGAAAACTGTCAACTTTAACCTCTCAAAAGAACTATATCAGCCGAGGCAGAGAATGAAGGAGAGGGAGATATTTATATTGTTTACATCACAGAAGCCATCATTTTAACGAAATACTGAAACATACTCATTACTGTGTAATTATATAATAAGTGGAAGCATACTTCTGTTTGTGCTTCTGAGTCCAACTGCGAGAGATCAGTCTGACTGTCCGAACAGATCACATCAGTACAGGCTTGCACTTCTTCACTCAGCAAGTTGGCCATGCTGGAGTCAGTCTGGCATTCAGTAATGTTTACCGATACCGATGCCTGCACTGACGACTCACTAACTGCGGTGACGACCTGAGTTTCACGTTCAGCGCGCCACGCAATACTCAGCTCAGTCTGAGCTTCGGACTGCATGCTGTGACGCTCTGTCTGAACAGCGCCATCAGTGACAAGAGGTGTCACCTGACAGTGGCAATCGGCAGTGTCAACTGACATCTGACTGTGTGCATTGCTCATCGCGGCCACTGCCTGCACCTGTTCACTCACCTGCCATATACAACCAACACAGCTGCTGTAACGTCCACCAACAATTATAACCAAGGCAGAACAAAATATCATTACAGTTGCCAGAAAATGCATAAATGCACTGTCACAGAAAGGCACACACTGTCCATGGCCACTGCGTCAGTTTATAGTTTTGTAGTGTACACTGTACACTGTAAAATATTTGTAATAACTGAACACTGCTACTGTATTAGCAATATTACCACATTAGATATGTATCAGTTATACAATCCAAACTGTTCTCAATTAATTTAAGCAAATTTAAGATCCGATTCACAACAGCAGGAAACTATTACAAATGTTCTGTAACAAAAAATCCACAATAAAATGAACAAACTGAGCATGAATGGACAAAGTTCTTCGCTATATCTTCTGAAGTTTCAAGACAAGCTGAATTGGTGTGGATATAAATATGTATCAGCATCATTTTACCAGCTAGGGACCATGCTACAACTAGAGACCGTACAGGTCCAGAACCAGTTTCGGACTGGACCGGATTGGACCTGTCACTGATCCATTTTTTTCTTGGCCCACATCCAAAAGAAACACCTTGGCATTCCATTAACTAACATGTAGCAATATGGTACTGTTTCAGCTTAGCTGAAGTATACATTCTAAAATATTAACAGAAAGCAACATATTAAGTGTACATGGATATACATCGTGCTAAAAAATGCTCACCTTTTTATTTAGCTGTAGTTTTTTTTTATAAACATTGACTGATTTTCGTAATATATGGCACACAGTATACTGAGGTAAGTTGTAACACAGCAGTCATTCATTTGCCCACTTCACCTGCATACTATTGCTACACTACCTTGGGAAAATTTGAATACACACACACAAGTGTGACATCAATGCCTGGGCATCCTCTAGCTTCCAGTCTTGGACCAGACTGAATCACACCAGCTACTAATTACAATGTTCTTGGACCTCTAGCTGCAAGTGCCTTGCACAGTGACAGGCTGCCCAATAAAATGTTATATACAATTATACATTTAATAATTTCGTAGGATTGCTAGCGCACACACTACTGCTACTGACACGTATAACAAACTATCACCTGGGTTGCAAGATTAGCCTGTGTTTCAACGGCAACATCTGAAAACATCTGTGTGATCCTCATCTCTTTTGTCTGTGCTGCACTGGATGAGAGTTGCTTGACTTCAGTCTGTGTGGTAACTGTAGACTGCCAATGGGAGCAGTCTGTCTGCACATTAGCACTATGCAGCCACTGCTTCCAGTCCGTCTGTGTACTAACGAAGTGAGTGCCAACATCTGTCTGTGTTGCTTCACTACGCAGCCACTCTGACTGGTCTGTCTGGATACCAATCACATGAGACCACTCAGAACTGTTAGCCTGCGTGCTGCCTGACTGCATCCATTCTGAACTGTCTGTCTGTGTTGATGTCTGATCACTCCCAAATGCAACCGTCTCTGACTGTGCATCTGTCACTTCAACTGAAGACTTATAAACTACAATACAAAATACGACAAATGCATTCAGAAGCTACCACATGTGAATAAACCTAAGAAATGCCTAAGACGATATAAAATGGCTAACAATAAATGGCATATATGTTAGTATTTAATAATATGACACTACCTTTCTAGAAGTCAAAAAGATCGCAACGGCATGATGGTTTCTTTTCTAATTAGCAAGTATGTACAGGGTGTGTCATAAAAAACAATCCTCTAAGAAAAACTAAATATCTCCAGAATCGTCTAACTTGAATTGGCGAAATTTGCAGAATTTAATTAAGATACTGCTATAGATTCTGAAAATTTTGTTAATACAATCAATATAAAACAGGAGTTACACTTGTCTCACTCCGCCGGTTGTGTGCATCAATCATGCAAGATGGCAACTACAGAACAGGTGTGTGGAGGGACAAATTTGGCTGATCCACAAAGTGACAGCAACCATTACACGTTGGCGAGAATTATCTTTATATGCTAAGAGTCTCTGAAAAGCTAAGATTACTTAGGATGCTTCGGCAGCCAGTACCAATATATCACAGGATGGTTATTTGCCACTGTTACTCAACTGACAACTAATAACTTAACAAGTTTCAAGTACTTGGGCTACCACTAAAGAACTGCATCTGTGAATGTGAATTGACTGCAGAAATAAGACTGACAATGCTGCAGATGCATAGACGGATCTTTAATGAAAACTGTGGACTGACGCAGACTCAAAATTTAAGGATCCACACATCTCCACTGCAATATCATGCTGCGAAATGACAGCTGGGTTACGTCACTATGCAGTTGAAGTATGAAATGTGAAAAGTTTCAGTATCATTTTTACATGTAAAAGCCTGCACTCAGCAATAGGCCCATGGCTGCCCATAAGAACTGATGAAGACAGCATTGTTAGTGGCCAGCTGCCAAACAATGCATACCACTGCAACTGCCGGCAGTATAGAGACAAGGACGTATGTGGATAAGCCTAATACTGTATCTGTCATTTTTTTCAGTACAATTTTCTTGTGGGACTAATTAAAAATTTTAGGGTTGGTAACGATTAAAAAAAATTTAATAGTTAACTTTTTGAAAATTAACGATTAATTAATCGTTAATTTTAGTTAATACAGATATAATGCAAAGATAATGCTCTATTTGTAATTATCAAACGTATTGAAATTTTCAAAG
>Ga0126335_1001231_pt1 | contig 14073 bp, 11 predicted proteins | sample OlaspJWI45metaG_FD_108409 | JGI IMG/M metagenome (GOLD analysis project Ga0126335, IMG submission 108409) | Marine gutless worms symbiont microbial communities from Oahu, Hawaii - Olavius sp. 1 OAHU.JWI-45 metaG | ecosystem: Host-associated > Annelida > Digestive system > Unclassified | place... | reverse complement strand
TTTTGGACCACTCTGTATATACCTATATAGTAAATTAAATATTGCTGGGTGATCTTTCCCTGAGACAAAGAATTTCTTAAATTTGACTTAAAATAGTTAAAATCGAACAAATTAGAAGAAAATCTATGTAATCGAAAATAGAACTCGTCGAGTTCTTAAGTTCTTAGGTTCTTACATCACTAATGTCCACCGGCTGTTGCGTAGCTTCTGATTGGTTGTGGGCGGGGCCGCGCGTAATTCAGTTTTGTTGTCAACGCTCTTTGAATCTATAACGTCGATGTTTTGTGCTGTCAAAGTGCGAAAATTTGCAGTGTTTCGTCGCGCCTGTCAGCACACGTTTAACTATTAGTTTTATCTCTGTATAATATTCTATTTGTATGTGTTTATGCGATATTAGTTATGGCGCTTTACGAACGCAAAACTCGTCATGCCAACGCTGAGAACATGGCCATTTACCAAGATAAACCTTTCTCGGACAACGCCGAGAACCCGGGTTTCCGAAGGACGAAGACTGTTCTTGCAAGTTCAAGAGCTCCCCTCCAAGAGTGCACTGCAGCAGTAGCAAATGTGAAGATTCAGCCTCAGCGAACTACAAAACAGGTGCATTGACTCGCAAGTGACAAAAGCGGTCATTCACTGGGCCACTGGCCGTACTTTTGTATTTCGGACTGCAGAGTTGCTAGTATTTCGTTATTTGGTAACTGTAGATTATGTTGAACAGCTGGAAGTAGTCTTATGCATTAATATTATTTGTAGTTTTTATACGTGATATTAAGAACTTTTCATGAAACTATGATGCCGAGTACAATCACTTAATTTGCTGTTTCTCGTTGATGTATTAGATTATATGTTGTGTGTTTTGTTAGAGTGTTGGGACTGCAACTTACTCTCAGTATTTTTCAAAGGAAGCTGGTGACGTTAGCAGAGATGGAAAGGCACAAACTGTGCATTCACAGTTCACGATATTCAGTGATCAGCCACAACTTTCAGCTGTCGAGGTGTCAGCTACTGAATGCAGTACGGCTCTCACTGATCGTGAAGAGATGGAACTTCATCCAGCCGTAACTTCAGCATTTGTGCCCGAGACATTTGCTGTTCGGAGTGAAATCTTTGATGATATGAATAATACAGGTTGAATAGTTTGTTTTTGTTTTTGTATGGTTACCATAGTATTTGTGAAGTTGATAACTTTTTACCTGTTTTTGACATTTTTTTGCTTAGCTATAGTTGTTAACTATGGTGGATCGACAGGCACTGTCAGGCAGTGTAACTTATAACACAGTAGAAGCAAAACAAATTTGTAACAGACAGGTGAACATTTTAAAAAACTTGTGTTCTTTATTTTGCATGTGCTTTAAGAGCCATAACTGGTCAAACAAGCATTCAGCTTCATCGTCAGTAGAGTGTAGTTGAGACATCAAACTTCGTCAGAGGACAAGAGTTGATGATGTGGGACATCATTTGGATCTAACCACAGGGACATAGATCTGTGTCTGCCTGATTCTGTATCTTTTTACAGGCATTACTTTGATCAGGTGCAGTTTTAGAGTTAAGCAGAGACCATTGTTGTTGTGGAAGATTGAAACCTGGTTGCCAAATTGTGGGGTCATCCACTAGGGAAGAGTTGACCACTTGAGCCTACTTGTGTAGAAGTTAGGTACTCATTTTACCAAATTGGCCATTGTACAGTGCAGTGCTGATATTTGTTTGCAGCTTACACTGCAAGACCATGCAGTGACATAGATTTGGAGATAATGCATTGTATGGAGTTCTGTTACACTGTTTATTTTGTCTACTCGGGGGCTATGGTCAGGTTGAGTAGATCATTTGGATGGCTTCTGCATACTGTGATAGATTACAAAGTGACCTGTCTTGTTGATTGAGAGATCCATATGGAAGTATACAAACCATCTTAGTAACAGCACAATCACATAAGTGTCTTGTTAACTGTTTTTGTAATTTATATTTGTGTGACGTGCATGCAAGGTTCGACAATGGTGATGTGCAGTCCAGAAGAAAGCATGTGTGACGATGATATTGCCGATGCAGTTGTTGAGTGCAATAAGAGAAATGCAGCCGATGACCATTACACATGTTTTTCCGAGTACAAAGCAGACATCTACAAGTATTTGAGAGAAAAGGAGGTACTTGTGTGAATACTGCTAATGACTGATCATAAATCCATAGCTCAGATATCATGTATTTCTGATGTTTTGCTGTTCACAGAATTGAGTTCAAGCTGATAATCATTAAGCATGCTCTCATCATCTTGTCAGCATGACAAGTTTTCAAGCAACTTTTTATGTTGGGCCGCTGTTGAGTGTGCCTATTGCGCTTGGGATTATTTTGCAAACATGGCTGGTAGCTCACTCCAGCTAGTAATGCATTGACTAGCTCTCCAACAGCCATCGTTTTACAGTAAATGTCACTGGGCGGGCTCTATTCATCAAACTTCATTACATCATGACAACTATGGTATTACGTACTATTATTTCGTTTTGAAAATGCTGGGGCTTTCTGAATCAAGTTTATGTCTAAGTGATTATTTTCTACAGTTTGGAAGATGCACGAATAAGCTAGTTTTATGCTTACAGTCACAACTAGCCATCACACCGGCGGTTTAATTGGTTGGATATTGGTGTTATATAGGTGAGGTACAGTGCGAGGCCGGACTACATGCGGAAGCAGATGGACATCACACACAGCATGCGAAGTATTCTCATTGACTGGATGGTGGAAGTGGCCGAGGAATACAAGCTAGAACGTGAAACTCTCTGTCTTGCTGTGACTTACGTCGATCGGTTTCTGTCGTTGATGGCTGTTGCTCGCGGCAAGCTACAACTCGTTGGTGCTGCTGCTATGTTAATTGCATCGTAAGTGTTCTGAAGTTAAAGCAACAGTTTAGTGAGTTGAAAAAGTCATCTGTAGTCATTTTTGAAGATTGAAGATTTAGACATCTAGAGGAACATCGATGTTTTCGAAGAAAATGTGCAATAATAAACTGTTTTGTGATGAAAATAGTAACATGCAATGTAAATATTTGCAGCTCATGGATACTAATTAGTTGTTAGACCACACTTAACCTGAATGTGGCAATTATCTTTTCAGATAACCCATTTTGTATAAACTTTATTCTTTGAGGATAATTAGTCTTTTTTATCAAGTCACCGGCTGTTATCGTATGTAGTTTTTGCTATGCTGGTGATTTGCAACTAGACGTTCTCATTACCTATACTGTTGGAGTACGGGCTATACTGTTGGTGTCGGAGTACTGGCTTTGCTGTGTGTCTGCTGGATACTGCAGTAACTTCAACTAACTTGTTTTATTATGAGATTAGTTGCATGTATATTTATTGTCTGCATGAAATGTTGAATACTGTTGCAGTAAATATGAAGAGATTTATCCACCAGAAGTTGGAGAATTTGTGTACATCACTGACAACACATATACTAAAAAGCAGGTTAGTTATTGACATATCGTTTTGATCACTAATCCATGAAATCCAGGCATGTGAGATAATTTCTCTACTGTGAGTTTTCTCACTTTTCCACTCCCTGTCATTTGACACGTGTTGTGATGTGTACGATTTTATGAAATTGTGCGAAACAGGTTCTTCAGATGGAACGCATGATTCTGCGAACACTGGCATTCAGCGTGTCGTCTCCAACTGTCAACTGGTTCTGCTTGTATCTGCTGAAAGAACTCGATGCTGCAGACAAGGCTTCTTATCTTACGCTGGTTAGTGGTTGCTTCGTTAGCTTACTGTTCCTTTCCAGTTTTAACTGCAGAAAAGTTTGTTCCACCACTTTGTAAAATTTTTCCAACCTTGATCCTTATTGGTTTTGTTTTGATATTCACTCAGACAGCCACTGGTTTGTGTCGCTACGGTGCGATCCAAACAATGTCCCACATTGTTGACTTTTGTCCTCTGACGAAGTTATATGGCGGCTTGCCTCAATTATACTCTGCTGACAATGAAGCTGTTGCTTGGCTGACCAGTTTACTCATACGCAAGAAGTAGAAAAAGTTTTAATATGATTGTTTCAACGGCATTAAACACCAACAAGAAATTGTTACATTGTTGCTGTCTGGTCTTTCTACACTGTGTCTCAAAAAACTTGACACTCACAATTTTTTTGGCATAACTTTACCAAAACAAGCTGGTTATGGATAATTTTAACCAAAGACGATCGTGAAGTTATTGCCTTTTGGTTATGTGTAAAAAGTCAAACCAGCTGCATGGTGGCTATAGCAACCACACAGGTGGTTTTGGACCAGTACCAAACTTGTTTGGCCCGACCAGTAGGCAATAGCTTCATGATCATCTCTGCCAAAAATTATGCATCACTGTCTTGTTTTAAATTTTAATAAAGTTATGCCAAAAATTGTGGGAGTTTTTTGAGACACTGTGTAGTGTAAAAGCATCAATTGTGGCTGGTATTTTTTGAAAGAATTTTGCATCTGGTAAGTTTTTGCTGGTTAATTAATTATGATTTTTTTGGATCTGTGTTTTTTGTTAACTAGACCATCCATTTCACTTGTCTGAGGTTAGTTTTTTAGTGTTTTCTTGCATTGTCAGACCTACAGGGCCTGACTGGCCAATAGCACTGATGCAAAAAAACAGCCGATGTTAAGATGGCCGCCAACGTAGATTCACGTACTCCATACATAAGAACAACGCTTTTAGTATTTTGGACGCAGGTTTTCCGGATTGATTTACAATTCTCAGCAAAAGCAGACAACTTTTCTGTTTAGCTACAGCAATATAGAAAATTAATGATTGTTGTTAAACAATCTGATTGGTCCATGAGAGTTCAAAGGTTGTAGCAGTTGACTGGCCCGAAGTCGACGCTATCTGGCCGCCAAGTGTTTCTGCGGTTCACTGATCTCCGTGGAGAAACCGTCCAGTCCAGAATGTAGATAATTTATTCTTTTGTAGTCAGACGCACTGACGCAGTGCAGTTGACTGTGTGAAAAGACTCATCTTGGAAATGGCATGATATGTGATCAGCAAGATATGAATCTGCTTGTGTTGCACTTATGTTGCATTCAGTTTCACCACTGTCCAGCTGAATGTGTGCTTTTTTCTTTTTGTGATGAGCTAACGAATATGAGTCTTTGTGATAAGGTAATTGAAATGCAGCTTATAGACATGTGCATTGTTCATCACAATTGTTGTTGTATAGTATCTGATGGAACTGACATTGGTTGACGGCGAACGCTTTCTCAAGTACTTACCGAGCACCGTCGCCGCCTGTTGTGCCTACATATCTCTGCATACCCTTGGTCTGCAGAGCTCTGTAAGTAGTGCTATTGTGTTTTCTGCCTCTGTCTACCTGGCATATACATGGTTGGGTCATGTTGTCTGCATCTGGCTGTTTGTGATAGCAGTTTGCGGTCTGCTGGCAATATGAGGCATAGCGGCTTGTCGTACAGTTATATAGTTTAAAGTTTGTCCATTAATGTGTTATAACACTTACTAAGATGGTATGGTGATGCAGCGGTTGGGCATTGGACTTGCAATCGAGCTTATACGGCAACACTTTGTAACATTTGTGACTAAACTGCTCGGTCTTGTGCATCTGTTGCCAAGCAGTACAGTTGGTAATTGTGTAACCACGTAAACGGTCGGACATGCAACTCTCGGTCGTAGGTTCAAATCCTGAGATATCTTGCCGACTGTCTTGGGGATGTAACCACAAGCCAGGTCAACTCAGCTTTGCATCCCTTTGGGGTCACTAAATCGATACCAGCTTCGGCTGCGGTAAAGGCGGGAAAGTCATCCTTGCCGGATGGCAGGTAACACGGTGTGATCCCATAGGGTATTTGATTCCTGTAGCAGTGAGGTGAAGCTCACGAACTGCTTATACCCTTCTTTACCTTTACCTTTACGAGAAGACAACAACTGATTGATTAAAGTATTATGTGACTGATGTCATAATTGTTGCAGTTGGACAAATTGTTGATAGTCACTGGCTATGAGCCATCCAGTCTGGCCTCGTGTCTCAACGATCTCTTGGCTCTGTTCTCCGAAGCTGCATCTTTGCCTCATCCAGCTGTCAGAGAGAAATACGCCAAAGACAAGTATGTGTTGAACCTGGCAACAGATATTGTTGTCTTCTGCGTATTGTATTTTTGAAATTTAACAGTGCTGCATTGCTCAAAACTTACTAATGCCACTGGTTTCTTAATTCATTTTTGAGAGTAATGCATAAGATTTTGAAATTTCTATTGATTTCTGTTGATTTTTTCAACAATTACAAATGGGTAATGACTTTACAAATTACAAGTGACGGCAAATTAACTTAATTGTGACACGTTGTCATAGCTGTCAGCATTGAGATAAATAATGATCAGATAAACTGTCAGCTCATATCCATTTTACTTTCTATGTTGTTGCATTGAAGTGAAGAATCAGATGTAAAAATTTTTTATGCATATTGAAATTGATGTTAAAAATTTGAAGTCTTTTAGTGAGGGTACGTATTTAATTGTAATGTAATGTGCATTGTGCAGGTGGCTGTGCATTTCACAGATTGTGCCAGGCATGCCCATCACTATTCCCTAGGAAGATTGTCAAGTGCATGTATCATTGAACGACATTATGATTTTGTATGCAGCTTGGTAGAATACTTTGTCTTAACGTGGTTGGTACGATGAGTTTTGAACCTTTTTATTGCCATGTGACCATACGTTTGCATATTTCCCTTTGTCTCATTTTATTCATTTGTGTATTTTAATGAACAATGCGATGAACTGTTGCATTGATCTGATGTTTCTGCATGTACTGAATCAGAAACTTCTCCAGTGCTTTCATATTTGCTGTGTCCATGTATTTGATTGCATTACTAGTGTTTCAACTGTTTGTGTACACTGGCCTTGTTGCAGACTGCGTGATTCGAAGGAAATGAGCAATTCTTCTTTTAAAGACGATAGGCTGCACAATTTACAGTCTTTCTTACAAGGTTCCCACGTCTTTGAAAGTGCAGGATATTTTTACAATTTTCAAAAACTCATCTTTGATAAGACAGTACTTGAATCAAGTTCTTGGTCAGTTTTGAACTTGTTCATCTCACGTGTGTTTCATAAACAGGTCTGTAGAACTGGTTGATAAAAGGGTTTTTTTAATAAACCTAAAAGTCCAGTTTTAGATTTTCTAATTTGTTATGTAATTTAATAGAAATAATTTTCTAATTTGTACCAGTTGTAATTTGCAGCAAATCTTCTCTCACTGGAATCATCTTTGGATGCAGTATTTTAGGTGGATAAATGTAGAATGTTCTCTGGCATCACTTCACATCTTAAAACAAAAAACCTTTAAAAACTTTCTCTAGAAACCTGGTTTTTTTAGCTGTGTTTATAAATCACACTTCCGAGCAAATGCTTATTTGTTGAGTGTGCCATATGTTGCAGTTGTTTGCATATTTTGTTGGTGAGAACATTGCACATTTTAAATTGTTACATTAGTTGCTTTCCTTGCTTAACGGTCTCATTCTTGATGAAACTGACAGTTATGCATATTTAAAAGTTGTGTATGCATGATTATATGACTATTTATAAAATAAATGTCTATTTATCCCATAAATGCAGTCCTAAAAGCAGCAATGGGCATAACTACTTTACAAGGTATTTGCACTACTGTAGTTAACTACTATGAGAAAAAGGTAGTTATTAACTACTTTCTAACTAATTTTTCAAAGTAATTAATAACTACTTCTTAACTACTGGCTAGTAGTCACCTACTTTTTAACTACCTACTTTTGTTATTTTAATCGTAATACTCAAGTTCTTAACCACACTTTCTTCAATAACAGATAATACGTATTAGAGGTTTTTTTAAAAATGATATGCGCTATATAAATTCACGTTTTACTTTACTTTACTTTACGTATACCATAACCCCAACCGTGAAGTCTGTAAGTCTGGGATTTTTTGTGTAATGGAGTAACAATGTAGACCACAGTTCAGTTGTTAGAAAGCTAAGTGCTTTTGGCCAAAAATAGTACTAGTAGTAAGTAACTTCTTTTGCAAAAGTAATTAGCGACTATTGTTTAACTACTAAAAGTACTTGTAGATAACTACTAATAGTTAACTGCTGCCCATCACTGCTTACAAGTTCTTGCATTATTTTTTCAGAGTAGCGTGAGAATCTTGTTAGGAGGTGTTATACATGAAAATGATCAATTTTAGTTACTAAGAACAATTATAATTCGTTAAATTCATAATTCGTTTCATGAACTTTTCATGTCTGGCTCTCAGTTTTCCAGCTAACTACTTTTAAGAATAAGCTGCATATTTTCTTACAGTTTTGACAAACAAGTCTTGTAAGGACGATGTGTTTGCTATTGTTGCCCCAATATACATGTATTTGTCTGGTAATATATTTTTGCTAGACTTTGTGTTTGTGATATGGCATTGTATGGACAAGTGTTACTGAATTTGGTTAGATGATTACATGTCAGTGTCTATTTTTGTGCTGTTTACGAGGTGCATGTAACTGTTATGAATGTGTTTTGTTGCCGCAGAATGCAATTTTAAGCACAAGATTAATGAATCGATTGGACATGTATGCCATTTCTGTGTGGATGCTGATTTTGAGTGGTGTTTCTAGTGGCTGTTATTTATTAGGGTTTTGTGCACATTCACCATTAGTACCTTTTTCTGAATCTTTGAACCATCTGGCAGCATGGCTGAAGGTTAAGGCCAGACAAAAATGGGTGTGTTTTGGGAATTTCGACTGACCCAAACAGACACCGACCCTAATGATTTTTTGGTGCTTCCCAAAAGTGTCCATTTTTTACATGCAGTTTTTGTCTTTTTTGTATATGCTGTGTATGAGGGGCCGTTTTTTGACGTCACTGATTTCGAGCAATTCTGAATTTTAGTGCAAGCCAGGGACATAAATGAGACCTTAGGGTACGAGACCGAGACATTAGATTTCCTGTCTGAGACCAAGACCGAGAGCTTGCTAGGCCGAGACTGAGATGCTTTTCAAGGCCTTTTGGCTTGTGATACAATGGTTAGTTGCCAAAACAACCAAGACTTTCTAGTAAATAAGTAAAAAAATTTAAGCACAGGCTTAAAAAGTTGACAAACTGGATAACTTCAATCGAAATTCGAAACGATTCGCTGCTGCGATAAGTGGGAAAAAACTGGAGAAAATAATGTGAAGTGGCTTGCAAACGAGGCGTTAGGACATGAGACGGAGATGAGACCGAGGCGTTTGACTTTTAGAACGAGACTGAGACCTCCCCTCAATTTCTTGAGATTGAGACGTTACGACAATAGGTCTCGAGACTACATCCCTGGTGCAAGCTATGACAAAATGACGATGCACGTGTTGGCACCCAAAAAACAATATTGTGACAGTGTATTTAATATGAACAAAGCATTTACATACTTCATGCGTATTTATCTGGTGCCAGCCACTATATAATACCATATACAGCATGCACAAGTGGCTATGAAACTGAATAAAAAATAATACCGACCCTAACTTTTTAGGGCCATGTTTCCCGAAACACACATCAATTTTTCGGCCTAACATATGGCGTATGCTTGGCAGCCATTGTCAGCGCAAATTATTGCCTTTGGTACTGACATTCCCTCTAGCATTAGCTGCAATAATGTGAGTGAAATATAATCAGTTATAGTTTTGCAGAAAAGGGCAGGTGTGAAGCATGTGGCCCGAGAAAACTGGCAATGGATGCAATGAATCACCTTCCCCTCTCCTTTGGGGGGATTGGGACTTTAGTCCAACACAATGTTCCTTGGGCCCCCTGGAGTCTGTCACATTCAGTACCATTCAATGTGCATTCAATGAGGTCCAAAGTCTAGTATCTTTCTTAGTAGTCTGTATGAAAGCTGCTGATGATCAGTGACTGCTTACTCTGGCCTTAGCTGACCCAACCTAACATGGTTGTGTTCAACGTCCAGAACAAACAATTTTCTTATCTTGTGTAAATTGTCAATGGGAAGCTATTAACAATGGCAGATCAGTGATGTTTTGTCAGTTTAAAGAAATAGATTGATGCAACTATAGAACTCATTCTTAAAAGAATATATTGAGACCAGGCTGGCCGCTTAATGTGATGAGTCACAAGTTTGCTAGTTTCAGGGAAGTAATAAATGGTGTAAATCAGTGATTTTAGGCCGCATCGACTGCATGAGATTTATCGCTGAGTTCTGCCATCTTTCAGTCTGTACAAGCACAGCTGAACAGATCAAGTCCTGCTCAGGGTGGAGACTCTTGAGAACCCGAGGAACATTGTATTAGACAGGAGTCACGATTTCCCATATGGATTCGATGCGGCCTTCGCCAAATTACTTTGGCCACTTGTTTTTGTTTTTCTTGCCGATGCCATGGTGTCTGTGCCTATGAATGGTAGAGTTGATGTGTGCATATAACACCATTTCACTAATAGTACACTGAAAGTCGGGGCATTCATTGCTGAGGAGTGAGTAGTCACTGTGTGTAGCTGTTGAGTTAAGCTTTGTTATGGTAATGAGTGTATGTAAACTAGTATTATTAGGCTGCTGTATAACTTTCTTGAACAAAATAAACGACAATTTCTAGTTGAAAATCAAATATATTCAATGTGATCCGTAACTCAGACCCGCAACACAAAGTAATTCACCACTCGGTATACAATACATACAGTCAATACTGTGTGGTCTGTGTCAATGACCAATGGCAATGAGAAATGGTATAGCACTGCTGTGCGGCCGTCCAATCACATATCAACATTCCGACAGACTGTAAAACTTGACATGTCTAATCTACAGTAGAGACGACCAGGAATGTAGAATTACCACACAATCATTCCCATTTTTGGCATATTGCTGTTCTCACGTAATTCTCAAGGGCCTGTTCCTCTAATTCCCACCCTGCATGTCATGGAGTGATGCAGTCAAGTACTAATAATTTTAAGAGTGGTGTATCATTATTGTCACTTATTGCATAGTTGTTAATATTGTCAGTAATTCAAACATTAATACCATGCAAACAATAATATTTATACTTACTGTTATTTCAGACCTGTTACGTACAGATTTATGTGTAACACAGAATGCTAGATTCTGTAAAATTACAATTGTCTGTGGGAATTAATTTACATGGGAATGTACTATATTCCATGTCTCCTTGTTTCCCTTCCCATATTTCACTTTTGCCCATTTAATACCTTCCCCAACATTCTCATAGGGAAAGCCATTTCCATGGTCATCTCTGGTCTACAGCATCTATCAATACACATCATTGAGCGCAATTACAACTGGGATCGTTAACAAAACACATAACACAAGAATGAAACTAGACAGAAATGATACTAATATCAAGCACAAAAACAAATAGAAATGGTGTTTCTAGGTTCAAGTAAAACGACAACAACGTGCACTTGACAATAGACGACTCGACTAGTGTGTACGGCAAGCACAGCTTATTGCAAGACATTTGGTTACAGCAGTTATTGCGGTCGTGTTTACCGGTCTAGTGATCAGCTAACGCTGTTGGTCAAACCAACTTGCACCCAGCAAACACGGGTCAAAGATCCACTCTTGTTGGCGTTGCTTTGACTGTGTTGAAAAAAATAAAAGTGGCATATCCACATCTTTGAATGGAGAATAGCTCATTGGAAAACATTTAGTTTACCAAAAACCTACTCGTGGCAATATGAAAACTGAGCAAATTTTATTAATACTTTTAACAAGGGATTGAATATTAAATCCTTGCTTTTATGAGTACAAATAAGGTACATGTATGGCTAGGCTGAACTGCAGAGAACTTGAGAGAACCAACATTCCTAATTTCCTACAGCAGTCTGTGTTGTTAAATACATTTACTGAGAAATGCTGCAGCTCAAAATACTGACAAAATCATGAAAATGTCAAACAGCAACAAAAAAACAACTGTTCACTGACTACAGAATGAAAATAACAATGGTTCGTAGTAGTGATCAAACTTAAGCAAATAGCCCCCATACTTTGATGAGCACGGTAACAAATACTGACAAAAGTGTGTCGACCTTAGGATTTCTGTCACATTTGCCAGACACATGATAACCGGTCAGAACTTCATAAAAAATGACAGAAGTGTACTTCCAGTCGCGAATCTGACGGCAAATTCTGAAGCTTGAACCCAGACTTCCTATTCACGTTTGACAGTAACCAACCACAGCACTGTCTGTCTTAATATCAAAGATATTCGCGTGTAACAGAAGGGGGGGGGGGTCACCGGCAGCCATAATAATGATACGCATTGCCCGTCTGTATAACAATGAGGTAAAGGCCTTTACCTTTAGGTCTAATTTTGCAAACAAAAAATTATGTGCTAAATAACCTGAGCACACAACTGAATGCTGTTCATTCTGCATATTTTGTTTATCTGCGAAGGAAGCATTTTTCATTAGCCTATGTTTGACAGGGGCGGATCCATGGGGGGCCGGGCCCCCCTATTCTTGGCAAAGTCAATTTTATTTTCTACATTGTATACAATGTCTGAAAAAATATTTTTGAAATTGAATTTGGTTTTTATAGTGGCCGAAATCCGAGGAGTTTTTGGAAGTGTGGGGGTGTATGCGTGTGTGTGTGAATCGAAATCGTGGCCACTACTGTTTTTTGTTCTGCAAAGGCCCCATTTTGAATGATATCCGAGGTCATTCTGATCTCAAAAATATATGCCAGATTGCAGGAAATCGCATCTAATTTTACAAAATTTTCCGGGGAGGCCCCCCAGTCCCACCGCCGGCGCTCGCGCCTTCGGCGCTCGGTTCAGGGCTTCGCCCATTTACCGGGCCCCCTTTTCAAAATTCCTGGATCCGCCCCTGTTTGAATATTGCATATCATGTCAAATATAAGGATGCGTCACAAATCATCCAGCAATACTAGATGTAAGTCTGAAAACGATACAAAGAAGACTAGACATTCATATATTCAGCAAAGAAACACGGAAAAACATAACATCACACCATGCTTCCGTAGTTCGTCGACACAACAGAACGACAGCATCATTACGCTGAATGATTGTATTTGCTTTCAGTATCGAAACTCGCAGCTTATTGCTACTGCCAACACAGTAGTTGTGTACGGTACGAAATCACTCACAGTGGTTTGAGCAAGATGAACGACAACAAACAGTTCCGTGGTTACTATCAAGGTATGGAGACTAGAGATAGGCCCCTATAAAGTAGACTGGTATTCGCCGTCACTCGCACGTATCCCCATAGAAACTGTGCTAATAGACAGGAAAATATCTGATACTGAGCGGTATTGCTAACGTGCTATCGACATCGGAGCGCTGTAGCGCTATCACCACTTATTTATTCTGTTGTTACAGCTGTGTTTCAATAGGAAGTTACACAAAAAACTGCATGATTGAACATACTGCCATGATAATAAGCCTTGGACTATATGAGCCTGAAAAAGTAACTTGTTACGACACAACGTACGCAAAAACTGGCATAACAATACTGTGAACAGTGACCACCGAATTATTAGACCAATGTAATTTTACTTAAGTTTAAAAAAATTTTTTATCACGGTACCGGAAAACAGTTTTTTCTTATGGTCGCGCGACAGAAAATGTTAAGCAGATTTACGCTGACATGCGACGCAAACTGACCTATGCTTACCCGGCGGAATCTCAGGTGTAGATGTTGCTACATCATTAGAGGCCTATAGTTTCCTGGAGAGAATAGAGAAAGCAGGATAACGCCGAAGACTGCTGATGAACAAATTATTGAATTAAACAGCTGCATGCTGTTACAGCGCAGTCGTCTATTCGATGCCAGTAACGGCCCGCTATTATTATTATTATTATTATTATTATTATTATTATTATATTATGCAGCGTTTAACGCGCCATGTGTCGGTCATAAGGCTGACGAATTGCAGGCGCGGGGTCACATGGATCTACGGGTAGCAGTTAGTGTAATAAAACGTTTTAAGTTTCTTTTTGAAAGTATTTGCAGTGACGTCCAAGTTGCCAGTGATGACGTGAGGTAGACTGTTCCAGGTGTGTGGAGCACTGTAGGTGAAACTGCGTTGAGCAAAACCGGTTCTCATCCGCGGAATTC
>Ga0126335_1001230_pt1 | contig 14077 bp, 12 predicted proteins | sample OlaspJWI45metaG_FD_108409 | JGI IMG/M metagenome (GOLD analysis project Ga0126335, IMG submission 108409) | Marine gutless worms symbiont microbial communities from Oahu, Hawaii - Olavius sp. 1 OAHU.JWI-45 metaG | ecosystem: Host-associated > Annelida > Digestive system > Unclassified | place... | reverse complement strand
TGACCATAGAGGGTACTTGTGTTGTTGTAAAGAAGTAGCCTAACCACTGATTATGTCAAGTGCCGACAATATATTATTTTTATATGTTTTTCTCGTTACTTATTGATCAACCCTCGTACAGCCCTGAGTGACTAAAACTAATACACTAATGGTGACTATCTTATACAGGGTGACTGATTCAGTTAAAAACACCCCGTAGGCCTACCCTATTATCTCAAAAACGCGTAAATATGTTTCTGCCAAATTTTTCGTCTTTATTTAGCGGAAAACTCCTTAATTTGCTTATTGCTTGGTGAATTGATGCAACATCAGAATCGAAGTTAATGCACATGTCTTTGCATAAATTTCCAACCCTGAGTAGCAAACACGGTAATGTTGCACGAGTTTAACTATATAGCCAACAATAACGAAATAGTGTTAACCCGTTTACAGACTGCTAGTAAAATAAAGAACAAAGCAGCCTCTATGCGGAGTTTTGTGTTAAATTAACTGAAAAATTTTGGCGCGAAATTATTCACGCGTGTATGAGATAGCCTATCGCGTTCTCGCGTTGGGGTGTTTCTTTCTATATCGTTGCAAAGACTGCCTTTTATTACACCACATCGAATGCATAAGATACGGACTATTGCGATCGATGATCTTGGACGTCTGTCAGTCTGTGTCACGCGGCTTTGCTGTGCAAACACGGCTGAACGGATCGACGTCCTGCTGGGGATGGAAACTCTTGGGGGACCGAATAAACATATATTGTGTTGTACGAAAGGTTCCGATTTTCCCCACAGCTTCGATGCAATGGTTATGTAATCCTTGACACTTGGCAGTGCATCCGCCTCATCGCCTAGCAACTTGTATTCACGTTGTGTGCGTAGTGTGTTTATAACAGTTGGAATGATGTTTGATGAACAGGGAGACTTGACGTCTGCGTTCCTCAGTGCCGACCGTCTGTGGTGCAGCACGAGCGTCACAGCGGCGGTGGCACGGCCAGACAGCTGGCAGAGTGCGCTCAGTACTGGAGGCAGTGTTCAATTCAACACAGTCGTTCTACCAAGTCAGCCAGCAGACGTTCTGCATGACATGGACGCCGAGTACCTCATGCCTGATGGCGGAAACAGTCGCGACAGCTGGTCCTCGACGACGTCTAATACCGCAGCTGTCTCAGAACATCCGCAGTGCTCCGTGTACGGTCTTCCGCCCCGCCAGCCGTCCCACTACAGACACTCTATGGATCAGCAGCATCAGCAGCAGCAGCTTCACATGTACGACTGGACTCAGCAGCATCACACCTGGGCAAACGTAGAAACCAATCAGTCCGGTAACCGTCATCAGATGTACGCACACCAGCAGCAGCTAGTTCAGGGCATCAATATGCCGGCATCACACAGCGATCAGCGTCAGTACCTGAGACCCACGTCATCACGCCATGCGCATCCGTATCAGTCAACATGTCACAGCGCTACGTGTCTCTATCCAGCTGTCAGCACTAGACTACGTCCAGTCATCACAACTGTGACGCCAGCGCAACATCCAGCAACACAGCGTGGTAAGACAGGTTCCATTTATAGCGTGGTGTAGTTCAAGGCCCAAACACTTGGCAGAGCGCCTCTTTAATTATGAGGTAACCTCACTGCAGTAGCGCTCAGGTATAAACTGTCGCTCCTCACTGGGCAAGTGGGCGTACACAGCTAGCCCACAGCTGCTACCCAGAGCGGAGGGCCACGACGCTAACCACTGCGCCACCGAGTTCTATACTTGAGTGGGACGTTAAGCCTCTACACACTCACTATACTTCTTAGCTGGTGCACTGCTCATCCCCAGTCTTGGGTCCCCATTTAGGTACGTATTTCTCTGTAATTTTCAGCGGCAAATTTTCGTAGTTGCATCGCATAGCATGAAGTCACTGCATGGATCGTTACTTGGCTGGAGCCGGAGACTGGTGTTAAAAGGTAGAGGTGAGAGTCATACACTTGATATAGCGCCCCTTAGTGAAGGAACCTCACCGCAGAAGCGCTCAGGTATGGCACGCGTTGTCGAGGGATTTCAGTTTTATCTGCACATTCACGCGTTTATTCACGAATAGAATAAACCATATCTGCCGTTGCATTGCCAGCTGAATTGAGCTAGTCCTCAATTACCGACCCCAGCGGGGATGGAAGTCGTGAGTCGGCCTAGGCACTACTACGGTGAGTAAACAATCTGCCCACGACCGCTACGTGACAGCTGTTACCTGTTCAAACCGTCACGCATCACAAGGCAAATGGAGCGCATGGGCTGAACACCGAGTAATCGAACCCATGACATCTCGGGCCGCAAGCCGCGACGCTAACTAGTAACTACTGAGCCACCCCAGTCATCACAGTTCAACGTGTATTCCATATTTGAATTTCTCCCCGCTAGCGTCAAGGAAATAAGTTCCTGACCAGCGTTGCAGACTTAGCAGGAAGCAAGCAGTCGCCTTCCGGCTTGAAAACTTCGCTTCAGGCTTTTATGCTTTTAGACAGTATATTTTAGTTCTTTAAAAAAATTATATAGAGTGAATCGTTTACAACTCAGCTAGTTATAGCGCGGCTGAGCTAATCGCACATAAGATGTTCGAACTGCGTTTGTGTATCAATGTTGTGCTACATCGTAACCGATGCACAATGCACATACACTTGTAATATTGCACGCAGACTCACTGACCAACCCCCAAAACAAGCCAAAACTAGGTCACCGTGGGCGGCTCGTCATACATTTCACAACATTACATAGCCATTCAGCTTGCGGATGTCATGTGTCTACAGGGTGGCCCAAAAACTGCACATTTCCATGCTTGATGTTAAATTGATATAGCTTTGTGAAATCTCAACCAAATTTTATAATTTTTGGCAGACTTACACCTGAATAGATTACTTAACAAAACAATGCATACACTGTCCACAGCACTTATTGCGCGTTTCTACACTACCTTGTAGAAATAATATTGTCCGTTTTCTATGCTGTCTCTAGATGAAATTTGCTCATGAATTATGTTGGCAAACAACTAAATAGTGTCAATCACACAAAGTTGTACTGATCAGTTTACAAGCAATGTTCAATATGTCCTCCTCTCTGCCATAAATTATAAAGCTTGGTTGAGATTTCACAAAGCCATATCAATTTAATATCAAGCAAGTGGAAATGTGCAGTTTTTTGGGCCACCCTGTATAACGAATTGTTGTCTTGTCAGGCTGGATAAGCGAAGGTAACCAGTGCATCAGAGCATCGTATGGACAGCCACATCCTCTATCAACTTACAACCAACGCACTACTTCATCACAGACTGCAGCACCTTGTTGGTATCGACTGGACAACAACCCTGCCTGCACCCAAATGCCAGCAGCCGCAGCAACATGCCAGTCTACTGGTGCACAACACTTCCAATGACTGATGGCCAATAGAGACAAAGCTATGAGCGTTACATTTTTACGTTTATTATAGGGTTGGCTTCAGCAAAATTCTCTACGACTGCATTTGGAACAACATAATAACGGTTATCATGAATGACATTATAAGATTACAAATCTTAGAATATCATTTGTACTGCAGTAGTTTTGAAATGGAATTTGATGAGTTTTATGCCGGTGACAGACGTGCAAGAAACTTGTACAAGAAACTTGCATCAAATTTTTGATGCAAGTTCCTTGTACAAGAACATCAAGTAGAACATGTTCTATTTCGTGCAACCGAAACTTGCACAAGAAAAATCTTGCTGCAAGTCGCTATGACAGTCTGACAGACATGCAAGTTTCTTGTACCTGTGTCACTGGCATTAGTCATAGAAGAAGATAAGCTGTATTCAATGGCTGATAACTATTGCATATAGAATTCTGAACATTATACATGTACGTACTTAGGAGTGGTGAACGGCAAGATTCTCCGAGTCTTCTTAAGAGATGTGGAATAGTTTAACGGTTGTTAATGTTATGAGTGATGTCATAACTGTCACAAATCCTAACAAATCCTACAGTATCTTTTTTCAAAGTAGCAGTGAAATGAAATCTGACAATAGGTTTACTTGTGGAAGAAGTTTTCAAAACAGTTTAAATGCACAATGTAGATAGTAGTGTCAACATGATGCTTCAGTTATGTAAGAAGGGGTATACAGGGTGGGCCAAAAAAGGAAGCCGCTACTGCATTATCAATAAATCATATTAAAACCTGCTAACAAAGCTAGTTTTTCATTAAATTTCAGGTCAAACAAGTACAATAATATTATAAGTTGATATTAGGTATTCTATTGATTAAATACTCTATGTATGACGTAATGTGCGACGTCAAGGCTGTTAATGTAGTGACGCTGTAATATGGTGGGGAGAATGTCAGTCAACATCACAACTGATGTGATTTGCACAATTTCCCGCGGACTTTTGTGGGTGCCTGAAGCAATTGTTGACTGCAATTGAGCTCTTCTACCTTTTTGATGTTAAATGACTGATGTTCTCGCCGACCTGGGATGTCTGCTGCCAAATTTTCAGTCAGCGCTTCCAGTTGCATCAATAACAAGCTATCAAGTCCACTCCTAGACTAATCTTTAGATGGAAATTCATGTAACAGTTTCTTCGAGCCCTATTTTCTCTTTTCTCAAGTTTTCAATTAAGATTTTATCATACACACTTATTTTACCCATATTGCAGCATCACCACATAATCAATAGAATACTTACTATTAACTTGTAATATTATAGTCCTTGTTTGGCCTCAAATTTAACAAAAATCTAGCTTCGCTGGCAGGTTTTAATACAATTTAGTGATAATGCAGTAAGGGCTTACTTTTTTGGCCCACCCTGTAAATATGCCAAGGACTGTCAGCGAATTGTAACTCAAAAATAAAACGTGCAGAAGAAAAACGTAATTGGTGAAAATCTTATTATCACATTTTCACATGTTAAGCAACAGTGTCTACAAATTTGAGTTTAATTTCGTCCAGACAGTTAAAGTATTTGACTCTGACTGTCAAAAATACACCGCATCAGCAGTCACACGAGACGCAATTCACAACAACTGCAACAGTCAAGATATGAAGCATATCACATTTCCTAAACTCGACGAGCTGTAAGAGTATTCATTCAACACAAAGTATCCCATCTAATCCACTAGTAGCATACTATAGCAAGTGCATAGCAACGCATAGCCTCCAGAGAGATCAATTCTCAGCTGCCTCCCTAGTCTCATGCACCAAAGTAGAGTCGTCTTGGATGTTCTTCATCCAGGTGTTTCGAGGTCAACCAAGGTGGTAATATCCAGTTCTCCACTGACCACAGACAAAAGATGATCAAAGAAAACATCACATCATGACAGTGTCTACAATGTGTCCATTGACGATTCTTCATCAGAACTCGCACTGACAGCCGCTGCTGCATCTGCTTTCTCCTCATCATCATCCGACTCGTCTCCGGACCTGATGTAAAACAGAATATCACACAGAGTGCGAATACAACTAAGCTGGGTTTTACCTCCCACTCAACCCATAACAGGTCATTTCCATGACGAGTATTTCCAGACAATCAACTGCACCGCTACTGACAACCGGAACTGAGTAACAAAAATAAAACATGCATTGCAAACTCAGAATATTTAACAGAAACAAAAAAAGTAACACAATGTAAATGTGGTTTAGTTGCTGTTAGAACGTGGCCAGGTAACAAAGTGGATCCACTACTACTAGCCCAGAGCTTGCACAGGGCTTACATACTGACACTTCACCGGTTAAGTCTATTACAGAAGACAAAAGAGAAACTCAACAAACATAAAGCATACTTAGAAGATTTCCTCCGCACAAGCAGTGACTCGATGAAAGCCATACACAGCATGCTCATTGGTGGCATTCCATGAAGAGGATTACTCAGCACCTGCAATAAATATACACAAACACATACAGAAAGCACTATATAAACTGTGCTGTCAAAGACAACACATTGCAACATCAAAGATGTGTGTGTTGTTGGGCAAAGAGTTCAATTCGGGAAGTGCAGACCCTGGAACAACTACTGCATGGCCAGACAGCAACATCCATGCTCGGTAGCACAGCTTGCTTGCTAGCTGCAAGCTTCATCTCCAAAGCTGCAACATGACTTGCTTCGAACTTAGCAGTGGCTTCTTTGCATTGGGAGCGCCACAAGTCACACTCCAGTAGCTCCTCACACGAAGCCTTCGGCTGGAAGCCACACTTCACGAGGTTCTCATTAAGACTCTCTTTGTAACGCTTCATGGGTCTGCCTGGTAACCGCTTGCCAACTGCCCAAAGACAACCTGCTTTGCGATGCAGTCATTTGGCACTCAAATGACGTGACCACTCCAGTAACACTGTGTCTGCAGCAGGAATGTCTCAATGCCCTGGATGCCACAAATTCGTAAAACTTCAGTACTTGGCACTCTATCCTGCCACTTGATGCCTGCTGTTTTGCACAAGCAGCACACGTGAAACTGGTCCATCTTATGAAATAGGTGCCGGTACAAACAGAGAGTAATTATATACACACAGGCATGTTAACAGTCGCAAAGTGTACTATGTGCTATAAACTGTCACTGGTATAAAAAATAACTAAAAGTAAAATTGGTTTGTTTATAAAGTTAAATTTAATTTTCCAGCAGCACGATTACTGTAACTAATCCAACACCAATATGCCACACTTTGGAAAAATTGCGTACAAGTTTATAAGATAAAAAATTTCAAAATTAAACTTTGGTTGCAACCTAAATATATTACAACAAACAGTTTCAAACCTCATCAACAAATTTGGAGTCGGTTCTTGACAGCTGGCTGTCGCGGGAAACTTGCTGTGAAGTTGGCACTCCACTGCTGCTTTGCTCGGCCACCAACATGCCAAGCACAGACAGCGGAAGGTTCTGTTCCAGCTTCTACAGCAACAGAGCATGCAATTTTAACACGCAAGCTGAGCAGAATTTTAATATCAACATATATGAATGGTAGTATAATTCTGAAAGGTGAACAGCTAACTTTGTTGCAGGAGTATGCACGAAGGAACTTGAAACTACGATCCAATTAGGACAGCTGCTACATTAACATTAGAAATAGAACGTAAAAATCAACAATTGCCAAAACATAGCTACAATAAGCAAGTTGAGTCACATTTCCCAACTTCATACGTGACTGCATACAATAAGCATACATCTACAAGAAAGTATGCATAGTGCAATATGCAGACTTTATTGCTGTATAATTCATTACTGTGATTCACAGTAACCATGTGTAGCATCACACTACACTTACACTACTAACAGCAGACGTTCAACAGAAGCATTTTTACATACTTACCAAGTTTGGAACACTCTCTTCCTCTAGCTCGTCAGCATAGAGTAAAGTAAACAACTCCTAATATATACCACACACAACTTACTCACAGTTTACTAACATACTTTACACATCACAAGCCACTGTACCCTCCCAATTACAGAGTTATATATCTATCAATCCAGTAAAGCAACAAGTGCTTGACTATGCTGAGATGGTATGCACCTTCTTTGTCAATTCACAGCACGACCACAGTCAAAAACCCTATGCTAGATGCAAAACACTGTATTTTTATGGTACTACAACACTGTGGTGCCCTAGCATGAACCCAATTGTGGAACGTTATGGTACCCAACTATGAATCCAGAGACGTTATGATACCCTTACCCAAATTCAGTTCATAGCTGGTACACAAAACGTCCCATGACTGGGTTTAGGATACCATAACATCACAGTAGGAACCACAACAATCCTCAAGTGTTACTGCGTCATGTGGTACAAATCATATTTCGATACTTCAAACCGTTTAGGCGTGGCTCACTAGCGCGACAGACGGAATTGTGATAGCATTAGCAGCGTCTAACACGCCAGACGTGCGCCAAAAATTATAGCACGGGAAAGCCTTTATAGGTATAATGCTAAGACATGCACTGCGTCGGGTTAAGCCAGCACAATGCACTTAGTATTGGCTTCCAGTCAAGGAAGCAGTCGCTACAAGAAAGAATAGTCCTTCCTGATCTCCATGTCAATAGCCCTCAGCCAGACACCAGCTTACACTGAGAGACCACAGACATGGGGCTAGTGCATCACATGGTGACTGTTCACTCCCCAGCCGTTAAGCCAGTAATAAAATTATACTGCTCAATGACAGAGGCACATTGGTTTAGAATAACTTGCCCGAGGTTATTACGCAGCGGTACCCAGCTGAGCTATTACTCGTATCGATCACACATTGGACGTCACTGCAGAATGACAAAAACGCAACTCAATATAGAAAAGTAAAACTAAACTCATACCATCTAAAGATATCACAACAGCAAAGACAGGAAGCACAAAACACATTATGCCAACAGACTCGGACACAGACCTGGTTTGCTGTGATGAAGTAAAGGCGAGCTGTGTTCTGCCAGCAGAGGGCACCACTGTCACCGCCTAATGACTTCGACGGCACAAACTGTGCTGCAGACACTTGTGACGAACAGACATTTGAATTTCGGTAGACAAACTTTGGAGATTTCGGCGACAATACCATCACTAAACACAAAATACATGACAAACTTGTTTCAGCCAGACTGAATTACAGCAAACATTATGAATAAAGCAGTCAATGTGACTTCAAACATTTTGAGTGCATGACCACATTATGCATGCAATGAACTAAAGCAGCTTAGCTGGTTAATTACCGACAAAGCTTAAAATCTGAACATGCTACACATTCTGATGCATCTAATTCACACTGGTCAATCACTGCATTATTTTAGCATGCTTACCATCACAGAGTTCTTAACGTTTCTCGGAACAAGGTACAAAAACAAACGTGTAATGCAAAAATGACATACGCAGTGGTCCGAAAAAATTTGACATTTTATATTTGACTAAAGTTTGGCGAATCATAACCAATTATTTTACTACAGTCGCACGTGGAATTTCTTCACAATTAAAATGATACAAAAATCATAAAAATCGGTTAAGATTTGCAAAAGATATAGTCAAAATGTAAACTGTCACGTGTTTATGCGAAAATAAACAATAAGACATTTATCGACATAGATAAACAATAATCCATCGAAAGGTGAAATAAGCAGGACTTTATCATACGACTTTGGAACCTGCGAACAAACAAACACAATCGAAATGTATCACAACAACTAAGTGTCATAGCATAGTAAACAAACACACTGACTCTGAGTATCATGTGTAAATACGGCAATCATGTCCGACGCAGGATTTGCAGCAATAGTTGCCACGTGCAACAGTAAACTCCACTGCACTATATAATCACAAAATGCACAGACACAGTCACAGTGAAAGTGAAACAGAAGTTAACATCAATGAAATAACAAAATATATCAGAGCTCTAACTTATTAATCGATCAATTTACATAATGCACAGCTGCACAGCAGAGAATGCAAATTTTCCACTTGCGTTTCCACTGTACACAACACCAGCTACAGAAAATACAGTAAAAATAAAAATTATGCGGTGCCGCAACTGACAATTCATTTTTCCCATAACTCCGCCAACGTGAGGAAACGAAAAGTCGACCTTCTAAGTGCAAAATGATATGCTTCATTAATAAAGTGGCTTTACTAATGAATGGAAAATAATATTTAAAATAACGTGATAAAGCGTTGGACTGTGCTCATGTCTCTTCGTTTGCCATGACTATAAACTGGTTTTGTACTCAGCAATTTACTACTGCTTACTACCATCAGAAACCAATTTGGGAATAGCCTACCAAATCCAGTATCAGCAATCCAATTTATCAATACAACAAGGCCACAAAAGTTTAGTAAAAAGTTAAACTAAAACTAACTAATAACCACTGAGTTTGATGCTATGTCGATACGTCACTTCATATACTGTAGTTTGTGTGTAAGTCCCCAAGAATCGTAGCCAATCATCAGTATAAAATCAGACTACTGAATGTTATCAATCAATCAACAATTAATTGACAAAACCTGCTGATTAATTGATTAAAGTTTTTTTAATCAATTAAACGCTCTAAAATTATGGACTAGCGATCTGCTCACACACCACCACCGGGCACCCCCACGCCTGTAAACATCCTTCAGGTGTAAGGATACCACATGCCAAATTTGGTTGAGATGCGCTGAAAAATGTGGCTGTGCATAAGAAACAGAGAACTTACAGACAGACACACACATAGTTTGTGTTTTATATATATTAGATGTACCAGATATCTCGCTGTATCCAGTTCCAGCCAGACACTGGACACTCTTCACTATCCCGTTCTGGTTCCTGAGTCAAAAAACTGGATTATGAAACCAGATAATCGTACTTACTTATCATTTCATTGATTACTCGTTAGCCATTCTGGCGAGCCCACAGCAGTGACTAAGTACAGTACTGTGAAGAACAGAGTCAGCTGACTCCTTTGCTGTTTGCCCTGGATTCACACCAGGACATCACAAGCTCAAACATGAAACTTGTGACTCCACCCATGCAGCAGTCTGGGTGTCCAAGTCAAACTAGTACTGTCCGCAAACTACTGAGTGCTCACTCAGACGGTGTAGTCGAATCAACTCAGTTGTCAATGTGTCTTATGGTCCTTACGTCAATATCCGATAAATTCCAGTTCCAGCTGGACAGCAGTGAAAACACCTATCTGGTACAACCCCGGTCAATATAAAATTAAAATTAAGCCAAACAACATACCAGCAAAGTTGATCAAATTCCACGAGTAGAGTTTGTCTTCAGTTGTAAAAAGCAGCAGATGGCTGCAGTTCTGATGACCAAATACTACTTGTCTGAAACACAAACGCAATGAAACAACCAGAAAGTTTCACTTAATTAGCACCTCAATTCACGCTACATAACTGAGTCCTGATCAAAAACTTTTTAACCCTTTTAACAATTAACCAAAATATCAGTTATACAGTAATGATTTCCAAAGTACCTATTATGCATAAGATGTTACATATGCTCTCTCCTTAATAACTAAATATATACTGCTAAGCATTAAAAATCTAAAAACTCTCGATGCCCCTGTATGTTAAAATTATAAGAAATTCACCCAATGTAGCAGTTGGTGACAAATCTACAGCAAATGCGATAACATAATAACGTCAACTCAAACGTCATACGTATAAGTTGCTGTATCAATTCATCACACCTGATGGTAACTTCACTGCCGGGAATAGATACGACATCCTGATGCATCGTATTGTACTCCGGGTCCCATAATGTGACAACGTCTTTGAACACGACGGCCAACACTGACCCATCCTCAGAGAATGCCACCTCGCCAGCCGGCTTTTGTCGATAAAACCCGACAGAAGTACAACTCCAGCTCAGCTTCTTATCTGAATAAACACAACAACGCTGAATATTCTGTTTCTTGTTCGGCAACAAAAGAAAAACACAACAACAGATTTATTGCTGTCTCCTACAGCGTGGCACACAGCATCGTATCGCTCAAATAAATGACAATAGTCATTTTACGCATCTGTAAAAGGCAGATTGGTTTGAAAGATGCTGCAGTGCTGTCACGACCGAATGCTTGGTTCTTCAGAGAGCTTGTTGAACTAGATGAGTAGATAGTGAACGCAATTTTTTAAACTATATACATTTCTATTCACACGGACTATAAGTAAGTAAGTAAGAAAATTTAAGCTTTCAGCAGCATAATCAAACATGAACGACAAAGAAAGAAGCATGCGTCCGTTCTCTTCAGATCTCACGAGTCAAATAACCAGATGAGGTCATCCCAGGCCCATCAGGTCAGCCAAGCCCGCCTGTGGCCTACAACGCCGCTCCGCCCCATTACATGTGGTCTATCAGGTAGTCAAGTAAAGGCCTGCATGGGGGGAATTTGATCTCCCGCCCCGCACTGCCCCGCCGACATTTACCCCCGCCACTGCCCCGCCTCCGTGGCTACAGACCCCACCCAACAACATGTTTATTTTTGTATTAATTACGCAACAAATGTGTAAAATTGAAACTTGTTTTAGTCTTGCATGTGCAAAGTGTCTGGACACCACTGTTCCAGGCCTCCAAGATTACAGATGTCCCACCGACACAGTTCCAAACCCCGACACTACTGTTCCAGGCCCCCAAGACTACAAATGTCCCACCGACACAGTTCCAAACCCCGACAAGTATGTAGTGTCTTTTCGAATTTTCAAGACCTTACCTTAGATTTACCCCTTCCAGTGACTAACATATCGAGCAGTCCATTCTTTCCACTCATCTCTGTCCATTGCCTTGAGACAGACGTCATTCCACGCCATGTCCATCGGTTCAATGTCTCTCCAGATGGTGCCCTTCCAGGTAATGTGTGGTCAACTTTTGTTTCTTCTTTCAACAGGAACCCACTGAAGTCCTGTTTTGCTCTGATGGAGTCTTCTGCGTGTTACACATGGCCAGAACAAGTAAAGAAATCTTTTTTGGCACTAGCATCAGAAACAGTCTGTGGTGCTTTCTCCCTTACAGCTTCATTCTTACTTTTCCAGCTGACAGTCAGTATTCTTCTTGGCATAAATTGTTTTTAACTTGCATACTTACGCACTGATTTACTCATTATACCACTATCTCAGTTGCAAAAACATGCAACCCATATAAACAGAACACTGACCAAGCAGTTCAGTGTCAGTGGACAGCGACCACAGTTTGAAGTTGCCATCAACACACGACGTCACTGCTATCAGCATCTGATCATTGCTCAGCAAATTACTTGGACGAAATATCAGACTACGGACTGTGGCCTGATGCGGCATATTCACACAAGTGTTGAGAACAAAGCTGCACACCACATGCATACAGTCATGATGACAATAAATTCATATAATAGGTAAACTATCGTCACAGGGTCCTCAGTGCTCTGCTGCATGTGCACAAACCACACGCATGGTGGCGTGACGTAAACGCTGTTTGTGCATATACGTGGCGCCACTGTGAAAGTGGAAAGAAACTAGCACCTTTTACCATTTGCTGGTTCTTGGCTAAAAATTTGTTGAATTAATTACTAAAGCAGTAGATAATTTAAAAACAAAAAGTTTAGGCATGATCCACACACCATGGGCTATGTTTGTGCCAATTTCCGCATTTCCACTATTTGCTGTTTTGGAGGCAGCACGAGGAGAAGAATGTGCTCAATTTTGGCATTTTTAGAGCAAATTTTGTCACAATTAAAGAACTTTTTCCAAAATCTAAGTGCACTCATCATCCGCATACTAGACTTTGTGCTAAATTTAACGTTCTTAGGCCAGTCCTGAGATGTCATTTGGAGAAAAAACCCACCCACCAGACAGACACACAGCTTATTTCACCATCCGTGAACATCAGTCCTCCGCAGCGAGAAACAAATAGTTGCAACAGAAATAAGCCTCAAAAACACTGCTGAGTATTCAAGGTTACTGTGACGCTCAATGAGCTGAGTTTAACATCAGTCACCAATCAATCGAGTCATTCCAGATTACAAAATGCACTGAAGCCGACAACCAAACCTGCAAAGAAATAAGAAAAAACATGAAAGCTGAAGTAATATGAGTACACTGGTCATAATTAACAAAACAGAATGTGCAAAAATGCAAAAAAAAACAGAAACGTATACCAGCAGACCTTAGTTCGTTTGTTAAAACTACTCCCATCAATAAGCTCCCGTTTATCACTGGGTATAAAGCAGCAAAAGATAAGCACACAGCAGTTCAGAAACTCCTCAAACAAAAAGCATGTCCCAGAATCCCTCTGCTGCAGGAAAGGGGGGAAATACACACTGATGTGAAAACCTGTTTTTCTGTTTGCTATAGAGCCAGAACTTGAGTCGAGCTTCTACAGCCGTCAGCCCATCATCTCGTCGTTCAAACGTGGCGAGCCAGTCACCGGCATCGTCGAATGCGGCACACTGTACATCTGTTGGTATCAGCGGATTGTCAAAGTTCTCAGGTGAGATGTAGTTGTGTCCAACAACGTTCAGCTGCAGTCAAACAGCATTATATCAACAGAATGAAGACTGAACACCAAACTGCAACAGAAAACTCACGTAAACAACGGCATAAAGAAAACAACACAAGACAAACTGCCTATAGTTTAGTGCAAAAACACATAAAATACACATTAGTACTC
>Ga0126335_1001229_pt1 | contig 14082 bp, 12 predicted proteins | sample OlaspJWI45metaG_FD_108409 | JGI IMG/M metagenome (GOLD analysis project Ga0126335, IMG submission 108409) | Marine gutless worms symbiont microbial communities from Oahu, Hawaii - Olavius sp. 1 OAHU.JWI-45 metaG | ecosystem: Host-associated > Annelida > Digestive system > Unclassified | place... | reverse complement strand
GTTGGGGGAGTGGGTGACGGGGGAGGGCGATTGGGTGCGAAGGCTAGTTACCTGATAAAATACAAAACTACACTTTGGATGTTGTTTATGAAACTCGGCAGTGTACATTTAACACTGATGACTCCAGATGACTGATGACATTTTCACGATGACAGCACTGTAAATTTTATCATCGTGGTTGTTTTTCTGTTTTATTTTGCTTTGAACATAAATGTACAATAAATGGTAGCATTTTTAAAGTGCAAAAGTATTGTTGTTTCATTTTTTAAAGTAAGGTGCACACAAAATGAAGGTGGTGTGATAGATTTTGCTATAGTTGCATGCAGCATTTCTCCAGTATTAAAATGATCAAAAAGTACAAGACTTGGTTAAGATTAGCCAATGTTGTAGTGAAATATAGACTGCCACATTTTTTATGGACCACTGTGTATATTGGGCTACTCTGCCTGCCCATCCCTTTGTGGATAGGCACAGGGAGTACCAGGTAACGTTCCTGCAGTATAAGTAGACAGGTTAGACACACAACATGATGTAGCTTCATATACACTACAGTGTGTAGTATAAGCTGCTGACTGGCTGAGGCATACTTCGAAGTAGGTAAGCATGACTGTATTATAATGCAGTGCAAAACCAGCTGACAATGTCAAGCAAAGTCAGCCGCATTTGGTGATATGACAGCAATAAGCTTTAATACAGCAAGTTGGCATAATTTGGTGAGATCAGTGCATGGAAATGGAGAGAAGCTATGAAGGAAAAAGACTTGGAAGAAAAGTATTTAAGGTGAGAGCACATTACCCTGTGACATGGCATAGTGAACAGTCGGTTCAGGAGAGGGGCAAGCTATTGGAGGAGAGTTGTGTGGTGTATCTGACTGATAAGGAATAGGACTTTGAGTGATCATCTGTGCCTTTGGAAGGACTTGTAGTTAATTGTAAACTCACAACTGCGGTAGTCTTGTATTACAGTAATTAACATAATGGAGCAGTCTTTCAGATGAGGTCATTTCATCCACATCAGGTAATATTTTTAAGATCACGTTAGCTGAATTCTGGGCAGATTAAGAAGTCTCTGATTATAAAGCCAGTATAACTTTGAAGAAATCATTAAGGTATTACATTACGTGTCAGTTTATAACCACAAAGTGGTACAGACTACAGAGACTTTGCATTCGCCCATATTATATCTACCACCACCACCACTACTACTACTTATATCAGGCTCTGATGTTCTGATGATGATTAGCTTTACCTGTCACAGGTGGAGCATACTATCTGATATCACGCAGCCTGGGTCCAGAGTTTGGTGGTGCTATTGGCATAGTGTTCTCGTTGGCTAATGCTGTTGCCGCTGCCATGTATGTGGTGGGATTTGCCGAAACTATTCGTGATATCTTGAAGGTATCGTTTCCATCTTGATTATGCTGTTGTTGAACTGTGCCACTTTCAGTAATTTTTTTAACTCTTTAACACTTTTACTTTTGTCATATGTGCTAAAATGGGGAAAGCAGCTGTTACTTTTGTTGGTAATTAGAACACAGGATAATGGATCTTAACTGATAGGATCGGATGGTTTTCAAAGCTTAGATAAAATATCTTAGTGTCATTATGTATGAATTGCAGAGATTTAATTTAAATACATTGCTAACTGAACGAAGGATGGTAGAATGCAGTTTAAATGTTCTTAAACATATTCTTTAGGTTGGAAAAACACTTATATGAAAATTACATCAATCTCAACCAAAACTTTTTACCTTAACATTTCTGATTTGCATTTTTCAAATCTGCTTTTAGTATATGGTTCTAATGCGTTGTATAGGTTCTAGTTTTATGTTTGTCTGTGTGTCTGGCTGCATTTATTGCAAAATAAACTATATATTTCAGTCTCTATCCGAGGCCTTTGTCAGAAGAAGCTTGCTCAGTTCTTCGAGTTCTTGCTATGGTAGTGATGCGACGTGGCAAGAAAGTTTTGGTTGTGATTGATGTAATTTTTCATATAAAAGTTTAAATGTTCGTTATTTTTAAGGCTTGCGCGCTAGCTGCAAAGTGAAACCTTTTTGTTTTACCACGTGAAATTTATTTATTTTTATTTTGCAAGCTGATATCTCTGCACTCGCTGTATGGGTGGATCTTTGTCATTCTTGTGTCATTTGGTGGGTTTCGTTGCGACGTTTGTTTTCCGTTCAGACATCTGACAGATGTGCCTCCTAAATTTTACAAGGGATCAAAAACCGCAACATTTGGAGCCATTTTGAGCTGTTTTTCCAACCATAGACCCGATTGGACGGCAATCATTCTAAAACAGTGCATTTTTCGGAATGCCAAAATAAACTTGTTCTGCGCAGATGATTGGGTTATCATGTCCTGAAATTTGGTGAAGGTAGGTACTCCCATCGCTGGGATTTGGGCCCCAAAATGTGCGAAAATGGTGATTCGGAAGTTAATATCTCTAAAACGGGTGAAGATAGAGTGATACTATATGCAAGTGGAAAGTAGCGCAATGTCTCTAGTGTCTTCATCGCAAATTTTGCAATCGTCTGTTTCGGGTTTTTCCAAAATAACGCGTTCAGTAGAGGTACCCCCATCACGATAGTGAAAATCTGCATAAAAATCCCCTATATCTGATAAACAGTACGAGATGTATATATATATTATTGCTGTTTGGCAGTGTTGTTTCGTTGAAAAAAAGCTAGATTCGGAAGTCAGTTACTCTAAAACGTCTAAAGATAAAGCCATAGTGCCTGCAGGTTTAAAGTAGTGTAGAGTCTTTACTTTCTTTATGCAGAATTTTGCAATTGAATTTTGTTTTCGAGGCCTGAACAGAGTAACGAGATATCTTCACAGAAGTCGGTGTCTTGATAGAAAGTGAGATGCCTGACAAATTAAATATGTAAAATATGTTGTGCACACAGTGCGAGCCTTCAGGTGGCAATACAACTGTAACTGCCACGTTTTCTAGTTGTTCATGTTTTTGTATTAGGCATTCGTGTTTGTCATTGTCAAATATTGGTTAATTGTATGTTTTAATGTGGCTTAGTCAACTGAGTTCTATGTCAGCAACTTAACACTAACGTCTTTAATGTTGTATCATCATGACTGCAAAGTGGCTCCTACAGTGTTTTCATCATAGCACCACTGCAGTCATTTAACTGTTCTTATTTGTCGTCTCAGTTGTCATTAAACACTACTGGCCTTCTCAAAGTTCAAAGCAGTATCTGAAATTACTTTTTAGCAACTGTTAAATTTCACAAAAATTTGAAAAAAATGATTTGAGCAGCCAAACCTGGAGTCTGCAACGTGATTCTGTTGAAGACAGAACAGAACAGGGGAAGTTGCATTATTGCCACACATGGTTTGCATAGTACGAACGAAAAGGTGAGGGCAAATGGTCATGTTGTTGGATTTTTATGCATATTTCAGTACAGTTATTTTTGTGTACATGCTAACAGGAGTACAATAGTTTGATGGTTGATGAGATCAACGATGTCCGCATTATTGGAGTGATAACTGCAATTGTAATGATGGGGATTGCACTGGCTGGACTCAGCTGGGAATCAAAGGTAATGAGATGCAGCGGCCTTCTTTTACCTGCTTTGATATGACCTACGATAATGACTTTTTGCTGTTGTGATGCTGTCGTTCTTTTGGAGAGTTTTATTGTTATTACTTACTGGGTTTTTGCCATTTTTAAGCTCCCACCCAGGTGTGCGCAGTGTTCGTCCATGACAGCTTACTATTTTTTTCTGTCGTAATATCCCAGAACTGTAGCGATATGTGTCAGTGGCAATGAAATTCTCTGCAATTGTTGATATATGTCTGTTTTAGTGCAAACATTTATTTGCACACAAATAGAGTGATTGTCAGTTGTGACTCACAATGTCCATGACTTTTAACATAAATGTATGGTGCAGAGAAGACTTAATTTTCATCAAAAATGTTTTTGGAAAGCTGTTTCTGTGAGCAACTTGCACTATTTTGACTGCTTTCTGATTGCATTAATTTTGACTAGTTTTTATAGAGAATTGGCTTGCAGTGAAGTTGATCTGTGGCATTGTCTGCATGTTTTGCAGGCACAGTTGGTTCTGCTGGTGATTCTGTTGGTAGCTATTGTAAATTTCATGATTGGTACATTCATCCCGCCATCTGAGATGCAGCAGCAGAAAGGCATTTCAGGATACAGCAGTATGTAGCAATCCTATCGGGCAATTGTTTTTATTGAACATCATGGTAAAAATCTGAAAATGATTTGGAAAAATGAGCATGTGGTCTCTAAGTATTTTTAGCAATATTTTGCCCATGATTATGTGTATATTATTGGGTACTGTTCTTCCAGCAGAATATTTATATTCAGGTATAATATGATACAGGTACATTACATGTAGCTAAACTTATCAGCCAGTGATGGGCGATGATTTGATTTTAATATTATTCTGCTCATATGTTATTTTGTTCGTTATCATGGTTTGTCTTCAAAAGTGGCACGCTGTACCAAAGCACTGCAGTAATAGTATGCAGCCCATTGCTGGATTTGGTTTGTGTTGTTGCGGTGTGATGCCGTCAAAGAGATTCATTGCATCTGTTAATCTGTTGTGGCACTTGTCATATGCCACTTTTCGATATCATAGCGAATTTATGTTTAGAAATTTGTTGAAATTTCTTGCAATTTCTGATATATGTCTGTTTTAGTGCAAACATTCCGTGCAAACTTTGTTCCCTGTTTTCGAGATGGACACACATTCTTTTCCGTTTTTGCTATCTTCTTCCCAGCTGCGACCGGAATTCTGGCTGGAGCAAACATCTCGGGTGATCTCCGTGATGCCCAGAGAGCAATACCAAAGGGCACGCTGGTTTCAATCCTGAGTACCACGATAACATATCTGATTGTGGCATGGATGGCTGGGTGGAGTGTGGTAAGAGATGCCGTGGGGCCAACTGCGGACTACAGCGGCAATGATATGTCATTATCAGAAAATTCAACATCTGCAGACAATAGTGTGGTGGGTAATGACAGCATTAGTGGTGTCTTGCAGAACGAAACCGCGTCGTGTGCCACACACAAGTGTAAATACGGATTGCTCAACGATATGCAGGTTACTTTTTGAAAGTGAAACGTTTTGTAGCGTTTGTTTAAAATTGATTCTTAGCTCGGCTGGTTACAGCCTAACTGAGCTAATCATACAGGCTGTTCAAACTGCATCTGTGTGCATATCAGTGTGTGTGTGTCTGTCTGTGAGTCTGTCTGTTTGTTAACCAGGGTGTCAGATATTGTAACCGATGGACATAGAGACTTGCAGTATTGCACGTGAAGACCTACTGATGCATTCTGATAACCAACCAGAAACTAGGTCACCGTGACCTACTATAGCCAGCTGAGCTGCACTGCCCATGGGCAACTTGTTATCATTAGTTGTACAGTTGTATTTTGTAATGCTTAGCTGTCTCATTGTACACAGTAAGCTGGGCACTAAACTACTAATGATTAACATTGCTATTGATAACAGTCTGATATGGTATAAGTATTGAACGTGTATTTGAACTTGACATGTGGTCAGTGTAGTTTCATTACAAGTGTGAGATGAAAAGAACAACTTTCTTAGTAATCCGATGTTCCAGGGTGATTAAATTCAGCCACATGCATGATAGATTGGCTGACAGGGTAGCTTTGCGAGTGATAGTGATGACACCATTGCTCAGAAAGTACAAAAAACAATAAAAGTTGAAACTTTACAGTATATTGCATTATTGTAATTTCATAGTGTGATGCTGCAAGTTTGTGTACAGTCTGTGATGATACTATGTTTTCACAGGTGATGCAGTTAGCATCTGCTTTCGGACCAATTGTAATTGCGGGTATCGTCTCCGCAACTTTGTCTTCGGCACTAGCCAGCCTTATTTCTGCCCCAAAAGTCTTTCAGGTTAGTATTTTATATTGTGAGTTTTTAGTGAAAATTGGATATTGGATATAGAAAATGTTGACTGGCTGCGATTTTGAAAAAGAAGTCATTTTTACTGTCAACTCACAGTTTTCTGTATATTTAGCATTCTTGTAAATTATCACTCACATCTAAGTGATCTTTCTGTCATATTTTTGTGATACTTAATGTTTTGATGTGCCATTAAGAAACTTTCCTTACGTACTGACCAAGACTGGTTCTTGCCGCTCTGCCTCGTATGGCTAATGGCATTTTTTGCAGTTTTATTGTCGTGAGTGAGCTTACACATTTCAGTAGCCCTGAACACAACTACAGCAGCGAGATCAAACACATACCACATCAAGATGAGTATGTGAGAGTCATTAATTGATATACAGTACTCTGTTATTGCTATTCGTAGTACAGTTCCAGTGGTTCGTTGGATCTCCAGAACTGACTGCTGATATCCGCCAGTGTCGTGTTCATTTGTGAATAGTAATAATTTAATAATTCATTTTGTACTGGTTTGTGGTTTTGAGGCGGTGTGCAAAGATCAGATCTTTCCGTATATACATGTGTTTGCTACCGGTTATGGGAAGTCAGAGGAGCCGCGACGTGCATATGCCTTGACTTTCCTTATAGCCATCGCATGTGTTTGTATAGGTCAGTAATAATAGAACAAGACTGATATTCACTGGAGTGCCTATGAAACAATATGTTGTCAGTGATTCAAAACATTTAATAGTCCTGTTTTAATAAACTAATACCGAGTTTGTACTACTTAGTTACCTAAGTCATAAATTAATGGGTGGCCAAAGTAATTTGTCAGAGGCTGCCTCGAATGTGGTGCAATCTGGCAAATGAGTCAGAGGGTTCTCGATCTAATACAGTGTGTCTTGGGCCCCCATGAGTTTCCTCATTGAGCTATTCAGCCATTTTAGTGCAAGCATGTGACAGACAGACACACCAAGCTGTGGGATAATGGGTCGCAATAGGCCACATTCAGTGTAGTGTAATAATAGTAAAAAGTAGAATATTAGATAAAGTGAAAAGATAAGGTTGTTTCAGTTTAGACTAGAGTTAAAGACCAGGGGTCAAATTCACAAACGATGTCGTGAGATTTATCCTAATATATGTCTTGTGATCATCCTATGACATAAGTTATGATGCTATAAATGATTATTATGACATGTCGTAAGTCGACTGTACTGAACAAATGCACCATTTCAGTGGACCCAAAATGTGATTAGTTGGGACCGTTGGATCTATTTGATGTGATGACGTCAGGTTATGAGCAATTACACATTTCCACATGGTATTTTGCGTGTTAATAATATTGTTTTTCTATCGATTTGCCATCATCATCGCCAGTTGGCTTAAGACATAGGAGGTGATCATAATATTTTGGCAGAAGATTGGTCATAAATGTTCTGTGAATTAGAGATTTTGTTGTATATATACAGTGAAAAATGTTGTATGATATGTCATAAAATCTTTGTGAATTTGGCCCAAGAATTATAGCTAAATGTTTATATGTAAATGCATTTCATAGGTTTGATTTTTAGCTAAAGCTTAAGACTTGGTTTTTGCCAAAAATAGTCACTGATGATGTCATAGTATGCATTTCATTTATTGCTGTTTCTCTTAAATGTCTATGATCGTGATTGGCAGGTGATTTGAACCTGATAGCACCGTTGATCTCCAATTTTTTCCTGATGTCATACGCCCTTGTCAATTACTCATGTTTTGATGCATCTCTTGCCAAATCACCAGGTGTGCACTGTCTATTGCTTTTCAGTATTGACAAGTTTTCAGTGGGAGTATACGAGCTTTATTAATGGAGTTTTTGTGGCTATTTTTTTGTTATGGCTTTTTGTGATGGGTAAGATTTCCCGATCATGATAAAGAGAAAGCCACATTTTTACCTTCATGGCCCTGTCGTTTGTGTAGATGCTTTAAAGCATAATTTGATCGTGTTTACCAGCTGTTTAGCTCAGCTGGCTTCACTCTAGCCGAGTAATCATACAGACTGTCTGTCTGTCTGTCTCTCTGTCTGTCTGTCTGTTAACCAGGGTAAGCACTGGACATAGAGAGTGAGACTTGTAATCTTAACCTACTGACCAGCCCCGATCACAAACCAAAAACTTGGGCACCTTCATCTACTCAAACTAGGGGATCGTCACTGCCCGTGGACAGCTTGTTACTCTGTGGCATAGCTGTATACAGCAGTGTGTGTGATGCGTATGGTGCTATTGTAGGCTGGCGGCCAGCATTCAAGTATTACTCAATGTGGCTGAGTCTGATTGGAGCAGTGCTGTGTATTGGTGTGATGTTTATAATGAGTTGGGAGACGGCACTCGTCACTCTGGCTGTCATTTCTGTGCTCTTCATCTACGTCCACTATCGTAAACCAGGTACTGCAACTTTTTTGACTACGTTGCCCCAGGCTAGCCTCATAAGCAGTAGAATAGCTGCAGTCCATTTCCTGTTCAGATAGCATAGAAGGCACCTAAAGCACTAAGGCAGTACTCTTGGATAAAGTCGTGGTTGAAATGAAAAACTTTACATTGCAAACTAATCGCTACAATTTAGTAACATTTTAGCAGCAACTGATGCCTTTGTTGAATTGACTTTCACTCTCTGCATGATGTCGCAACGGAGAGCATACCTCCGTAAACTCTGAAATTACCCTGAGTTTGATAGTATTGGTTAGAATTGTTAGTGTGGTCAGTGTATAGTAGCTTTGGTAAGGCCATAGTACAGCATATCAAAGGGTCACTCATGAGATTGACAGGAAGATCAGACAAAGAGTTGGGGATAGAGAGAGATGAGAGGACTGTCATTGTGTGATGTATAACCATGTATTTGCATGTATAATATGATATCTACACATTCATCAGTGTTTATCTTTTGCACCATCTTGCCTGACCTCTACTGGAGAAGGGCTTTTTCCATGCTTGGGCGGTTGCCCTGAGTACCACTGTGATTGAGTCAATAGACATGTTATGTTGTGTGTCAGTTTGTGATAAAAATATTGTAGACTTAAATTGTAATAATAATTAATTTTTTTTATTTTAGACATCAATTGGGGATCGTCAACTCAGGCGCATGTCTACCGCAGTGCTCTTCAGAACACTATGAAGCTTGTCAGGGTCACTGAGCATGTTAAAAATTTCAGGTATACATGCAAAGTCCATTACTGTGTTGAGTGTGTTTTGTTTGGATATCTGGGTGCTTGGATAGTATTTGAATACTTGGATGTTGATTGAGCGACACAACATGCTGATAGCATGCTGATGTCTTGGACCAAGAGTTGGCTCAGTCAATGGACTTTCCATGTCACAGCTCCAGTTGTCGTGAACTCCTACTGACACAGCTGCACTCAGCCTCCATCAGTTGTGGACAATTCAGCGATGAACTGAGAACCTATTTCTTCTCACAGGACTACGTCTGATTCCTCCGAGAGCATATGAGTTAGCGCGTACATTTAATGTTTAACAATTATTATCTCATTACGTGTGCGCCAGCTATGCTGCAAGCAGGTATCGTTTTTGGCAGAATCTGTCTGTGCATCTGTCTGTCCACACGAAATATCAAAAACTACAGACAAGAAATTGATGGTGAACACCAGAAGTGGTTGGAAGTTGGTGAGATTTGGACTTGACCTTTGACCTTGAGCTATTTTCTAATTTTTTTTCATTTCACTTGTAATAGCCATACACGTTAGAAGTTTGGAATACCGTAACCTAGCAACTTCATCTTTAGTGTGAAGGCACATTTTCAGAATATACGTTTGAGTTTCAAGATCATGGGGTTAATATCCACGTCACGACAGCAAAACGTGGCCACACGCATGTATGTGCTCCCTGGGACACAGTTTACTTTTCTGTGCAGTGCAGTAGTTTTTTTAAACATTGTGTTCAGCTTAGCACAGCTGTTACGTTTATTGATTATACATGCATTTAGTACACCTGATAAAACTGATAATAGTAAGTCACTGTGTGAATTTGATGATTATGTAGGCCTCAGATTTTAGTGCTGACCGGGTTTCCACAAGATCGGCCTTCGTTGGTTGATTTTACATCGAGCATCACTAAGAATATCAGTCTTATGATCTGTGGACATGTCATCCTGGTGTGTATATGCTTCTGTTTTGTTATTAGTTTCTGACATTTAGTATTCTTCTTGCAGGTTAGAGAGGTTACATCTTACGTGCATTATGTATACATATGTATACATACATCACGGTACGTGGTATACACTGCACATACCGCTGCCATTTAAGCCGCATGACAGATAGACTGACAGCCAGACACCACAAACATTGGCAACAATAGTCAGAATCTCATGCATTTGATGCAGTCTACTGTGGTGCTTGAGAAATCTTGATCCGAGGATGACATTCCGCCATGGGCATTTTTATGCTTCCACGCCGGAGTAATTAATGTTTTCATGTGGGTGCAGTGTCTGTCTGTGATTGTCCTTCTGTCTGTCATATTGTTACAAAATGGCAGAGATGTTTACAATAAATTTGCGCCATGATGTCAGTGTGTTGGAGTGGGCATAGGCTGGCGAAGGCATATGCATTGTTTAAATGAATTTTTGTTTCGTATTAGTTTTTCCATTAATTTTGCGTTGGTTTTCCTGGCCACCTGTCAGTTTCCTACTTGCATGTTATATGTTAGAATATCTTATCGTGTTAGATGGCTAACGACCAGGTTTTGATCGTGAATTATGTAATAATACTATTGTCATATTGTGTTATATCTTGCAGGGCAATCCATATGAACAGTTGTGCGATGTGAGAAAATTATCACACCCTGCTCATTCGTGGTTAGCTCGCCGCAGAGCAAAGTCATTTTACACTGCGATAACAGCTGAAACACTGCGGCTTGGTGTCCAGTCCATGTTACAGGTGATGTGCTCACTTATAATCTTAAATCTTCTGCGTTGAATTGTCCTGGAGACGTTCTGGCAGTATTTTAATTGCTATAAGGACAAAAACTCTCAAAGCAGCACAGTGCTTTTGCTGCTAAAAATGACACCAGCTCCATTAATTTTACATGAATAGCAAGTGTTAAGCACTTGTTTGATTAAGACCGTGCAACACATATTTGATAATGTGCCGATAGTAACAAATTTGGTTACTATTGCACAGTATCAAATATGTGTGTTGTAAGTGAACAAACCAAGTAACGAAAGTCAGCGTAGTTGTATTTGTCTCTTCGTAATGTTTGTGTGTTACTTGTAACTGTTTTAGTCTGTTGGACTTGGTAAACTGAGACCAAACTTGCTGCTGATGGGCTTCAAGTCCAACTGGCAGACTGCTTCCATGCAAGCTGTTGCCGACTACTTCGCTATTATTCAGTATGTGTCTCTTGACATCTTGGCTGTCCCATGCCAAAGCTTTGTAGATCTTTTTGTAGCATTTGATTAGCAAAAATGGAATTCCACCTGAATTAGTAAATAAACAAATCTGAACTCTTATACCGCCATTACCGAACGGGTTCGGTTCTCAAGGTACTCCAGCATAACGCTGTTATTGACTATAGTCGGATACACCATTACGTTGATAGGCATTGAGTGCTTGTGCTCAGGGTGCTGCTAATGGCCTGTTTTCTGTCGATGGTGAATAGTAAAGAAAAGATGTAGTTTGATCATATAACTGTCATAAACTGCCATGAATGGCACCTCTGACACAACACTCTTAATGACTGTCTGACTGACAATCTGGCCTTGATGTGGAGTCGGGTGCCAGGTCGTAGCTGCTGGCATGTTACAGCGTTGGCACCTTGCTGTCTTTGGTAGGCCTGCGAGTGTCGTGTACAGTTAGCGTGCAAATTGCCATCTTGTTGAGATCATTCTTTCAAGCTTGTTCCTTTGCTCGTCTTTGTCTGCATATCCTAGTAACTGTCAACTGTTCCTGGCAGCAGTAGGCCTAACAGCACAGACTGCACAGTCAGTAGTTCTAAGTGCCTCACTGACAACTATCACAGCTACTGTTTACTGTAAAATATGCATGATATGCATGAAAAAGATGCTGCCACTAAGCTTCCTGTGACGTTTACCTCAATATTTGAAAGAAAAGTATTTGGCATCCAGCGACCCAGAACCCACAGAGTATTAGGCAGTATGAGGGTTAATACTGGCAAGTGATTACAGAGTTGCAGAAATGTTACAGCAGGTCCATATGGTGTTTCAGTGTCGATAATCATGTTTGAAAAATTACATTTGTTTAATTTGCACTTTAACAGCTTTTAAACTTTAATAGGCTCATTTTTAATTTTTATCGTCAGTAGTAATATGGCAGAAAAACAGGTACCATCGTACAGGCAAACTGAGCAGGCAAGCAGTGATGAACTGCACTTGCACCTGGTGTATAAAATACAAATGCTGAGGAAAGGTAACAGTCTGATGGTGACTATTTGGTGTGACTGATGCGTTGTTGTACAGCGATGCGTTTGACCAGCACTGTGGAGTCGGCATTTTGCGACTTCAAGACGGGCTGGATTGTGGGCCTGCAAAGCTCACCGTCCTCGGAGGTATATGGATTGCTTTCGTTATGATGATGCTTGTAACGTGTGTGGGAAATATATGGTTGGGATGTCTCAGAAACTGCAAATAGTTGAATGATTTATTAGCTGAATTAATGTAGTTTCGGTTTCTGGTCACTTGTGTGAGTGAGTGGGATGAGTAGGATGATTTATACATGCAGTCTTAAAGAGTCAAAGTCACTTTGTGTGAGTTCAGTCTTAATCAAACAAACACTTGCTGTTTTTCAAAAATTAATTGAGCTGGCGTCATTTTTAGCAACAAAAGTGCTCTGAGAGTTTTTGTCCTTGACATGACACATGAATGACCTGGACGACTGTGTGTTATGTAATAATGCAAAATGTGAATTTATGTAGAATGTATAGTTGTATCCTCGATGTGTAGATGAACATTATAGTGAGTGACTGATGTCAGGCACTAGCAGGTTTTCAGAAACATGATGGACATGCTTTTGGTATAGAAGTATTGTGATTTGTAGAAAAATTAGCAATCAACTTCTTGTGCTTTCAGAGACAAGCCAGCAAGGAAGTAATGGCTGCATATCGCATGCTGACATGCAGACGTCGCCAGTAACATTCACTTCTGGTCCAGAGACGGAGACGGAAACACGACAGGATGAGGAATTGGAAGATGATGATAACGATGATGATGATGATGATGATGATGATGATGAAGTGATTGAGGAAATGGGGCATGGTGGTGATGCTGTTGTCAGCGTGCAACTACGTAGAGATGTGACAGAAGATGACCTACCACCACAGAACGTGAGTCGGTTTGACGGCCGACAGAAACGATCAGGCTTTATTGACGTTTGGTGGCTGTTTGACGATGGAGGTATGCAAGTCAAATTTACAACTTGCAGAATTTACCTTATCTTTTACTTTTCGGGCAACCCAGAACTGACGCTAATTAAGTTTGGTTTGAAAGTACATTCCCAAAAATGAACCAAAGGTCATAGGAATCTCTTAAAGACTCCTGCAACCACGAAAGAGTTGTCTGGCAGTTGCCAAAAGTAAATCACAATTAAACATCGACAGCATTGGATGCCTACTTGATGGACTGCAGTACACTGTAAGCCAGGCGAAAACGTAAATTATTGAAGTTTCAGATCAGCGGAAGCCCCATGTAACTGACTGTTTTGCAGATGTTTTTCATTAGTTTTACTTTTATCTTTTTCTGACAGAATACGTTGTCCAATCAGGTGGACTGTATCATGCTACTGCTTATGGCTGTGCTGAGTATTATAAATGCAATTCATTTATTTTTTGTCAGAATTTTGAAGCAAAGTTTGTCGTTATTTGCAACAGGTTTGACACTACTAGTGCCGTACATATTGACAACAAAGAAGCAATGGAGTGGTTGCGAACTACGAGTCTTCGTCGCTGGGACAAAGAAAACGGCCCTCGACCGCGACCAGCGACAGTAAGCAGTGCATTCTACTGCTGTGGCATCTGTTGCATCTGTTGCATAATGATGCTATTGATTAGGGATCGTGGAATTGTTAGATTATGCGCGCGCATAATTTTGCGCATAATTAATGACCTTCCGCATAACTGGGCAAATCCCGCATAATCCAACGAGCTCCGCATATTCTGTCTCATTTATGAATGACGTTTTGTTAT
>Ga0126335_1001228_pt1 | contig 14086 bp, 13 predicted proteins | sample OlaspJWI45metaG_FD_108409 | JGI IMG/M metagenome (GOLD analysis project Ga0126335, IMG submission 108409) | Marine gutless worms symbiont microbial communities from Oahu, Hawaii - Olavius sp. 1 OAHU.JWI-45 metaG | ecosystem: Host-associated > Annelida > Digestive system > Unclassified | place... | reverse complement strand
CCGTTCCCATCCCGAACACGGAAGTTAAGCCCGCCAGCGCCGATGGTACTGCATCCAATGTGGAAGAGTAGGTCGTTGCCAGGCACCTAACCCCAAATTGCGGCCAGCTCAACTTACTCGCCTAATCTTAATCAGCCGTAACTTGGGGTTCCTTATATCTACTAAGAACTACAACTGTATGAACTCCGAGCTTGCCCGTACTGCCACTAAGCTACTACAATACCTTAGCTGATGAATGCTGTTCGAGAAACATGACTAAGCTGCAAGTTTCGATACAATTTTGGGTGATAGAGAGCGCCCTCTGCTTGTCCATACCCAAAAAACGGCGAGCGGTATCTAGCATGAAAAACAGTTTCGGATAAAACGCCGTATGCCAATACCAGTATTTAAACCTTCCATTAAACGGCGTGATATGCACTCGGTTTTATCCTGCCTAATAACGGATGAAATAGGCCCATCGACACTTTCCAATAGGCTTACAAGGCTTGCTTCCAGCTATCTCAATTTGCAAGGCGGCTTGGCGCTTCGTGAATACTCCAGAGCCATTTTGTTATCCATGAATTCTCTCAAGCTAAAGGGAGGGGACGAAGTTATAATATCTCCACTGGCGCCATTGGCATATCTTAAAAATATTGTTTTAGAGGGAATCAAGCCCATCTTCGTGGATATCGACGAAGAAAACGCCTGCCTTGATCCATATCTGGTGACTAAAAAAATGAACAACTCCGTCAAAGCCATATTTGTTCATGCGCCTCTTGGATGCATCCCACCTGATTTAAGCCAATTCGGCATACCTTTAGTTTTAGATTTAAGCGAAGCTGTCGGAGTAATTGATTCAAACGGAAGCCCGATCGCGAAGGGAACTTATACTGTACTTTCTATGGAGACTAATGCCATCGCTACTTGTGGAGGAGGCGCTCTTATATTGGCGCGGGACGAGGTTTCTCTAACAGAGCTAAAAAATGCTGCCGAATTCTTGGGCGAAGACTCTTTTCTGGCAGATTTGAACGCATCACTTGGCCTGGTTCAGTGGGAGGAACTGCCGAATGCCCTGGAGATTCGTAGCAAAATTCGTCGCATCTTCGTTGAGTCTCTTCGCAAGGGACACCATGGCACCCTATGTACATCTGCTGAGTATTCCCGTGCCGTTGCCTTTTCCTTTCCTGTAGTTCTTTCAAGCGATGTGAAAGGAGTAATCAGATATGCACGGAAAATGGGAGTTGAAACACGTCGAGCTTTTTTCAATACGATAATAGAAGCTGATTCCGAGGCTCAAAATCATTGTCCCAAGGCTAAAAAGCTTTCTATGAGAACCATATTATTTCCGCTATATCCCAGCCTTGGCAAAAAAGACATTCAGCTGATATCCAAGCTGCTATCCACGCTGCCTTAGCATGCGTGATACCTAGGTGGTGAATAACGGCGTTTAAAATGAAGAAAAATGTACTCATAGTCTACAATCCTAACAATGAACTCTCCGCTGAAATCTACAAGGACATGCATAAATGGCTGGGTAAACATGGTTTTAGAATAGTTTCAATGGATTCAGAGAAGTGCAAAGCCGGGGAAATGAAACTCAATGTGGAATTTGCAATTTCTTTGGGCGGCGATGGAACCTTTCTTTCCTGTGCGAGGTTTTTAGGTGTTAACCCGGTGCCAATTCTGCCAGTTCATCTTGGAACCTTCGGATTTATAGCGGAGTTTACACACTTGGAATGGAGAGAGGCGCTCGAAACATGGCTGGATAATCAGCTATGCGTGGAAAGCCGCGTAGCGCTTGATGTTCGGATTATTCGAAATAGTCAGGAACTGAAGAAGTTTAGAGCCATAAACGATGTGGTTTTAGGCTCGAGTGGAATAAGCAAGCTTGTTCGCTTATCTTTGAAACTTGGCGGTTACGAGGCGGGGCATTTTAGGGGTGATGGAATCATTCTATCCACGGCTACAGGCTCCACGGCTTATTCAATGGCCTCGGGCGGACCAATACTGGTCCCTCCCATGAACGCACTGGTTCTAACTCCTATTTGTCCGTTTTCATTTTCGTGGCGTCCGATTGTGATTCCGGGCAGGGATGAAGTTGTAATCGGCGTGGAACCAAACCCACGCTCCGATATTCTGCTGACCATTGATGGACAGGAAGCCTTTTCTCTTGAAGAAGACGATTTAGTAAAAATATCCGGAAGGACCGCTGGCGTTAGACTTATCAAACCGAATAAAAGAGCTTTCTACGAAGTAATCCGGACGAAACTTGGTTGGTCTGGAGGTCCACATGCTTGAATTCCTGAGCATTCGAAATTACGCGCTAATTGATGAGATCAATTTGAATTTCAAACCGGGTTTCAATGTCCTCTCGGGTGAAACCGGAGCCGGGAAATCGATTCTTGTTGATGCGCTTTCACTGGCGCTGGGTGCCAGAAGCAGCTCTGACAATATTCGAGAGGGGAATACCGAAGCTGAAATTCGAGCGCTGATCCGTGTAACTCGATCTCCGGAATTACTTGCCTGGCAGGAAAAATATGCCATTGAGCCCGAGGAAGATAGCTATCTCATTCGCCGCACCATAAGCACGATTGGGAGGGGAATTTTCAGCATCCAGTCGGTTCCCGTAACGCGAACCGCGCTAGTCGAATTGGCAAACGCGCTTGTCGATATACATGGACAGCACGAAAGTCAATCACTTTTCAAAATAGGAACTCATCGAAAACTTTTGGATCGATTCGCCGGAATCGAGCCTCGGGTTGAATCCTTCACTTCCCTGTTTGCGGAATTTGCAAAGTTGAAAAGATTACTCGAGGATATTGATAAAGAAGAAGAACTGATATCCAGAGAAATGGAATTTCTGCGCCATGCAATAAGTGAAATCAAGGAAGCGCAACTTAGGGTGGGAGAAGAGCAGGAACTGGAAAATCGCCAGAGAATTCTCTCTGGGCATGAGGATTTAGTCAGTGAAATTGAACGGGCACTCGATGCTACAGTCGAAACGCGAGGCGGTGCGCTTTTGCAGCTTAGAGCGGCAAGAGATGCGCTTGGCCGAGCGTCAAAAATTGATGACTCGCTCCTGGGGGTTCTTGAGCGCTTAGAGGAATCATTCTTTGAAATCGAGGATATTGGGGAGGAATTGAAGAAGAGGCATTCAGATGTGGAATTCAGTCCATCAGAATTGGAAATGATTGATGAGAGGCTACTGAAAATAAGTATGCTGGAGAAGAAATACAATGCGCAGTCGGTTGCCGAATTAATCGAATATCTAGCCAAGATTTCCAGCAGGCTTGAAGACTTCGATAATCGTGACAACGAACGCCGCGCCCTTAGCCTGAAACGGGAAGAAATCGGAAACAAGGTTGCTTCTGAGTCCTCGTCTATCAGCCTTTTACGCAGAGAAGCCGCCAATTTCTTGCAGAAAGAAGTGCAGACTCATTTAAGGGCGTTAGGAATGGAGAATGCCCGCTTTGTTGTGGAGCTTGAAGGAAAGAAAAATAGTGATGGTAAGAGTCTAATTGGACCATACGGCGCTGACACAATCGAATTCTTGCTTTCGGCCAATAAGGGTGAATCGCCCAAGGCTCTCAAGGCTGTTGCCTCCGGCGGCGAGTTATCCAGGGTGATGTTGGCAATTAAAACTGTGCTTAGTAAGTCTGACACTATTCAAACAATGATATTTGATGAAATCGATTCCGGAATAGGCGGTGAAGTAGCTCGCTCGGTAGGCGGGCACTTGCATGATTTATCTTCACAGAAGCAGGTCTTCTGTATTACCCACCTTGCATCCATCGCTATTTTTGCGGATAATCATCTTCGAGTTGAGAAAGAGTTAAAAGGTGGCAGAACCATCATAACCGTTAGCGAGGTGATTGGAGATTTAAGAGTACGGGAGATTGCTCGCATGCTTGCCGGAGACAGCAGTGAGTCGTTCTCACTCGATCATGCTGCAAGCTTGCTTGAGGAGCGGAGTCGGATGATCGATAAAGCGAGCAGCTAAAATGGCAAAAATCAATGAGGAAGCAAGGAAGAGATACTTCGCAAAAATTGCACCCTATCGGAAAAAAATTCATTATTTGAAAAATAAGGAACACAATATCTCGCGCATGCTTCAAAGTGATGATCCTGCAGTAGCTTATAAAAGACTTGCACTAGTTGAGGATTATCTCACCACGGCCTCTTATCACCTTGCCATGAACACCTTGTCGGTATCACTTCTAGGAATTCGTAGTGAGAACGATCTCAGTGAGGCAAAAAAATCCTGTTTTTCTGCAATAATTCAGCTAGAGAGTGTTTTCAGCAACCTTATTGATGCTCCATTTCAAGACTATGAAGCATTGCTAGAAGCTACCTCATCCCTAGACGAGTTCAAACGCTATAGTCTGATTCGCAAGGTTGGTCTGGCACTTTCCATGGTTAAGGATGGATTTACTGAAAATTCCAAATGGTGGTGGCCCTTGATGGCTTTGGAAGCTAGATTAGCGGCTGTCGCAAAGAACTGTTTGAATTTGCAAACTCTGCTTCAGGGAATGGATCCGCGATTTGAGGGCCATCGGGAGAGAACCGAGTATTTCAAACTAACCCAGAGACTTCTTCAAGAGGCCGCTAATGGCTACAGACTGAAATATGAGAAAACTACAAAACGTACTGATGACTTTCGTCTGGCAATAAATTTCCTTGGCGCGCTTCAACGTCTGTCACTGCTTCTAGGACGGCAAAACGAGGCTAATGAGTTTAAGAAAAGAAGCGAAATCTGGAGGAGAAATATGGAGTCCGATAGCAAGAAACAGAAGCCTTGATTAAGCTGAATGACAGAAGAATCCGCATTATGAGATTTTTGAAACGAATAGCGCCAGCTCTCTTCAAAGAAGGGCGCTGGGCCGGCTCGCGACATGGCAAGCTAATGATTTCGAAGCTCCAACCTTAAGATACGAAGGGCCTTTAGAGGCCCAGAGCCGGCCTCGAGTTATCTGTGGGAAGTCACTAGGTTCGGATTAGGACTTCATGTTTCTCACCGGCGTGGTATCGAAATCAATGGAGATTAACACCTACAGCCTTTTTCAAGGGGGCCTTCAGAATGTAACAGAAGGCGCCTCTGCCTATTATCAGAGTCTTTTTTGAGCTTGCCCGCGGGAAATGGGCTTCTAGTCTTTTCTTGATTCTGGATATAGCCCTTCTTAAAGATAATACTTCAAAAATAAACAGCTTTATCTAAGCAGATGCCGAAGTTCCATTCAAAGAATGCAGAGAACTTAGTTTCTTGCCAGGTTCATAAGTGAATTTGCAGGATAGATTTCACCCACGGTTGAGCTAAGATATGCTCCGTTTCCATCATCGTAATATAGAGGAGTATCGCTGTCGCAGAATTCGCTAATTACTTGCCGACATGCGCCGCAGGGTGGAAGCGGTTCATAAGAATCTGGGCCTGCAACCGCTATGGCTCGAATATCTTGTTCGCCCATCGCAAGAGCAGTGAAAATCGCCGTTCTTTCGGCGCAGTTAGAAAGTCCGTAGGATCGATTTTCGACATTGACGCCGCATATAATCTTCCCGCTTGACATCTCAAGCGCCGCACCAACCCTAAAATTCGAATAAGGTGCATACGCATTTTTTGCAGCCTCGTGCGCCCTTTGCATAAGTTTCTCTGGTTTCATATTTTAACCCCTATGAAGCTTCTAAAGGCTTTACTACACCTAAAGAATGGGTTAGTCAAGGTTAAGTTCAGCCCACTAATTACCCTTACTTCGATTAAGTAAATCATATAGAATTTCCCCTATATAGAACTACAACTAAAACTGGAACTTCGAGTATGAGGATGTGGAGTATAACTACCCTTTGCATATTTCTAGCTATTATCCACTTCCTTGTATTTGCGAGGAACACGGGAGAAGAACTGATAGTAAGCCCGAAATCAGTCATAATTCTCAACACTCTAAATCCGTCTTTCATCCAGAGCAAAGATTCATTTCTTGCAATACAGAGCGGTAGCAGAGTTTGTTTCATTAGTGAAGAACATGAATTAGTGAATTGCTATATTGGAGAGAGAATTGCAAAGGATAATAAATGGGTTGCGGTTTATCGGCAAAACGCCTTGGAGCTACTTGAGCCAACAGGCCAGGTAGTGTTTCGCTTTTCGGGCTCTGCATATCCGATTGCGCGAGATGGAAATCTTTATCTGTATGCGGATGATTCGGGAACCCTTTCAAAAATTGATCCTGCAAACGGCGCTCTTATCTGGGAAAAGAATTATATAAGTCAGCTTACTTCAATCAATGCCAAAGGCGAGAGAACTCTGATAGGTCTTTTAGATGGCCGGATTGAATTAATAGGTAGTTTCGGGGAAATTCTTCTTAGCTACAAACCCGGTGGCAGCAGGATTGAAGCGATATACGGCACGGCAATCAGTAATGACGCATCAAGGATTGCTCTTATATCAGGCTTGGAGCCGCAGCGATTTCTGATATTAGAGGAACGTAGAGGCGGCTTCAAACCAATTCATCATCATGATACCTATTCCGATCATCGCCGATCAATTTCAATGGGATTCATCCACGATGATAGTCAGGTTATCTATGAAGGCAGTAAAGGCATCAGAATTTTCGATATGAACTCCAATAAGCTTGACGAAAAAGATATCCCGGGCAGAATACTTCGTTGGATCGATAACCTTAGGCCTGGAACACTCACACTTTTGGAAAAGAACGAGAAAGGCACGAGGATCAAAATGCTAACTCGAAACAATCTGCCAATATTCGATTTTTCACTTCCCCCGGAAAGTGTGGATATTATTGAGGACAGAAATTTTATTATAATAACTAGTCAATATGATATCTCTGTATTGGAGTTTCTTCTGGAATGATCCATTTTATTCTTGCAACTTGTCTTTTATAACATGCGATACTTCTCTTCTTTGTGGCTCAGTCGTCTGCTATATATGGCAAAGTATCTAAGAGCTTCGGCCAGATTAATGGCCAAGCTAGTTTTGTTGGCAACCTTCGGGGGGTTTAGCTTTGCCATGGAATGGCCTGATGAAGCGGAAAGGATTCAATCTACATTCGGGGCGGCTGGCAATCACGCTTTTCAGCGGGGTTTCACATTTAGATCGGAGGGGCAACTGGTTTCCTCATGGGATGCTGGAGAGGTTATCTGGACCGATAACGCACAGGATCGGATTCCTTTCAGAGGAATGCTAGCCATTGAGCATCAAAACGGCTTCAGATCGGTGTATCTGGGAGTCGAACCTCTGCACAATTTGGAGCTTGAGCTAGCAGATGGTCAGTGGATTGGCTACGCGCGCGGGAAGAATTGGCGCTTTGAAATAGTTGATATAGAGCAATCGAAACTTGTAAATCCGATTTTCGTTCTTCCAGCAAGATCCAAGACTCCATTGCTTGCCAAGGCTATACCTGAGGTTTTGATTCCCGAGAGAAGCAGTTTTGTAGCGATTAAGGATGGAATGGTTTTGTCAGCCCTGAATCAAACTATTGTAATCGATAAGGTGTTTCCTGATGGAAGTGGAGCGACTTTTGCTGAGATATCGCTCTATTGGATTGGACGTCGTATTGCGGAACTTCGGATAAATGCTCTTCGTGAATCGGAAGACAAAATCGTGTTGGAGACTCCAAAACCTCGACACTATGAATCGGTTTTCAGCCCAAATGGCCAAATCTGGTTTCCCGATATTCGTCTGAGCGAAGGTATGGGTGAACTTGAATTGAGAGTAGAGGACGAGGTTGGCAGAGTTTTTACAAGGCGTTGGAACATAAGAACGCGCTGATGATAATCCGATCATATGGATTTCTCTCTCTCTCTCTCTGAGCAAAAGTTCTGGAAGGTGAGTTCTAAATGTCTGTGGCAATTAACACTATAAGCTTCAAGTGAAAACATATTCAAAATTGCCAGAAGCAGAGGATAGGCTTAAGTACACGGCCTGCCCTTTCTGTGCTTCTATTACTTTCAAGAAAAAATGGTGCGTTGATGGCGCGATTTTCGTTCGCTGTCGAAACTGCGGTTTGGTGATTCAGAATCCACGGCCAACATCGCTAAGAGAGCGCTACGATAAGGAATACTTCGAGTATGAGATAGCGAACCAGGAAAATTTTTTCGGTTTGATGTTAAAGGGATTAAATGACGCGGGGTTCTTCAAGAACATAGTTCCAACCTTGCCGCGGCTTCGGAGAATTCTAGATATTGGCTGCGCCACTGGAAGATTGTTGTACCACTTCAAAGATTTGGGCTGGGATACGGCGGGAGTCGATTTGTGCCTCGAATCAGCTGAATATGGAAATCGCGAGTATGGGGTTGGCATCCTGGCTAAATCTCTTCAAGATGCAGCATTCCCTGAAGGCTGTTTTTCCGTGGTGCATTCCTCTCATCTGATTGAACATGTAGAAAATCCCCGTGAACTTGTCAGGGAGATAGCTCGTATTCTGCTTCCTGAAGGAGTATTCATCTGCGTAACTCCCACACTCGATGGATTGCAGGCCCGTATTTTTGGATCAAGTTGGCGTTCGGCAATCCCCGATCACATGACTCTTTTCAGCAAGGCTACCCTGACCATGCTGCTTGGAAGCGCCGGTTTTGAGATTGAACTTCTTAGGACTTGGGGAGGAATCGCTGAGGGTATGGCGCCCCGCTGGTTAAAGCGGCCAATTGATGATTTTGTCAAGCGACTTAATCTTGGTGATGTGCTTCTGGTTGTGGCTCGCAAACTTTAGCAAAGTAAGGTGATAAACAATTGAACTTTTTTGGTTAATCATTGTTAATTCTAATGGAATAGTAGGGATAAGCTGGATTAACACGATTTAATCAGATACTGACCTGGTAATTTCGGATGAAATTGTTTTATCTCCAAACGTGAAATCAGGTTTTCTAGATGATGGTGATAATAGGGCATACTTTCTCTCTCTCTCTCTTTGGATAATTTGGCCAGTACGACTGCTTTTTTAAGAGTGGTTGGAGGTAGATATAAGTCAGTTATCTTGATTTCATTTGGTGTTTTACTTCCTATTGACACTGCATAATTATGCTCTTAGGATCGGAGTGATTTTTTTTGCTAATGCGACTTAATTGAGGTGGCACTATGCTTAGCTTTTATGAGGCAATTTTGCAAAGTTTTGATGAACCGGGCTTTACTTGCAAACAGATACCAAATAGATGTCCAGGCCGATATAAGATAGAAGAAACTAACCTCATTAGGATTTTGAGGCTTTTCTAAGGATGGGGGTGAGGGGTAATGGGCAAAAATCTATTAGTTAAAGCAGAAAAGCGATTTACTGGAAGAAATCCGAATTTGTTTCCTTTTTCAAAAGGGAACGACAAGCTTCCAAGTAGGTATCGCGATACAAATTTGGCTTTAATACTGAGGGATCCCTCATGGGTGTATTGCTACTGGGATATAGAGGATCGGATTCTGATTGACTTGAAAAGCAAGGAAAATTTTTCAGGTTTGGTGCTTCGGATAACCGAGTTGGAGGGACTTAGCTGGGCACAGGAATCCAGGATTGACTGGTTCGATATTCCCATTCAGTTTGAAGACTTGCAGCGTTATATCAATCTTCCTGCTGAGGATTCTTTTTATGGCGCTGAAATATACGCTCAAATAGGCAGCAAGGACTTTGCTATCGTTCAATCAAACATTGTTGAGAGCTCCAGAGACTATATCTCCCCCCTTCCAAATACACCGAATTACAATCGGGATCAATTGATTGAGCTCTCGGTGTTTTCCACGGATGTCGGTTCGTTTCCAGGGAATCACTTTTCTGGTAACCCAAAGAGGCTTACCAGAAATCTAAGATAGATGGAGAACCACGGATAGTGTTTGGATCCAAAAAAGAGAAGGAAGGTTTGCTGGCCCTGGTTCTTCATGCGCATCTACCATTCGTGCGTCACCCGGAACACGAGAAATTCTTGGAAGAAAGCTGGTTTTTTGAAGCACTCTCCGAGACTTACCTTCCGCTGCTCAGAGTCTTCCGAAGCCTTGAACAAGACGGAATAGGACTCCGACTGACGATTTCACTTTCCCCTACGCTAACGTCGATGTTGAAAGATGAGCTTCTTTGTGAGCGGTATGTAAGACATCTAGATAAACTTCTTAGTCTATCTGATAGGGAGTTATTGAGAGTTTCGGAAGACGAAGCAACCTTAAAAGTTGTCGAGATGTACCGCGAGCTTTGTTTGAAAAACCAAGAAGATTTTGTTGACTATTTCGATCGTGATATACTCCGAGGTTTCAGTCATTTCGAGAAATCTGGAAATCTTGAACTTATAACAACCACTGCCACCCATTCGTTTCTGCCTATGTATCGCGAGAGGCCTCTTATGATTCGGTATCAAATACTTGTGGCTTTGGAGAATCATGAGAGCTTGTTCGGGCAAATGCCTACCGGATTATGGTTGCCCGAGTGCGGTTTCTATCCCGGATTGGAAGAACTCCTTGAACCCTACAATATAAAATATTTTTTCTCGGCGACACATGGGGTTATTCATGCTGATGAAAAGCCGTTTTATGGCGTCTACGCGCCGCTTGAAACTCCAAATGGGATATCTGTTTTTGCAAGGGACAGGGCGGCTTCAGATGCTATATGGTCGGATCAAAAAGGGTTTCCGTGCCATCCAGATTACCGAGAATTCTATCGAGATGTCGGATTTGATTTACCCGAGGATTACATCGCGGCCTTCACCATTGATAAAGGAATCCGTGTAAACACCGGTTTTAAGTATCACGCGATTACTGGAAATACTGACAGGAAGAAGATTTACGATCCTAGGAAGGGTTCTAAGCGTGCTAGGATTGATGCACTATCCTTTTTACGCAATCGAATAATTCAATGTGAAACTATTTCAAAATACATGGACAGACCCCCTCTGGTTGTTGCCGCATTCAATGCCGAACTCTTTGGGCACTGGTGGTTTGAGGGTCCGCAGTTTCTTGATGAGCTTTTTCGAGCTTTCGATTCTACCGATCAAAGAATAGAGCCGGTTACTCCAACTGATTACCTAAAAGAACTGCCACATGCACAGATAGGCAAGCCAGCTTTTTCAAGTTGGGGTGATAGGGGTTATGGTCAAGTTTGGTTAAATAGTTCAAATGATTGGATATATCGCCATATTCATAAGACTATTGACAGAATGTCGGAACTGGTTGAGCGTTTCCCGAATGAGAGCGGCCTAAGGCGAAGAACTCTTAATCAGGCGGCTAGGGAACTGCTCCTTTCCCAGGCATCTGATTGGCCCTCTATTATCAAATCTGGTACAGTGGTGCCCTACGCGGAGAGTCGTGTAAGAAGCCATATCAACAATTTCAATCGGATCTATGAGGATTTACATAAAAATACTCTGAGCGCGGAATGGCTTACAAAAATAGAGAAGCAGAACAATCTCTTCAGGGATATTGATTACCGTGCCTTTGCAGAGAGCAAGGTCCTCTAATCGAGATTACTGAACTCGGATTGAATCAAGACTATTCAAATAATTTTCTCGTAAGAGCGTTTGCACGGCCTAATACTTGATATATGTAATTTTTGCAATACCTATCTTTTGTATAGTTATTTTTACACCTCTTGAAAGCAATATTATTTTTCCTGAGCTGCTTTTGTTGACGAGTAAATTTGGGAGAGGTAAGATTTATTTGAGTGTCAATAAGTGGTATAAAGTAGGAAAATGTGGAAAAAATTGGGATTTGGGGTCAGTTCAATGTAACTATTGATGAAAAAGGCCGTCTCTCCCTTCCAGCAAGAATTCGGGGGAAAATAGGTGGAGATAGACTAATCCTTACCAAGGGAACAGAGAAGTGCCTTTGGCTCTACCTCCCTGATAGGTGGAAATTCATTTCGGGCCAGCTTGTTGATTCGACCTCTGTTTTCTCACTTAGCACCCAGGATGTACTTCGTAGATTCGTGGCGCCTGCGGAGGAGGTTGTGGTGGATAAGGCGGGCAGAATAAAAATCTCACCTTCTCTGATGAAATCCATGGGAATAAATAGAGATTGCTATCTGTTAGGAATGGGAGAGCGCTTGGAAATTTGGGACAAGGCAATTTACGACAGGTTCGAAGAAGAACGATCGCCTGAGATTAAGCAAACCTGGGAAAGATTTCGAGATACGGAAAGGACTTCGTGATTCCAATTCATACTACGGTTATGGCCAATGAGGTTCTAAGTCAACTTGCTCCTTTAAGGCCGGATGCTTTGATAGTTGATGGAACCTTGGGTGAGGGAGGCCATTCAATCTTGTTCCTGAAGAACTTCCCCAAGTGCAGGGTAATAGGAATAGATGCCGATCGAATAATCGGAGAAAAGTCAAAGAACAGACTTTCTCCCTGGAAAGATCGATTTCGATACATACAGGGTTGGTCGGATGATGTCCTGGAGAACTGGGCCAATGGAATCCCGGATATAATTCTGATGGATCTTGGGATCTCAAACTATCATTTCAAAGAAAGCGGGCGAGGATTTTCCTTCAAGCTGGATGAACCTTTGGATATGCGTTTTGATGTTGATGGAAAGATCGATGCATTGAATCTGGTTAATTCTCTAGCAGAGAATGAACTTAGCGAACTGATTTACAATTATGGCGAGGAGCGATTTAGCCAGAGAATTGCTCGAGCAATAGTACGCGAGAGATTAAAAAAGAAGATACAGAATTCGAGGCAATTAGCAGCGGTAGTCGCAAAATCCATTCCGATTCAGTCTCGCCATAAAAGAATTCATGCAGCCACAAGAACTTTTCAGGCGCTTCGAATTGCCGTGAATTCCGAATTGGATCGTTTAAGCAGATTGCTCCGATTTGCCCCCCCTCTTTTGGTCCGAGGTGGACGTCTGGGCATTATCAGCTTTCATTCCCTTGAGGATCGCTTGGTTAAGAGAGCCTACCTGGCTTTGGATTCTAAATCAGGCGGGGAGTTTAAGGTTGTCAACCGAAAACCCATTAGACCAGGAGATGAAGAAATCAGTATCAATCCATCATCAAGGGGAGCAAAATTCAGGATTCTTGAAAAACAGATTGTAGAGGTTCCCGGATGAGACGTTTGTGGTTTTCATTGATGCTTATAAGCATTCCACTGCTGATATTCTTACAGGTGTTGCAGGGCTATCGCTACACGATAACCCTGGAGAAGATAGATAGTCTTGAGGCGGTGCAGCTTGAAAAGCTTGAAAAAAACCGCAAGGTTCTTGCCGGCATCGCGGTATATGACGCTCCAACCCGTATTTATCGAATTGCTAAAGATTTGTTGGAGCTTGAAGAGACAAAACCCGAGAGTGTCCTCCAAGTAATTCTGCCAGAAAAAAAGCAGGAAGAGTAAATGAATGCAAATAGCATGGCGGAAATTATTGGCGGCATTCTTGTCGGTAATCCAGATGCAGAAGTGATTCGGGGAAGATCTGATTCGAGGCTTTGTAGAACTGGAGACCTTTTTGTGGCTCTTAAGGGCAAAAAAAGCGATGGGAGTCTGTATATCGAGCCGGCTTGGGAACTGGGGGCCGAAGTTGCGCTGGCCGATAAAACCAAACACTTGCCGGTTCCACCCGATTCCAAGGCTCTAATCATGGTTGATGATCCACTTAGCTCTTTGCAAAACCTTGCAGGTTATCTTCGAAGTAAGATGTCCAAGCTCAAGGTTGTGGGAATCACCGGTAGCAACGGGAAAACAACGACTAAGGAGGTTCTAGCCGCGATACTGCTTGATTGGAAAGATGATTCCATACTCGTTACCGAGGGAAACTATAACTCCGATATCGGCTTGCCGCTTACCCTGCTGAGTTTGAAAAATCATCATGAGATTGCTGTTTTGGAGATGGGAATGAACAGGCGTGGAGAGATTGCTATCCTCGCGAAAATTGCCAGGCCTGGAATAGGGCTGATTACCAATATAGGCAGTGCTCATGTGGGCAAATTGGGCTCGGTAGAGGCATTAGCTGCCGAGAAAAGAGAAATATTTTCCAACGCGGAGCCAAGCACAGTCGCAATAATCAACAAAAATGAAGCCTGGAAGGATTTTCTCCTCATGAATTTTCCCGGCAAGACTTGTTTTTTTGGGGAATGGGGAAGAAATGGATGGGAGTCTTACGAGAATAAGGGAGTTGATGGCTTTGCACTATTTCGAAATG
>Ga0126335_1001227_pt1 | contig 14101 bp, 10 predicted proteins | sample OlaspJWI45metaG_FD_108409 | JGI IMG/M metagenome (GOLD analysis project Ga0126335, IMG submission 108409) | Marine gutless worms symbiont microbial communities from Oahu, Hawaii - Olavius sp. 1 OAHU.JWI-45 metaG | ecosystem: Host-associated > Annelida > Digestive system > Unclassified | place... | reverse complement strand
TATGCCCAAGAGTCAACCACCTGAATGACACGGAATACAACCATAGCCTTCCACCGTATTCCAGCGCGTTGATTCATGTGTCCTCTCATCTCTACGTCGCTTCGAATGAGCTCCGCTCTCCGGACGAGCACCCGGAGTTTAGGTTCCCTAATGGTAGAGCACAAAACATCATCATGTAAACATAATATAGCACACAGGTTTAGCACACGCTGCCAAATGGCGGTGCCAGGTTTACGCAATGCCATAAATTAGCAGTACTAACAGAAACAACAAACGAACGTGTACATAACATAAAGGCAACTCAAAGATGGTAAATACTTACAAATATGCATTACATCATTTTTGACACTGCCCGGGGTATCGAACCCACGAACTTTTGATCCCAAGTCGAACACGCTACCACCTTACCACGCCCTTTCTCCTACTTAGCGATTTTACAGCGTTCTGCGTTATTGTCTTGCAATGTCTACGTTGTGTGTTTGTACAGCGCTGATGGTCAAGCAACGATGACAGCAAAAATTCCCGACACAATTACTTCGTGGGTTCTCAGCGCTTTCGCAGTTCATGATACTGCCGGTCTCGGAGTCGCGCCTGAACGTGCAGAGGTTAGTTTTGAATGAATGCAGTAAAATATGTACAACATTTCACAACGCACGTTGCCGTTTTACTGCATACAGCCATCTTCCAGCTTAGACTCTAGATTAGCTGATGGTTTCTAATTCTCCAAGAAAATATTTAGAAATTAATGAAACAGTTTCACGTTTTCTATGAGCCTTAACTAGTACTATTAAAGCACTGAAAAAGAACCAAAGAGTAAATTACTTTTCAAAATTAAAATCAAATTTATTCGTCACACACAATATACAAAAGCAAAATATACAGTGTATGGTAAAGGTGGTGCGACGAGTAGTTCCAAAAGAGCAAATACTCCGCTTATTGGCTATTGGCTACCCAGTAGCTAAATTAGAACAGAGTCCAATGCAACACACGAAATTAAGAATTATTATCAAGACACGCAAGGAACATAAACACATGGCACAAAATAGAACATACACAATTTATTTTTGCACATAGTATCGTTTTAATATTTTTGGGGTGAACTTTAAATATTTGGCTTTCATAACAAAAGCTACAAGTAGGCTACAACGCGTGGTTATTTGCCCAAAGTATACGTTAGTAGGCTACTTGCTGTTTTTGCTGACAAATATTCATTTACTGATAACATACTGCATCAGTCGTACGTTGTAAATGATGTTCATAGAGCAATATTCTAGGGTGTTTAGTTAAAGTTGCTTGAATTAGCAACACTATCAGAGCAAGATTACGGCCTAGGAAACTCTCTAGGCCGCCTCCAGTATCATTTATTGACAGGGACGTAGCCAGGAATTTGCTGTAGGAGAGACAAGCATGTCTGGGGACAGAAGTCCCTCAGCGGGGTCTAGGGGCAAAGCCCCGGTGGGGGTCTAGGGGCAAAGTTTCCATAAGCTAAAGACAAAAATGTGCATGTAGACTTCGAAAAATACGCGTATATGAACACTAAATAAGCAAAATATGGGAGAATTTTAGCGCAATTTCAGTTTACTATTGCCAGTCTATTAGTCAACCAAACAAATGTACGGACGACGACGGGGGACATGCACCCATGCCCCCCTCTGGTTCATTGAACATGCTGTGTTTGTGTACAGATAACCGCGTTCAAACCGTTCTTTGTTTCATTAACTTTGCCTTATTCTGTCAAGCGTGGCGAGGAATTCGCACTGCCGGCCACCGTCTTTAACTACCTCAACACTCCCATACAGGTAACTTTATCGAGAAGTTGGTGCTGTGTGCTTTTTGAGCAATTCCCATTACGTTGTCTGTTATGTTATTTTGTATATTTTACAGAATTTTTATCGGATAATCTTTATGGGTTTGACAGGCACTAGTGACCCTGAAAGAGTCAAATAACTTCAAAGTTCGTGTTCCTAATGCCATTCTTCCTCAGCGGCAATCTGTGTCAGCGCCAGTACAGGTCAGTCAGTCTGGCGATTCAGCGTAAAATTCGAGTATTCTCATAATGCTTCAGTGATCTCAAACTGTTGGTTTTCCCGTAGAAGGGCACAGACATTAGTCTGTAAAAATTTCGTTGTAAACATAAATTATAGAGTGTAAAATATTGTTAAGTAAATAAACTTTTTAGAAGTGCGTCGCATTCATTATCTTGATACTCAGTTTGCTGTGTAGGTATTTTCTTTGCAAATGTATAATAAGAATTCTACTTTAAACTTTTGATGATGGTAACATCTGAAAGATTTACTTGATGGAACATCATAGAACTAAAACGTCTAACGAATCATTTTAAACCGTTGTCGTCATTGCTGTTATTTTGACTGCTGATCTGCGTCTGTAGGTTAACAGCAAGGATGCTCAATCGGCGTATTTCTGGATTGTGCCGGAGCAAATTGGTCAGATTCCATTTGAAGTGAGCGCTGCGTCGGGCTATGCCGGTGATGCCGTTCGTCGACTGCTGCTCGTAGTGGTTAGTAAATCACTGATGGAGAGTTAGTTACAGTAGTCATAGTCACTGTTATAGTTCAGTCCTGATTTATCACAGCATTACAAAGGCTGAAAGTGTTTGGGGTTGTAAAATTAATAGTGCCTGAAATAGTAACGCTGAAATCCGAGAAACAAGAAAAACAAATTATAGCAATTTACAATAACAAGGGCGTGATTGTGGCTGAAATTATTGGAGTGAGTAGAAGCTTAACGTCCCACTCGACACTTTATAGGTCATTCCAAAGACGATTTTTACAGGTCAGATGACTCAAACAACAGTGTCAAAGCACTGAAGGAAGCAAGTTGGCTACTGAGATAGGTTTTAATCCCACTAGAACCACTCCACCGTGTTACAATATGAACTGTAGGCAACCGCCTCTAGACTACTGTCAGCGTAAGGGTCCCACTGTGACAAAAACCTAATCTGCTGGACCTATAACCTACCTAGAACATCGCGCAACAAGAGTATTGCACTGTACTATAGTAACTAGTTAATGTTCCCTCTTTACTGGAATTATCGGAGCGTGACGGTGAGCGGAGCGGGCTGAAAATCCAGTGAGCCGGAGCGGAGTGAAGAGCAGGTATAAAAAATCGCAGGAGCGTGAGCGGAGTGCAGAGCGGGAGGTCGTTGAGCTGGAACGGAGCAGTGAGCGGGGGTCAATGAAATAGGTCGGAGCGAGGAGGGGCAATTGTGCCACTCACGCTCTGCTCAAATGCTCAGGATAATGTCCTTATCCCCCTACTGGGATTGGGAGCTGGAAGGAGGAAATGTCGCCCGTTAACCGTATATAAATACACATGTTCCGACGCATTCGCCAGATGGCGCTACATTTAATGCAGCCATCGCTGAATTACTTTAGCTGCTAAAGCTATAGATTGAAGTCGACATTGATTTGGCTGTGACAGCCTGAAGGGATTGCAGCTGAGTACAACGCGGCGACGTTCATAAGTCTGTCTTCTGGCCAAACCTACAGCGGTACACTTAACGTATCATTCCCTGATGCCGACGATGTCGTACCCGGCTCTCAGTACATAGAGGTCACTGCTATAGGTAAGCTTCGAGTGTTTTCATCGTTTTACTCTTTTTCTTTTAGCTGTCGTACTTGCACATTTCGTCGACTTCATTTTTTTTAATTAAAAGAGCAGCTTCGGCTGAGAAGGCAAATGCAGGTATGGTTCATTCCATTTGTGAATAAACGCGTGGGTGATAAGCAAAACTGTGTGATCCCTTGACAACGCGTGCCATACCCGAGCGCTTTTGTGGCGTGGTTTCTTTACGAAAAGGCGCCATATCAAGTGTACTTTGCCTTTATTTTTGCCTTTGTAGATATATGTATTATTCTAAAAAAGTAAGTCAACAAATCATAAACATTGTGGAGTGTGTTATTTGTCGTGTGTTACTTGTGGGTTGAAATCATTGTGTTCATTGATACAGTAGAATCTGAAGGCATCGTATTTATCAATTTTTACTACTTTTTTAAACTTATGAATTCGTGCATATAGTATAGAATAATCTGGCTTTGTGAGTAGCATAGACATGTGATTATTTTGGTGTTATTTTTGTGGTTTTATTCGTTTTATTTACTGCTTTGATTTTATTCAAACGCATTATTGTTCTGCTGATAGTAATTCATACATTATTTTGCTGCTGTAGGTAACTTGATGGGACAGTCACTTGATGGTCTTGGCAACCTGCTTAAGATGCCATATGGATGTGGAGAGCAGAACATGTTGAACTTTGCTCCTGACGTTTATATACTCAAGTACTTTGCAGCGACCGGGCAGACAGCTGGAGCTATTGTTAGAAAAGCCAAAGACTACATCAATAAAGGTATTGCAGATTTTAACAAAACAAGATTGCCTTTTAACTAAAGGCGAACCACTTGCGTAAGCGTTGTTTTTGCTCGTGTGACCTTGACTTTGATCCGATGATCTTGATAGACGAAGTTGATCTGTGCTTTCTCAAGATGTACATGTTTGCGTCATCTTGTTGTTATGTTCTTGATGGACTTTGTTGCATTATTATAATATAACACATTTTGCTATGTCTATACAGTGCAAGCCCAATCCCACGTGAATGTATTGATTTCTTCTGTATGCAACCATATATGTGTGATATATGGATGGCTATGCAGGATATCAAAGGCAGCTGAACTACCAGAGAGACGATGGATCGTTCAGTGCTTTTGGAAACCGAGACAGAGCCGGAAGCACTTGGTTCGTTTAGAAGTACTTTCATCTGTTTGATAATAAAACTCGTTTAATATTCGTAATTATGTTGATCATTGCCAGATGTACAAACATCATCTTTAAAGATTACCTATGGATGTGCAATATAATTTTTCCATCCTAGATTTTTAATTTGGTTGAACGAAAGTTTAGTATGCACTTTTTGCATAAATGTCTGCACTTTCAGTGAAATGCGCAAGAAAAAGCCTATTTTTTATTCTTTATTCATTAAGACTGCTAGGTCCTGTCAAGTTCAGATAGCAGTGTACGTTTGTTTAAAAACTTTATGTTCACAATATGGAATGTAGCAACATTTGCAATACGGTACGCTAACGCTTGGCCTTGGTACACACTATAAAGTATGTCTTTTAGTGTTTATGTTATGTTATGTTATGAACCCTTGTCGATGTATTCTGTGAATTCCATTGACCGGCAAAAATGACGAAATTCCATACGGGGATGTAAAAACGCATAATGGATATGTGTGTATAATGTATTGACTGTTGATGTCTATTTATCTTTTCCTTATTGACAAGCACGATTGACAAGTAAAATGTGCTCAGCTGTGTTTGATCAACTGTAGGCGTAAATTTGCTGTGATACTAGGCTCACTGCATTTGTGACGAAGTGCTTCTACGAGGCTCGGGATTTCATCCCAGTCGATGACACAAAGCTCGCATCATCACTGAGATGGCTGATCAATATCCAGGCGCGAGACGGTTCCTTCGCAGAGCCGCCAGGTGGCCAAGTCCTTCACACTGCTATGCAGGTATTGTATTGTTGTACGGGTGGCATTAATACTGGCATAATTCGTAAATATAAGTACATAAGACAACGTATAAAAATGGGTAGATAGATACACAGATCTGGCAGGTGGCGGCGTGGTTTAATGGCTAGCCATTTTGCAGATCAATGAAATCACAGTATATCGAACTGAATTAGTAGCCTACTGAAATGGGCGAACGGACGAAAGTATACTATGTTATATTCAACCAGTTACCACTTACCAGACCATTTTTTCGTCAGTTAGCATAATGCGTTTTGGTACTAATGACAGTTACGCTACTGCTTGCAGTGCTTGGTAAAGACAATCTGCATAACAGTACTACAGACTTTGTTACCAAGACTGCTGGAATGCTGACGCACTTAATTAAAGGAGCTGGCTGTAAAGAATCGGCAGAAAATGACTTTGATCTAAAGAGACTGAACACAGTATAATGGTAGAAATGATGGATATTTTAAGATCATGCAATATCATTACTATTAGGCTATATTTTATACAAAATCAAGCATATATGTTTATTTGCAGGGTGGTTCAGCACGCGGAGTTTCATTGACTGCGTATGTCCTTATAGCACTGCTCGAGAGCTCAGACAACGCTCTGGTCAGTGAATTTCTAGTTCGTTTTTGTAAACAGTTTTGACAGTCTATTTTTTGAAAGTGACCAAAAATATTAATGACATTGTAGTAGTAGCCATGTGATTTCCCTACGTCACATAATTTGCAACAATACTTGGCAACAGTCAATATCATCATCATTTGGGCCAATTTCGATGTCTTAATGACATTACACATCACATCAGCATAGCACTTGTCGAAATATGTGTCTTTTTCACGATGAGCTACGTTAGCCACAATTATAGTTGCCTCAATACTGTTGAAGTTTCCACAAATGCACTGAGGAAGTCTGGAACTGCTAGTCACAGCCTACCAGATATTGTAGGCCTACTGCCATTATTACGACTATGCCGTCTGTAATTAGATGGCACATGTGTTGTTTTCCAGGTCGGTACATCTCGTACTCGGGCTGTTCAATATCTGGAAGCTCGTCTAAGTTCAGTTCGCACAGATCCGTACGCGCTCAGCATCATTACATACGCTCTGAGACTGGCCGGCAGCTCACAGGCCAGCACTGCCCTTCAGTGGCTCAATGCTCTCGCCATCAGCAAAGGTGTGAATTTAACTAATATCGTCGGATAGAAAGTTGGAAAGCATTCGCTGTAAAACAGTTAAGCAAAAAACCTGTAAATGACAGTAACAAGTGGCCAAAGTAAGTTGGCGAAGGCCGCATCAAATCCGTAGGGGGAAATCGGGACCCCCATCTAATACAATGTTCCTTGGGCCCCAGGAGGGTTTACCCCAAACAGGACCTCGATTCTTGCAGTGGTTTCGGAGGGTGCAGGCGTGACAGACAGACGGACTGACAGACACATCACGCTACTGGAACATCGGTCGCAATAGTCCACATCTTATGCATTCGATGCGGCCTAATAGATAATAATGTAATTCGAATCTGTGTATGAACTGTAAATCTGAACTTGTTAACAGGAGCGTTTGATTTTAACCCACTGAAAGCAGTTGATAGCCGACATTTGATGGAATAACGCGTATAACAGATTGATGTTTCGCTATAGATGGATTAAAGTACTGGCACAAGCCAACCAGTGACGACTTGAGACCGGGTAGGTTCATACCGCCTTACCGGCGCGCTCGGTCTGTAGACATTGAGATGACAGCTTACGCGCTTCGGACCTACACACTGAACAGGGACTTCAGTGGAGCTGTCCCAATTGTCAAGTGGATTGTCGGACAGCGTAACTCTCAGGGCGGCTTCTCCTCGACGCAGGTAAAAGTTTAGTTCTGTTTTTTACAACACAACATCTAGCAGAAGCATTGAAACACTGTTGCCTATTACCAGGTCTTTGCAGTCTTTAGACGGGAAGTTTTATGTCACAGCGCTGTCCTTCTATCATCGCTTTTGGTTTTCAGAAGATACCAGATAACTTGAGTTTCTTTGCATCCAAAGTGACCGAACTTCGTACATACATAGTTCAGGCAATGACCACACTTGGGATTGCTTTTGAGGTCAAAAGGTCAAAAAGTGAAGGTCACAGCTAGACGGACGTAACGTGCTAAGCTCTGCAGTGTTCTTGTATTGCCTTTATCTTAGACTTTTCGTTCTGACAGAATGTTCAGTATAGCTAGACTTATGCAGTAACACGGACGGATGGTGAATATATGCAGGACACTGTGGTAGCTCTACAAGCGTTGGCTGAATACGCAGCTCTGGCGTCGGGCAGCAGTCCGACACAGAATCTGGCAGTTACCGTCACAGCTGGCAGTTTCACACACACTTTCCGCATCACCAGTGCTGATGCTCTCGTGCTCAAGTCCGTTCAGGTACAGTTTTCTTTAGTGACAGCATTATTATAATGATGCATTACTGCCGTTAACATTAGGGCATCGATGTGAATGTCCAATGGACGATTTGGAAATTTTCATCATTTAGAAGAACTTTGCGATTTTGTACATCATACTGCGGCATCTGTCCGTTAGCCCGAAGCTGTTACTAAGAACCTCTGCCGATACCAGAATGGCATCGACTTGGTTGTTAGTTATCAATTAATTTATTTTTATTTTGTTCTGAATTGTTGGTGATGATTAGTAGACTATACTAGTAATGTATTGCCTGTGCAGATTCCATCCACAGCTACTGAAGTTTCACTGTATGGAACTGGTACTGGAGTTGGACTGCTGCAGGTAGAAACGAATTTCATTTCACATTTGCTTCATTGTTCAGTGAATGCAATTGCAATGCAGTAAGACAACATTTGGTATCGATTTTTATCATTACAAAATCAAAGTTTGATGTTGTGATGTTTACGCTGTTTTCCAAAAAAACCTCCCGTTTTTTGCTTTAATGTCTAGCCTACTAAACGTTGACCGATTTCCACAATATTCGGCAGACGAGATAATCTGCGATAATCTACCAGACAAAAAATACTGATTTAGCCACCTCGCTTACATACTGCTGCTGCCACTAAATTTGTCTGTAGTTATGATTGTGCGTGAGATTGAAGTGCTCAGTAGGCCTATGCTCAAATGTTTAGCTGTTTGCTTGTCTTAGACGTGTACAGCGTGTGTGTAGTTTAGTTAATTTATGCAGTTTTTAGGTTGCATCGAATGCATTTCGTGCGGACTATTGCGGTCGATGATCCCGGACGTCTGTCAGTCTGTGAGTCTGTCTGTCACGCTGCTTCATGCTTCTTCGCTGAGCAAACCCCGCTAAATAGACTGAGGTCTGCGCTGTCCTACTATTCACTTGACAATCGGCACAGCTCTGAGTCAGCTCCACTGAAGTCCCTGTTCAGTGTGTACATGTAAGTCAGCGGCGCATAGGCCGTCATCTGAAGATCCACAAAGAACACTGTTTTAGACGGGAGTCCCGATTTCCTCCACGAATTCGATGCGGCCTTCGCCAAATTACAGCAGATTGACGCGTGCATCTAACATTGATTTTCACGGTTGTTTCTTAGTTGAACGTGAAATATAACTACTACGGCTCCACAACGAGTTCTCGGCGCAAGAAGAGAGCAGTGGGCGATCAAACAGACATGGTGTTGAGTGTAACTAATTGGCAGATTGACGATTCACACATCACTGTTCGCTCTTGTGCCAGGTGAGTGACCTATGTTGACTCGGTAGGCTACTGAAAGCCTTTAGTGTGATTAAGTTGATTAACGGAGTCTAGTTGAGCCCAAACAAGCTGTCAGAATACTGGGTGATTTGTCTTTCGCTAAAACTTAAGTTTTAAAATAGTTCTAGGCCAAAATTCGGTCTAAACCTAATTAGTATAAGAAAGTGAAATGACGCTGAAGTTCGCTCGTTAGCTCACGTTGGAACTTGGTTTTAAACCGGAGTCGAGCTGAGCATCGGTTTAAAAAACGAAATTTTGCGTCCAGATTTAGCACGATGTAAAACTGCAGGCCTATAAAACTTAGATTTTAGCGAAAGATGAAGCCACCCATGTTACAAGCAACTGTGACGTGTGTTGAAGCTACAGTGCACTTTGCTGTCAGTTTTTGGGCCGTATTTCGAATGCAAAACGTGCATTAATGCTGCCTACTGCCACCGATGATTTCATAGTGGGGTGTGCTAGTCTATCAGTCTGTCACGCTGCTGCATCGTGCAAAAGCGGCTGAACGGATTGAGGTCCTGTTCCGGTTGGAGATTGGTGTTAGATGTGGTCATAATTCGCTTTCTGCAAGGGGGGTTTGGTGCGGTTTTTGACAAATTACTCTGGCTTCTTGTTTCAGTCTAGTTAAAGATCACGATATGAGAGGTGTTGTGGAACAGGTGGACGGGTTCAGAGGGGAGCGGAATGGCAATCATGGAGGTTAATACACTGACTGGACATACAGTTGACAACGTCGATCAGCTGCAGAGTCAGTCGCAACTTGTCAAGAGAGTCGACAGTGATGAGTCGAAGATTGTACTCTATCTCGACGAAGTACGAGCTCTGCTGTGATTCAGAATGAAATTTTTGTGTTATGTTTGTTGGGCATCAACAATGACTTCATAGTATTTGCGCAGAGTCTTTCTGAAGAATAAAAACGTATTTAAAACGAATTTATATATCGCTATAAGTCCGAAGATTCAGAAGTGCGCGACTCCCTGCCATACTTATCAAAGACATTTTAGACCTGCAGAACGTGCTACATTCTTTCGTACTTGGTAATAGTGATAATAACATTAGTCATATTTACGATGATGAACCTTAACACTTGGCATATAAAAATTCAGTCTCTAAAGTCAAGTCATTTATGTTAAACAGATAACATGCTGCTAAGTTGAGCATTTAAAACGTCGTTGCGTGAAACGCGTCATTCATACGTAACATATCTGCAAAACTTATCCACAGTGGTAACTATTTGAAAACCTTTATTCAGCAGAAGATTCTGGTAGCAAAACTCAACGAAACAAACTTAACTAAGGTCTAATGATACTACACTAACTACTCACACATACACACAGTGATCATAGAAAACGTGGCAGTCGACACTAGACTGTATCTTTAGCTAATCTTAACCGACTTTTTTGATCATTTTATTGTTAACAAATTCTGCATGCAACTGTTATAAAATTTGCCACATCGCCATGAAATAACAAGACTTTTGCAGTTAAAAACGCTATCATTTCTTGTGCATTTATGTTCAAAGCATAATAAACCAGGAACACCGATGCCAATGATAACTGTACAGAGCTGCCATTACGACATTGTTATTTCAAGAGTAACAGTCATAAACAAAGTTGAAAATGTCCGCCTTCGCGTCGACACAGACCGACAACCTACGCCTCCACTCATGACGTAATTTACAGCAAAAGTCGATCCCATTGTTCTGTGGAAGGCACTCAGAGGCAGAGGCGTTCCAAACTTTCTTCTGAAATTGTTAGATCTGCACAGTCACACTGGTGCATCGGCAGGGTTGTGTCCTAGCTCTGATACTTTTCAATGTCGCGATTGACTGCGTCCTCAGTCACCTTGCACAGAGTGTCGGCATCAATGTCGATCCTCATCAGTTCACAGATCTTGCTTACGCCAAGGATGCTGTTATCTTAATGTCTGATGAGGCGCAAGAATCTGCAGAATTTCAGTCCCGATGCATCACCCTTCGGTCTCAAAGTGTCGTGGGCAAAACAATAGTTCAGGCCCACCAGCAAGGACGCTGACCATTAATGGCACTCCAGTGGAAAACGTGGAGAAGTTCCTCTATCTTGACAGTAAGCAGAGTTCTGACGGCTACTGTATGCCGGATGTTCGTCGTCGCATTGGCCATGCATCATCGGTGATAAGCTCATTCCGGCACATCTGGAAATGCAGCTACATCAGCCTGCCTACCAAGGTTCATTTGCGCTCGTCATGTCGGTGCTATTGTACAGTGCTGAAACATGGACACTGCTGGTAGCTGACCTACGGAAAATCGAGCCATTTCATATGAAATGTCTGAAGCAGCTGCTCTGTGTCAACTGGCAGGACCGGGTCAACAGCTCGTCGGTGCCACAGCAGACTGGTCTGATGACAATCATCAGTTATCTTAGTCGTCGTCGCTTGTCACTGTTTGGCCACGTTGCCAGGCTGGACGAAAGAGTACCAGCTCACACAGCACTTCGCCTGATGACAGACGTGCACAACGATTGGAAAAAGTCCGACGAACGCTGGAGACGACCTTGTGGTCGACTTCGTTATACCTGGTTGAAGACACAGACATCTCGCCGCAGACTTTGTGGTCACTGGAGATAGCCAACGGTCAACGACCATACGATAATGATGATGATGATGATATACAGACTACAGAGCATTAGGTTTAATATCACAGCTTAATTTGCTTAAACATACACAAACTGTTATAACCGTCTTCGAGTTTGGATACACGTTTAGCCCATAACACTGGACAAATCAAAACCAAAATGTTTTTGACAACGTTTCACGACATCGGTATTTAAGTTTTTTAGCCTGTGAGTACTCTGAGTATTTCTATGTAGGTTTATTAGGCGTCTATTCTTCTATCAACCGAGACACTGTTGTTTTTTGACTGTTGTTCAGCTGACGTCGACGGACGTGTGTTTCACGGTGATGCAGACGAAATCCATGGTCGTAGATAACGTTAAACCGGCCGAAGTCAAAGTCTATCGCTACTACGACCCTCGTGAGTCACACGAACTGCTTCTGTCTACTTGATTTGGGTCCGCCATTCGAGGTTCCTCACTGATTCTAAGATTGACACTAACCCTGCAACTCACCCAAACCCTAACCCTGTAGCTGACCCTAACCATAAGTAAGTAAGTAAGTAAGTAAAGTAGACACCTTATATAGCGCTGTAAACAACACAAACCGCCTCAAGAGCGCTTCACATGAAATTGTTATGGCATTCATGTTGCGCAAGTGAATTTCTGAACAAGTGGAATTTCAAGTGTTTCTTAAAGTTGTTAAGAGACGACATAACCCGGAATGGCGGGCCTTTACCGTCTGCTGTGAAATTATAATAAAAAATATACTTTTTCATGGCGCCTAGAATAGCCTGCAAATCTGTAAGCGGGCAGCAGTGTGCTACTGTGCTTTGTGGATAGCCCTTGCAAACTACAATATCAGATTCCTGGAAACGTTCATGCTGCAAAATAATTTGGTCCAGGTTGTAGGGGTCATGGGTGATTTTGGCACACCATTTCTGATTTTGGTGTGCCAAGCACATACGTATAGGCCTAACAGTTTGTAGCATGGTCATATCATCAATCAGCAGGTTAGCTGCCCGGGCTACAGGCATCGGCTCTGTGAACGAGAGTTGGCTTGTTCGACTTCTGGTCAGGTGTGCGTGATCAACAAGTGGGACAGGGAGCCGGACTAGCCAGCTCATACCTGGTGCAGCCGGTCTTTCAGTAGCGACCTTAGGTAAGTCGTCTACCAGCGCTGTGCTCAGGACAACTCAGCCTTTCATCCTTCCGTGGTGATACGGTGGGTTGATAAATGAGTACTGGTTTCGGCCAGGGATAAAGTACACACAGGGACGGTGTTGGGTAGTCTGGCAGCCATTCCTCGGCGGACCTTTGTGGTTGGCGGCCACCCGGCGCCGCTCCAGCATCGTTCTTACTTGTGGCTGCCGTTGCCAAAAGCGGCCTTGAGGTGAGCCTTGGCTCACATACGCCACTATACAAATTGTCGTTGCTTTACCTTTTACATTTTTTTACCTTTTAGCTGACTATAACAAAAGAATGGTCTACTTCGTATTGGTGCTATGCCGTAGATTGACGTCCGATCAAAGCACCAGCTATTGTCGGTGTTGAACTTAACCCTCAGACCATTTGCAACAATCATTATCTGAATTCAAACGCCCTGAAGACGTTCTTATTTCAGCAGATAGGCCTATCGCATTCCGCCCAATAGACAACTTAGAGACTTCTAGAAGTGTATTTTACTTACTTACTGTCACAATATCAGTGTGGGTGGTTAGAGCTGTACGTGTATGTGGGTGGTCTGTCTGTACAGATTCGTTCGACACGCTTGTCTATCAACGGATCAAACTCAACAACTCTACCTGGTGCGAGCTGTGTTCCAAGTGCTGTGGTCAGCTCATTTATCTTTGTGATTTTTATAATTTTATTTCGCATTTGAAGTAACCTACTTCATAATCAGTTGCAGTTAATCAGCTGCAACTGATTCTGAAATAAGTTACTTCAAAAAACTCTTTCACTGTCATTTGCCAGATAGCGCCTGTGCGCCACGTGCTTCAGTCATCGAGCGGACGACTTATCATGATCATCATCATCCATTTTATTTCAGGCAGCAAGGCCCATAAAAACAGCAAGTGAAAAGACAAGGACAGACTGAACAAGCATACAAATACACAGATAAAATATCACAGTTCGCATGAGATGACAACATACAGACGACAGACATATATGTAATAAACAGGAAAAATAAAATGAAATAAGGTAAAATACAGACATTACTCCCAATAATTCAAGTCCATGTTGCGCATCACACGAATAATACTATTACTGC
>Ga0126335_1001226_pt1 | contig 14106 bp, 6 predicted proteins | sample OlaspJWI45metaG_FD_108409 | JGI IMG/M metagenome (GOLD analysis project Ga0126335, IMG submission 108409) | Marine gutless worms symbiont microbial communities from Oahu, Hawaii - Olavius sp. 1 OAHU.JWI-45 metaG | ecosystem: Host-associated > Annelida > Digestive system > Unclassified | place... | reverse complement strand
TAAGTGACTGGGCACCTAAAAGCTGTCTGAACCAAGTTTTAGTCTACCGCATGATGATACAAATCACAACCGCCAAAGACTTTAAATTCAAAACACCATTGTGGGCAGTACAGTTTCCTGAGCCATCTCAATCAGAAATAAGGAAAATTGAAAAAACATGTAAAGCATACCATTTAGGCCTACTCTGTTCTAAATTATATTTGTTTATTGCTATTTGTAAATGAGTTAAAATTGACCACTACACCGGCTAAAACGGCGGCTAGGCTACAGCAGGGAGGTTGTGGCCACAGACTACAGTTCGTTTATAGGCCTATGTGGTTTATTATTGATTAATATCATTATAAACGGATCAAATTGTCTGCGTTTTTTGTCTGCAAAACTAAGGGCTTCCTTTATTACACTGACTAGACGACAAGACTCTAACCACTGGGCTATAATGGTATTATGATTTCTTGTCGTTTTTGAAGGCGCATCTCAGTGCACACGAGTATTCTCAAACTGCTTGCAGAAGTTCGATTCACACAGAAAGCGTGTGTGGGGTTGGTTTAAATATTGCGTCAATAAAATTAGACCCATATCAAACTCTAACTCCAAGATTCGAAATTTTTGAACTCGAGGAAGAGTTGTCTCGAAGTAGGCTTTCTATGCTACGGTAATAAATATAACGAGCCACAATCGCGCTCCATTGTGACTCGACATTCGCAGCGGTTGTCCAGGGGTGGCGGCTTTCGTCTGCACGCGTTGGCTCTGTGCTGATGGCGTGTTGGTCAAACAGACAAACCTAGACAAACGGCCAAGATAAGAACTTTTATAATATAGATTTTGCTGATTATTGACTAGGTACCGCAGTACAGTAGGCCTACTACCTGCCTTATCTCATTAACAGAAGTAAACGATGCAGTCTGGTTAGTGTAGCCTTTTCATAAGTATTGACTTAGATCTCGGTTATAGCAGGCCTGACCTAGTGTTGAATTGAAGTCACACTCGTTCAGCACAAGACGATGACACTGAAACTGTCCGAAAGCTGTGACAAGACGCTATTACAGTCACAGAACACACAACCGAACTGTAGCCTACGGGGTGAGTCAAAGAAAAGTAATCCCCTTAACTTTGTCAAATCTTAACCGATTTTCAAAATTCTTTCACTGCTAGAAAGAGTACATCATTTGCAACAAAGATCGTGTAATGGTTCCCATCACACTTTAAATATATTGTATCACTACCTTGGGAAGTGAACATGGGTCAAATTTGCTGCAAATTTGGAAAACAATGCAAAACGAATTAATTGATTTTCCATGCACCCATTTCAACAGATCTTGCTTACTAACTTATTGCTTACGTACTTATTACGTCAGTTTATAATTTTTGTTAAATATTCTTTTAAATAACAAACTGTTTTATGTAAACATGTCTAAGTGTTGACAGCGACAATGCTTGTTGGGCTCGCGACGCTGTACGAGTTTTCGAGCAGGCAACACATCTTTAATTGGACCAGATCTGAACAGCTCAGAACTCAACCTGGTCTACTAGAATATATGAGGTGTCGTCTAGCAGCAAGTTTATCAGTCACGGGTGCATAAAATTGATAAAGTGAAGCAATACTTACTGAGCTTTTAGCTTGGCATGGACCACCACATTACGACAATGCAATTGACGAGGGCGTAAGCATTCTAGAACATGTAGGCCTATGCGGGAAAATGTAGACACTTGAGCGGTTGTTGTGACATTATTAACATCTATTCAGCTATATGACATAAAACGTTTCATTTTTTGTCACACATGAGTACGATTTTTAAGCTGTGTCTTGTGTAATTTGTAACAAGTTTTAACTTTTTACTCTCAATGTAGTGCCGCAACGTAATTATGGTGCAAAGGGAATATTACATGGCATTCGTCGTAAATTTCATATTTTTTCCAGTGGTGAAAGAATTTTGATAGTCGGTTAAGGTTTGACAAAGTTAAGGCCAATTTCTTACGGTCGATTACTTAAAGGATTATTTTTTGACTCTCCCCATATGTGCATGCTGTGACACCATTCTGCAAGTGTAAAGTAGGCCTACATCTTCACACTTGAACAAAAACGTTGGCGTATTCCAATCCTACATTTAATATACAATAATAAAATAACTCACGCTTATGGCAAATTAGCTAAGTATTTACCGATTATTATATGCAAAGTAAAACAGTGCCGAGAGTAGTCAATCTGTCAATGTTTAGTTTTTAATTCTATGATCATACAATAAAACCGATATCATATATGGTGACACAAAAACTCACAGTCATAGATAAGGACGTGAGGTGTGTAATTTAACAAACATTTTACGTAATAAAAATACATGCACACATATCTGTCGAAAAATATTTGTCGTAGTAGAGTTTCTGTTGAGAAACGTGTATGAAATATAGAGTGGGCCATAAAAAGTAAAACCCCTCCCTTCTTGCCTCTAATTTTGTAAAATTTGAACCGATTTGCAAAATTTTTTGTTGCCTGAAAAAGTAAGAAATTTGCAGCCACAACCACACAGTGCTTTCCGCCACACCTTAAATATGTTGCTGCACTACTTTGTGAAATCACTTAGAAGTTTAAATTGGCTGCAAATCTGTAAGAAGATGCAAACAATATGCAATGATTTCATATGCATTAAAAGAATTAATCTGGCTTAATTACTTATTATTGACTTACCTATTATCTTCTTTCCTGGTTCTATTAACTCTTTTTGGAAATAGCAGACATTTTTTTTTATCTAAATAGGTCTGAATGTTGACAGCACTCCCTTGCACCCCGAACATACGGCAGTGTACTACTTCTCAAGCAGGGAATCATAAGAATACCTTCATTTATTTGACCAGATTTGTGGCCAGCAAACAGCTCTGATCCCAGTTTATCTACTATGAGATCATCCAGTAAAAATTCGCCAGTCATGGTTACATAACATCAGCGAACTGAAACCGCACTTACTGCGCGTCGTAGGGATATGGTGTGACGTTTACGATAGCACCATTTACAGTGTACATGGTAAGCCGTTTCGGACGTACCGTGTAATCTACAACGCGTTGTAATTTTACAGCGCGTTGTAGGTTACACAGTTCGTCCGAAACGGCTTTCCATACATTTACGCAGTATTTATGCATGGCGTTGGTGTCTTTAAGTATGTGTACAGGCAAACGTTGGACACTTTGAGCAACTGTTATAACAGTATCTACATTTATGACATGAAAAAATTATTTTGTCAAATATATGATACGATATTGCCACTTTCCTTATCATGAAAAAAGTTCCGGTGTCAAACTTACTAAAATTTGAAAATCGGTTAAGATTTAACAAAGTTAGAGCCAAAAAAGACAAGGGTTCTCACATTTTTGGCCCACTTTGTCGTTAATTATGTTTCTCCACTTAGTTCAAATCTGCAAAAGCGCGACGCAGACCTGTGTGCTGTCATGCGACAGTGACGCAGACGACACTAAATCGAAATGTCTTAAGCTACAGGTACATATCGGCGTAAAAGAGTAGTCGGAAGATGCAGACTTTAGTCATAGTCACACGACATTAACAACACTGACGCAACAAATAAGCAGACTTCTGCAGATAGCAGCTCTTGACGACTCGTTGACAATCATCTGCAACACACAGAACCAACGCCGGCTCATGAATGCTCAAACAGACCTGAGTCTGACATAGCATGGTGTATGAGTATGAACCGCTTAAGGTAAGTTAAATAATAACGATAACAGGTGTATTTATAAATATAAATATAAATATCCTCAGACATCAGATACGCTCATACAGATTTTTTTTATAAAACTTTATGGTCACTCTTGCAGACGTGTTTCGGGCTGAATAGCTAAATGTATGACATAAAAACGATAAAAAGTACAGACACAATAGAACGAAAGCAATAAAAACACGTAAACAAAGTAACTATATACCGGTCACTTATTTGCCTCTAACTTCGTCAAATCTTAACCGATTTTCAAAACTCTTTCACTATTGAAAAGAGTAAAATGTCCAATAAGAATCATATAGCATATGCCGCCACACTTTAAATTTGTTGCTGCACTACCTTGGAAAATGTTAGAAATTATTTTCATGTTATTGCAGAAGATGCTACTTAAAAGCATATCATATGTCATTTGGTAGAGTGAAAAGGGCATTACTTGCTCGAAAAGTTTTCAGTGACGCATGCTCAGTGTGCAAGGCGGCAGCTGTCAACATTTAGGCACACTGTATGTAAGTAAAATGTCTGCTATTTCAAAACAATATTTAACAGAAACCAAAAAAGAGGTGACAAGTAAGTCAGCAGTAAGTAAATAAGCTAGATAAATTGTATTCTGTACATGCAAAATCGATGCATTTTTTTCTTATTTTCTTTCAGATTTGCATTGAACGTGTCGGTAATTTCATAAGGTAGTGCAGCAACAACGTGAGGCGAAATATATTATATTATGTGGCTCGCGTTGGAAATCTTTTTCCTTTTTTACGCAGTGAAAGAATTTGGCAAATCGGTTAAGATTTGACAACGTTACAGGCAAAAACGAGACCGGTTCTCACTTTTTAGACAACTCTGTAAAGCAATGTGTGGAACTGCAGCAACTGAGATGAAGGCTACATGAGATATAAATTCTAAAGCCAACCACAGAGAAGTAGTGTAGATGATGGTATTAAGACACGTAAACAAGTAATGTTTTTGTTTCTGCCCGAATGTCCGTAGTGAGTGTGAATGACGTCGCAGATCAGCCGGCAAGTTGTTCCACAAACTTATTCACGATAGTAACCATGGAATAAATGCGACATGACTGTATAATTCAGCATGCAAAGTCACGGAAACTGAACATAGATACGATAAACAATAAGACTGTCTTCATAAATGGTGCCTCTCTTCCTCCTTATCCTCCTCTTCCTCATCATCATCATTTATTTGCTGAGAACACAAAATACGGATTCAGTAAATAAAGTAGCATGTAGCAGGCCGACAAGGCTGAACATTCAGCACTAACAGCCCCCAGAAGGAAACAAAAAATAACAAGGGTAAAAACACAAAATACATTTATAGAACTGGATAGCAAAACAGTTATTCGAAATTAAAAAAATCGCTGAAATTAACACATTCAATTGTGCGACCCGAAACATACGACGTTAAATCGTATTACGCCAGCACGACAGCAAAACGTGACCTCTAGTTGTCGACAATCGTTCGTAGTGACTAAATTCATGTCAACAGGCATCCACAGCTACTGCCTTGACTTCAGACGGCGAAACCATCTCCACTGACTGAAGTCGCTCACAAGGTGTCAAAAACATTAAGCAAGTGCTCATGCGCTATGATGCGCGGTAAAGCGTGACTCACTGATGCGCCATAATACTACTTACTTAACTTGTGAAAAATCTCGTTTTTATGTCGTGACCTTGATCTTTGACCTCATGAACTTTAACGTTTGTAGTGCATCGACTCGCCAGCTGTCTTCCAAAACTTTCTTTAGGCCACAACCGCCATAATCGCCATTCCAAAATTTAAAGACAGGTAACGTGACTTAGGTTATGCCCCTGTGACCTAGTTTGCACTCGTTGATAGTACTCTCTAGAGGCAGTCTGCATACCAAATTTGAAGTCTGTAGCTGTAGCCATTCCGGAAATATAGACGAAATTCCAAAATTGGAAAGTAGGTCAAAGTGACCTAGATTATGACCCCTTTCGATATACTTTTGTTCTGCTTAGTTTCTACTCCTTACAGTCTATCTACTTGCTAAATTTGATGCTTGTAGCTTTAACCGTTCCAGAGATATCGGGGTCCTTATATTAAAAATTTGGGCGTCGTCCGCCATATAGGATTCGACACTTTGTGGATTTTCATTTAGCAACGTTTCAGGGGCACTTTACATAGTCAGTACGGATCGCAGAAACGCTCGTTAGTATGTCTGTCAAATGAAGAAGTAAAGAGAATAGTTGGAAAGAGAATAGTTTGAGATGTTGGCAGAATGTCAGCAGCGACGGTAAGGCTCTGATCGTTAGCGGAAGATCATTGCACGCTCGGGCCGCAGCCGCGGGAAAGGCGAGGTCGCCGAGTGTCGAGTGGCGGGTTGATGGTACGACCAGCGACTTGGTGTTGACGATGACCGTCGACATCGGCGACGGCGGCACGGCGTACACTGTCGGCAAGGTTCGACGGCGCTGTGCCATGTCGGGAACACGCAGCCAGTGAAGTTCACGGAGTAACGGGCTGATGTGTTCCGACCTCCATGATGAGACGATCAGCTGGGCGGCGGCATTCAGCACAGACTGCAATCTGTCCAAAAGGTGCGCAGAGACGCATGACAAGACAGAGTTGCAGTAATCAACCTTGCTGATCACCAGTGCACGAACCAAGGTCAACAAGGTTTGATGCGTCAAGGAACGCCGCACGCTACGGATCTGACGCAGTGCTGCAAAGCACGAACCGACAGTTGCAACGACTGAGACCTCATGATAAGGTCGCTGTCAACATGGACACCGAGGTCGCGGACCGACGAGACTGGTGGAATCACGGTGCTGCCGTTGCGAACAGGCCCGACTGGGATCTGATGTCGACGGCGTTGGGACGAGCACCACAGGATTTCTGTCTTGCTGGGGTTGAGCTGCAGCTGGTTGGCCCTCATCCATGATGACACGTCGTCAATGCAAGCGGAAATTCTGCCTTGCAAGCTGACGGTCTCGAGAAGGCGACAAAACCCATAGATCTGTATCACGGGTAAAACATACAGCCTCTGGCCACTAAGGTTGCCGGCAGCTAAAATAGGTTTTTTCGGAAATGCACTGTGCTATCCGATCGACGAGCACACCACGGCTCAATTTGTCTTTTCTTCAGAGCAACAGAAAGTAAACCAAATTTGGCGCCGCTGACGGCATTCTTGTGGAGTTTTACACAAGCTACGTAGAATCTGAAGCCTGCAACAAGCATATATTCAGCAAGTTCACTGCTGCTGAGTGCTGACCAATCAATCGTTTTGTGCAATCAGGATCATGGTTGTGTAATCCTTCTGAGAAGTCTCGCAAGACGCAGAACACATCTGTCGATAACATAGAAACTCTAGTCTGCTGTGCACGCGAAGTAACAGCTCAGCCTCAGAGTGCGCTACAGGAAGCAAAAGACAGAAAGCCAGCCACTACAACAAAACAGCGTAGGAGGAGGAATCATCAGACACTGGAAACACAGATACTCATCGCTGGAACAACGTCATCAATAATGGCTAAAAGAGGCGGAAGCGACCAAAGTGCTTCCCCACCGTTCACGCGACTTTGCGCTCCGATGTCGACACAGTGCGTGGACGCTCACACAAGCACGCGCGTTTTTTTCACGGTAGTCGCCGTCAGTCATCCGTGACGAAATCGATGCCAACACTCTGCCACAGCAGCGACCCGCGGTGACATCCGTTACTTAGCCAATCGTACCATCGTCATCATCGACGACAAACGCCGCCGACACGTCACAGACCGTCCACATCAAAGACTGATCAAACACGATTGACGCCGCTAAGCAGGACGTCCGGTCAAGTGTTTTTCAAAGACTGAAGAACTTCGCTTGTCACAGTTCGCTGCGGAATTAGGACAAGACTGACTTGACAATAGTGGACTGCGACGAATTCTTAGGCGGAAAAATAATATTTTAATTGAACTGTGTCCGAGGGGAGAACAAACCTGCGCGCTGCCGTTGTTTTGCGACAGTGACCTTGAAATTAATCCCATGACCTTGAAACTCGATGGTGACCTAGACATTCTAAAGATGTACCCTCACACTAAAAATGAAACTGCTAGCTTAAGGCATTTAAAACTTAGAGCTTAAATTGAAAAAAATCCGAAATTTGCTGCCGTGACCTTGACCTTAGACCCATAACCTTGAAACTAAACCGTGACCTAGATATTCTGAAGATGTATCTTCAAACTGAAAATGAAGTTCCTAGATCAAGCCATTCTAAACGTATAGCCTGAATTTAAAAAGTACAAAATAGCTCTCAAGGTCAAATGTCACCAACTTTGAAACACTTCTAGCGTTCACCATGAAGCATATTCCTGCCAAGATACATCAATTTTTGATAAGAAGTTTTCCAGATTTTGTGCGGGCAAACAGAGTCACAGACTCACAGGACTCACAGACGCCGCCAAAACAATACTTGCTTGCAGCATGCGCGCCGGTAATTACTTTTATTGACGTTAAGCTTCAATAAGCTTCAAAGCGGCGCAAGTCTGGTACTTGATTGCAAGTTGACATTTTATCTACATTAACAATTAAACGTTCTGTTGAACAGCTACAGTCATTGTTTCATCAACTCGTCCCCAAGTCAACTCGTTAGAACTCGTTAGGCTTTAGGTTATGGTTAGGATTAGAGCAAGAATTAGAGTTAGGATTAGGGTTGGATTTAGGATTATAGCATAGGATCGAGGTTAGGTTAACCTTGGGGACAAGTAGACTGTAAACCCGCACAGCAACAGCCTTATCGATTTACCTAAGTGCGTCTCTTTCCGCGAATAGCGTGGAAACCCGGAGGCGGTTGTCTTTTCTTCTTTGTCTGTTCACGAAAGGAACCTGCAACAGTTTAGTTCGTTGTACTAACGCTCAACAATAACTGAAAACTGTTGTCGCACAATGGCGTCAAATACTAGAAATTGACAGTCATAACACGCACATACAAGACGTCGCAACTCGCATTGGAAGGCGCGCATGACTGCGTTCAGGAAGGTGGATTGGGCAGGTCGTTTTCCGATCAATAACCTTTGATACCTGATAATTACAGTGACAGTTGGACTCAGTGACAGTTGGACTCATTCACAATGACTCGACGTAGGCCCAGGAGGCTGCTATGTTGTCGAATATCAATCTCAGACGCAACAGTTGCGTACCGGAATAGCTATAGAATGTTTAATGGATTCGGTGAACCTGCCCCCAACCTAGAGGTCCCAACTCTCAGAGGTGTCTGCATTTAGCTTATAAGCTATAGCCTACTTAGTATTGAACAAGAACATCTCTAGAGTAAAACAAAATACTGATAAGCATAACAAATAAAAAGCACCCGAGATCGAGTCCACGAGTCATCATTCTAACGGGTGATCTCGAAGTGCCAGCAGTCTATGGGGAAAGATATGTGGGATACGAGTTTTAAGCCTGGAGTGGAAAAGGCGAAGAGTTGATGGATGGTGTCTTTAAAATACCATCCATCAATTTTGTCTTAAGCGACTTCTGCTTGATTCTGAAAGACGGCAGCCTAGCAAAGCTAGCACGTGCATTTTTTCTAAAAAATCGAACATTTTCCTTTCATCTCATCATCGTATGCATTGAAATACAGCGGCTCACATCATAATTATTGTAAAAATTGATATGACTTTCGTGTTTTTAATTTTTAATGTTATCTATAAAAATGTAAGTGATTGCAATGTAATATGTTACTTCATGTTACTTTCCTAAGATATTCTGCATTTCTGCATAAGGAAAACTAAACAGAATAATTGCATTTTGCATTCAATTTGCTGTTTTTGTCTGGTCGCTGGCATTGTTGAACACTACAAGAATAGGAATATTTTACAAGACTTCATAGTTTTTTAGTAAATAGTTTGGCCTACTGACCATTACTTCAGTCTGATGCATTCTCAGGTAATTACTTCTAGGCCTACTGGACTGACAGACCCTTCTTCGAATATACTGACAGAGCCGTTGCTATAGGAGCTTCACAGCGTTGACAGCGTGGGAATAGCAATGGACTAGTCTGGCAGTGACATATACCTGACCGTAGTTGGCCGTTCAGCAGCTTCCACGCCCTTAAGAAGTCAGACTTGTGACGTTCCAGTTTGCCATGTTGCTTCTTCGCTTTACGCACTATCAACTGTCTCCAGGCTTTGCTATCGCGTCGACCGTAGACGCCGTCGCCGTCGCCGCTTGACAAGGCACCACGCACATGCTCGCCCAACTTGGGCCACCAACGCGATGCCGGTCTGCCTGACTCGGCCGCGTCTTTCCACGGCAAAAAAGCAGCCTGAAATAATGAAATAATGACTTAAATACTTGTTAAACGTTGGTAAACTAGATTAATTCTGTTTAAGTCAGATTTGAGTTAATTTGCAAAAACACAAATCAATCAAATCAAATCAAGTCTATTAAACACACAAGCGTCGGGCGGTTTGTCAGCGATAGCTGAGCTTCTAGTTCTTGGTGATGGTGGAGATAGTCATATTTAAGTAAAAGACTTAATGAGTGACCGCGAACGGACTTTCTGCTGTTTTAATGACTGCAGAACTTTAATGCTGTCTTGCATGTGCTCGACAGCAAAATGCCCGGCAGCAGTAATTTCCAGCGTGGAAGTAGCCTACCTAGACGCCGTACAGTATACAGCTCTGCAATTCCATTAGCTGCAGGATCAGATAAAGAATCGGATAGCAAGACACCTGCTCAATAGCTTACCGTACGCGACTGCATGCGTGGTGCATGAAATATGATGAAAATTACTTTACTGCGGATGCAAACGCAGGACGCGACCGACAAAAGAATTCACGAAAATCACATTAAAAGCTGAATGCTGAATATAGAGCTATTGGTTCTAATCTTGCGCTGTCATCTGCAAGAGACACATTTTGCAGCCCAAAGTATAATTACTACAAACAGTAGGCCAAAGCATTTATGAAAGTTTGTTTAAAACATAATAAAAACACAAATTATCCAAAAAGCAAACACAATACCAATACCTGGTGTAAAACATGAAAAATTACAATGGTTAATGATTATCCATTTATTAAAAGCTGGAGTAAAAAATAAAAGTGGGGTACAATATTATTTTTTTCAAATCATGTACGTTACTCCTCGGGGTTACATTTTTTCAAATGTACAGTACATATGGTGTGCAATCTATCTGGCCTTAGGCTTCAGATTTTTAGTTTACTTTCATCATCTAAAGTGTTACTTTTTTCGCTCCTTTGACGACACTATAGTATCTGCTGACACTGTTCGAGACTTGGAAGTCAATTCGACTGTGACTTAAGCATGTCAGCTCACATTACCAAGACTTGGCAAACATGCTTCTTTCTAATTCGACGTCTACGACAGATCCGTCGTTTCCTTCGACGTGATGTTGCTGTCAAACTCGTCTCCGCATTTGTCATCTCGCGGGCGGCGGCTAGATTACTGTAACGCAGTGCTCACAGGACTTCCGGTCTCATCGATTACACCACTGCAGCGTGTCTTAAACGTTGCTGTTCGTCTGATGATCGGCCACGAGATCACGTCACTGCAGCATTAATTGAGCTAAACTGGCTATCAGTCGCGGCGCGAATTGAGCTCAAACACTGTGCGCTATCGTAAGTGGTGCCGTTACTGACGCTGGTGTATCAGGCCGTTACTGGTAATGCACCGTCATACTTCGGTCAGCTTCTCAGGGCGATCTGGTCGTTCCACGGACAAGACTGAAATTTAGCGAACGTGCATTCACCGTCGCCGCTCCGCAAAGAACTTCCCTCTGACGTCAGAAAGGCATCCACATTGGCAACATTTAAGAGACATCTCAAAACCTTCTTGTTTTGTAAACATACCGACACAGTCCCGGAACAGTAAAATCCGCTTCTTTTTTATAATCATCCAGTTTATCTAGTTAGTGTTTACCTACAGTATTGTTTTTAATTTACTCACTATTTTAGCCGCCGGCAACAAAGTTGTCAGAGGCTATATGTTTTACCGACGGTTCTTATTCTTTTATAGCCAACCGTCCAACGTGTGACCAGACCGCCGATCGCCGCTGGGTAAAAGTATACCGGTGCTTAGAACCTATGTGGCAGGAATAATTCGTATGCACATCTTACTAGACATCTCCACCAGCCCTCCCCTACTTTTCACAGGGTGTCAAAAATGCGAAATTTTGCCCCATTTTTCGACCCCATTCGCATTCCGAGCTGTTTAAAAATGGGGAGGAAAATCAACAATAGCGTATAGCGCCGATGTCTGCGCTCTCATCTGCCGCAGACCCCGTGCAGATATGGCCCCTAACTCTGTGATCCATTTGCCCAATTGGGGCCCCTAAAGTGCGATAATTGGAAAAACGATTACATTACTCTAACTCAGCCGCCAGTGACGAGTGCATGGTCACGTGACAGCCGATGCACTACAAACGTTGAAGGTCATGAGGTCAAAGGTCAAGGTTATGACACAAAAACGAGATTATTACAAGCTAGGTAAGTAATGTTATGGTGTGTGAGTGAGTCACGCTTCACTGCGCATTATAGTGCACAAGCACGTGCGTGTGTTGATGACACGTGGCTATGTTGATGACAGTTTGTTAGCGTCGTCAGGCAGTGGAGTCAGTCTTGCCGTCTGGAATCGAGGCAGTGGCTGTTGATACTTGCTGACGTGAATTCAGTCAATACGAACGGTTGTCGTAAATAAGACGTGTCATGTTGCCGCGTACTGCGATTTTGAATGGCGGATGTTTTGGGGCGCCCGAGCCGGCGGCTATAAGTGGCAATGCATTTTGTTTGCCGCATTTTCTAGTTTTTTTTACTAATATTACCCCTATTTTATTTTTTCTCGCGTATTATTATCTTGTAGAGAACTGGTCGACGATTTATGTTTAGTTTAGTTTAAAGTCTGCGTAGTCTCCGTCTCACCGGGTGAGAAGTTCTGAACTTTGTACGAGAGGAGTAGCGACGTCTGACTGCAGGATGTGCACTGTTGATGACGCACATTAGACACAGGATGAAGACCACGACCATACGGACGCCACACGGACCACTGCTGCCCGCGCCGTGTGCACACATAGCAATCACCGGCACACCTTGACACAAAGAGGAAAGCTCAGCCAGTCAAACATGGCGAATAAATAAACAGCACAAGTTAAATTTGTTAACTAAACATTCGAAATCTTGAGTACGTATAACTGCAGACAAAAACAAGCCACTCATGGGCAGTGATGCTCAGCTGGCATATGTAGGTCAGAGTTACTTTGTTTTTGGTTTGTGATCAGAGCTCATGCATGCAAGACACACACAGACACCATTTGAACAGTTTATATCATTAGCTCAGCGAGGCTGTAAACGGCTAATCTAATAACCAATATAATATCCGATTTCACAATATCAGTGTCTTGCTAGTAAGACGGAGGCCAAACAGCAAAATTATACCGCAGAAAAGCACGAAAAAGCAAGAACCAGAACGAGAACTCATACGAGTTCTTGCAACGATATCACTGATGCAGTGTATGTGTCGACGGGACAAGTGACACCTAAATCGTGTGAAATGGCCTTGACAAGCCAAACAAAAATCATATATAACTCTACGATTATGCACAGGTTTTATTTATATAACAATAATTTCAGATATCTTTACACGAAGCTATAAACATTATAAGTAAACACCTCAATTTTCACATTGCGTCACGCATTATACACCGTGGGCCATAAAAAACGTGCCACTTTATTTTCGACTATAACTCTGACATTTGTTGACAGATTTTTACACATTTTGCACCGTTGGAAAGAGGAAAAAACACGCTACAATTTATTTATTTAACGACTAGATGACGTCATAACTGCGTCACACTGCGCGTCACAAAACTTTACTTGAGTTGTTTGTTGCAATTAAACAATTATGTTGAGTTTTGAAGATAAACTTTTGATTAAAAATCTGTGGGAATGTAAAGGATTTTTTTACAGACGACTGATAAAAGAATTTCCCAACAAGAATTAAAAAAGACGCACGCTTGATGACAAGTATTTGTTGCCAGCGATGCGCCACATTTCAGGAGAAACATTCATATTTCAACAAGATTCTGCTCCCGCGCATCGGGCTCGTGAAACAATCGAGCTGCTGTCTCGTATGACTGCCAACTTCATCAAACCAGAGATGTGGCCACCTAATTCACCGGACTTAAATCCAGTCCATTATTCTATCTGGTCGGTTGTGGAAGAGCGCATATATCAACAGCGGATTCAGAACACTGATGAACTTCGGCAGCGTCTGGTAGCCGTTTTGAAGGATCTGTAACAGCACATTGTTGACACTGCCATTGATCAATGGCGCCGTCATCTGACAGCCTGCATCAGAGCAAAAGGCGGACATTTTGAGCACAACCTGTAATAAACATTTGAACTTACTCGCTGACTGG
>Ga0126335_1001225_pt1 | contig 14110 bp, 4 predicted proteins | sample OlaspJWI45metaG_FD_108409 | JGI IMG/M metagenome (GOLD analysis project Ga0126335, IMG submission 108409) | Marine gutless worms symbiont microbial communities from Oahu, Hawaii - Olavius sp. 1 OAHU.JWI-45 metaG | ecosystem: Host-associated > Annelida > Digestive system > Unclassified | place... | reverse complement strand
GACTTTCGCTTCGCGAAAGGCAGCATTTCGTTACAGTTTTCGTGACAGTCAAAAACTGCAGACTAGGAAGCACGGCCACATACAATACAAATACAAATACTACGCGCGCTACGCGCGCGATCTCGGCCATGCGTACGGCATAGCCCGGGCTGCGCCCGGTATAAACAGAGAAGAGTGTTTACAACAACACAATAACTCTACGGAAGGTTTAGTCAACTCTCCCCAAGGCTAACCCAGCCCTGGCCCTAGCCCTAAACATAACCCTAATCTCAACTCTAACCTAAACCCTAACGAGTTCTAACGAGTTGAGTTGGGGACGAGTTGACTTGAGAACGAGTTGAATGCCACCCCTACGAAATACAAAGGTAGCTTTTTTTGAATTGGTGTCAACAATTTGTTAATCGTCATAAGAAGGTCGCGTGGTTACGCCATTGTCAGTTTTAAGCCGCATCGAATGTACTGATGCGGCCTATTGCGACCGATGATCCCGCAGCGTAGTTTGTCATTCAGTCAGTCAGTAAGTCTGTTTGTCATACGGCTGCGCTGTGCAAAAACGGTTAAACGGATCGAGGTACTATACGGAGTGGAGATTGCACGGCGCACTGTAGCCTATTAGATGGACTAACCGAAACCCTGCGTTCCTGCCAGAGTTGCAATACACTCTAGTCAGAGATCCTGGCTACGCCGACACTACGTCGATTGCAATATCATACGGCGCCTGACAGGCCATCAACACCGGTTCCTGGCTACCCGGGTGGTTATCTTACACACATACAGTTGCAGACAGCTCAGTTTCTGCATGCTGACTGCACGGTATGGAGCACTTAGTGCCCGGGTAGAGCGTGTCTGGTTGCATCCCTGCGAGATGTCAGTTGCTGAAACAGCAACGCACTGTCACTGACAATTAGTGACCGAGCAGTGATAATGCGTAGGCTATTTCTCAAAGGCATGGTTAAAACTAATTTTGCTGCAATGATAACAACTTAGCATAGTGGCCAGTTAAACAATCTCAAATAAAATTTCAAATATCAGCCTACATGTATCATATGCCTATATACATAAAGGTTGCGCTAGTTCGTATAACGTGCAAGCTGGAGCCGCGGCAGCATGAGCATTGCCCTGCAGGTTTTCGCCTGCGGCAGAAGTTTCCACTCTTGCAGGATTTTACTTTCTAGCAGTGACATCGTAGCAGCAAAATACGAGAAGCCGTCGACGGGTGTGCCCACAGTCCATTGTTGCGTATGTTACCCGGGGGAGGTTATCTAATGGGGGGTTCTGTTTGGGGAGAGGGGGTATTTGTGTTGCGTCCGGCATAGGCATAGAAAAGAAAATTCCTTGGGAGGGGATACCCGAAGGGGGGTACTCGGAGAAGGGGAGCTGGACGGAGGGTTGTCTGGGGGCCCCTAGCCCTCTATATGCATACAAAATTTGAGTCTCTAGCTTCAGCCGTTCTGGGGATACGAGGATTATCGCGGACAGAATCACAGACATACAGACAGAACCACAGACATCACCACAGGATTGCACATTGCCTCCTTCGCTTATAATGCGTAAGCGGGCGGGGACATAAAAACAACATTAATAGTATGCTATCGAATACTCTTTCAGCTCATTCATTCGGTAGGCGATTGTATTTTTCTGCATGGTTTTTGCTGTTTTATGCATTTGTTGGCCTCTGATAGCTTATTCGCTAGTGTTGTACTCGGGTGGCAGTCAGCTCGGCCCCAATAGTCGTTGACTTGAGGGTCGAGTTCAACTGTAAACATTGTATCCTGCGCGCGCGTGTAGGCCTAAGAATGCAATCTTTACAGCAAGTTCATTTCCCGTTTTCCAGCTGAAAGAGTTTAATGTGAGATCCAGGATTCAGTCGTTGAATATATAACGCAAACTGAAAAGCGATATTATCTATTGCGACTTTGCATTAAGCTTTTTGCATGTTCTCGTTTGTCGTCGTAGCTGAAAACCAATGCACCGAACATCGACAGTGGGTATACGACCGTACGAGCTCTAAGTCTTCAATCAATAACGAATTTTTGATGTCAAAAAATCCACCCATTGCGATTCGTTGCGTTGAGTTGTACATTCCGTACTTGACGCCGCAGATGGAAATTGAGCTTTGCTCGTCGGGTGCAACGTATATGGATATTTTTTATCGCATAGCGTACATCAACGTCGTCCATCATCAGCTAGACAAGGCGCGTGTCAGCTTGTGTCGTATGCTTGTTTTCACGTGTCTATGACGACCGCTAGCTCGCTAGTCAAGTCCGACTGTCCTTTGTGTGGACGCAGTCGCTGCAGCGGGCGCCGTGCGTGTGGAGACGTTGCTGACATCTGGCAGATGTCGCTCAGCACGTCGCTGATAAGCACAATTTGAACGGTTTGTCTCCGACCGGCTTTGTGTGAGCACTGGGCAACGCCGTGGGTCAAACATCGAACTCCCTCCGGCTGGTCGTCAATCACGGCTGCGTGTGTGGTTGGCGGCCGGCGACACGGGACCGTAGACCGTATTGTCGCGTGTCGCGGTGATACCGCATCGACACCGGCGGCGGCAAATCGACGATTGTTTGATCAACAAATCAGCTCGGCGCGGAACTCCGGTTGATTTACTTCCTCTGATAGCCCGCCACTCCCTCCATCCATTTAGGCTTAGTGTTAATCACGGAGCCCGTTTTCCTAAACGGGGTATTGTGCTTCCACGTTTTATCTCCGCTTAACATCTTGTTCCGTCGAAATGCACAATACTCGATGCAGTAACTATATGGCAAAATTATTAGCGGTCGGAGAAAAATAGGAAGTAGGCTACTGCTTGTAGGTCATTCGCTAGTGGTGTCCGTGTAGTAAATCATGCATCGCCTTGCTGTGCTGTCCTGCGTTATCATATTTTACGTCTGATAGCCTACAGAAAACAATGGAGGCTATGTGTGCCAGCCATAATAGTAACAGACTAGAGAGTACATGTAATACTATAACTTCAGCTGCTGAAAGTAAAACTCCGGGAGGCTGCATTTGTTACATGTTATCAGGTGTTTGTTCTTTCCGTTCTCACATCAGTCGTCGTTGTTCACTGTTTGCGTAACGCAGCCGATATGGTACTATAATTTATGTACTTGTTGCTATACTGTTGTTATTTGTAACTTGTAGGTAATTTGTTATGAGTTCAAAGCAGCGATAGTGTTTGCTCTTTTAGTGGCGATAAAACTGGTGCGTGGGACAAAACTACGTTGTTTGTACAGATCACACACAGTTGCACAGTACCGTAGTGAACTGTGCAAGTATACGGCGAATATATCGGTAAAAATAATGACTTTTGTGTGATCTTTAACGATCACACAATATATTCGCCGTTATGATTTCCCATTAGCGTCTAAATGGAAGAAAAAAGTGTAGTTGCTTTCAAACAAAATCTGTCTGTCTGTCTGTCTCTCTCTCTCTCTCTCTACCCGAGAACGCCATCAATAATTTGCACTCAGCGACGAATGAATTGCGGTGTGTGTTTTACTAGACTGATATGCAAAACTCGTTTTGTCTGCTTTGCTAAGTTTGGTTAGATACGGACATGACATGAAGCGGGCTTATGTTTCATCAAACTTGCCTTTAGCTACAGAGTTATCTGGTACTTTCCGGTTTACATCGAGCCACCAGTCAGTGTAAACGATTGCAACAAATTTAAGTAAGTCTATAGAATTCTTATACATTAGCAGACACGATAGCTGTATGGCTACGTAACTAGGCTGAAGGCCTACATTCTAGGTTTAACTGCATGACGTTCTTTCTCGCTATCTACTATCAGTTCTACACAGCAGCCGTACCAGACGCAACGACTGCGTACAGCTATGGAGTGCGACCTTCGCTTCGTCGTGATCTATCGACGCCGACGATAGAATAAAAAGTCGCCGTAGTCAAGTTGCAGGATTGACCTTGTGGGTCCGCGTGCCTGAGCAGTCTACGATGGTGGTCTGAGTGGTGAGCAAGTGCTTGATAGTGACTGAGCAGAGCAGTTCCTCGATACGGCGACTCTGAGACTGACGAACGAGCGCAACGACCACTGTATGGTTACAGCAGCTGCAGCGGGAAGGAAAGACAGACACTTATAGCTTGGAACTTCGTCGGCCTCGTGTCTTCGAACTGGGCCAAGCTATCGGTCCGTCGCGATTGAACCTGGCCTACTTGCCCGTTTAATGTAAAGTTACTGATTACACAAAAATACACGTGGAACGGTGGAACGGTGCTAACTTGGAGACGGTAATGTCGACAAACCGCAATGACGTTCTATAGTACACTGTTTATAGGTCCCTAAATTTTCAAGCACTTACCTCATGCTCCTTTTGTGTAAAGGGACCGGATACTTCATTTAACGCATCCAATGAGAGAACCACACTCCTAAAGCGCTTAGGTATGGCACACATTGTCGGGGAATCTCAGTTTTTAGCTTTTTTCTGCACACCCACGTGTTTATCCACGAATAGAATGAACCGTACTTGTGTAGTTTAATGTACAGTATACATATTAGATATTTCTCTGACAATATAGAATCGTTTTGGTTTGTGCATCATTTGCAGTAGCATTTCCATCGAATATTCCAGGGCAGGGTGTCAGATACAGCAGCTGAACTCAGGTATGGCAAAGCTCATATTGCTCCGGTGAGAGCTCCGCTGCGTATAACGAGCGTTACTGATGCAACCAAGATTGTAGGCTTATTATACGGTGTACGCGAAAATCGCGTAACGTGTTTGGAGTGTCGGCGAGTCATGGATTGCACACTGTTCTGATCGTTGTCTTGAAGCGCTTTTGCTGGCAGTTCACGGACGGGATGGAGCTTCTCGGTACATTACCGTATCGTTTGTCGTGCCATTCATTTTACATCGTCTTTGCTACACACTCGACTTGGTCGATCCTTTGACGCCGGAGGCGGAAATTGGGACTGAAAAAACGACTCTTGAAGGGCGAGTCATACCACGCCATCTGGAGCACTCTGTCATCTGTCAGTCGCCGGAACAAGTCTTAGACTGTGCTGCTCAGGGGCGGCCACACGCACGCGCCTTACCGCATCGCTGTGAGACGTGCGTCAATAGCAGATATACGTCGGCAATATGATTAAGAATAATGCTAACTGTTGGTATAAAAAATAGCCGAATATTGACGTTTTTTTAGTTTGGTATGCAATCAAAATTATCATACAAGCACTGAATAACTACAGGGTGCGAAAAAAGATCCTGCTTATAATTTGACGATTTTTTTACCGATTTTTGTAGGAATATCATCTGATGTAAGGTAATTTCATGCATTTTTACACAGCTGTGTACATATTGGTCAAATGTTGTGTTTTTCGAAACACTGTGCAGGCGGTAGTGTGAGTTGTTTTAATTTTACAATGCCTTACTTGACAACCCGGACAACAACGCACTTGTTCCCAAGATGGTGTATAAATAGGATACCAGGACTAAACACTTACTGCACCTATAGGTTCGGAATTCTGGACAGTGTCTCTCGCTGCCAGTGTACCGTAGATTATTTTTATCAGAATGCTCAAGGTCAGTCGTGGTTTTCAAGGCCAGGCACCTGTTAATACTCTGAAGGCCTGGAACAACTGTTGGTGCTTCGGGGTGAAACTCGATCTACCGCGCCGCCCGGCTCGTGTCCGTGACAGAGTGTAACAGTGGCGTCAATACGCTAAGTGTTCGTCAAACAAAGGCGACGACGACGACGACGACCGGTGTGGCCTGCTGTCGACCTGCAGGTGCGAGTGGAGACTGGCTCGCCACGGGTCGATTGATTGTCACTCTAACAGGTGCTCTATCGGCGGCTGCTGCAGCTGCAACATATTGACGTCATTCGTCGCGACCCTGGACACAATGTGCCGATTATCCATATCCGCAACAATGCCGTAGTCATTAGCAACTCCCAAGTCATAACGCTGCTGCTGCTGCTGCTGCTGCTGGGTTTCGCTTGTTTTGTGTTGTCCCACAGAACGCCGCCGCGCCGCGTTACGCATTACTGTCCGTCCGTCGTGGACTGCTTTGTTACTCAAAAACGAAAACTTCACAGATTTAGATGGTGTTATTCGTGTAAAAATGTTTTCGACATGTGTAAACGGCGATGTTGTTTTTCATAAAAAAGCTTTATAGTTTACTGGCTCAGGGTCGCGAGACCTTACCAAACTGAGACACGATGTGTCTGGTAACCCAGCAATAAAAGACCGTAAAGAATTTGAATTGATAGAAATGTTGGGCACGTATACTCGCGAGTCGTGACCGTCTGACCTTGGGCTCTGACCTTGGGCATCGTGGTCTAGCAGGCTCTACATTTACCTTATCGCAATTAACGCCTGCCAGCATCCCGTAATAATGGCGGATGTGAATAGCGTACGTTTGTAATGCACACTGGTTGTAAAATATGCGTTATGCAGTCATTGCAATTATGCAATATATAGGCCTATTGACAGCGTTGAATGGCGATGAACAGTGAAAGCAGTCGTTGTGCATGTACCTGTAATTATTTCGATGACTGATATCATACGCAGAGATGGGAAGACATTTTGTAGGACGCCGACTCCACATCCTTGATCGCAGCCCCTAAATTTCACTTCTACAGAAGTCGTCTTGTACTATTCTTGTGTCTAAGCGCGTCAGAACACGCGAGCAGTGTCAATTTGTTTATTATAAGAGGATGATATTGTAGTTATGTTATATGTATATATTTATTATTTTTTTGTTGTATTTGTATTACCATCTTTGGTGAATAAAGCTTTGTGTGTGTGTGTTAATATATTGTGTAATATAGGCTACATAGTTGTATTGGGAGCTTGGCAGTGTATCTAAATTCTAAAAGATTCATTATTTAGGAATGGCCTGACACAATAGGACCACTCCAAGCATCAAGTGGCAGTAGGCCTAGAGCGCCACGGCTACACACGACGTTCACTGCAACCATCGCCTGCTGCTGCTGCTGCTGTTTGCTAGGCGACCGGTCCGCGGCGAGGCGCTCTCTATAGATGAAACGATGGGAGGAAGTCGGCGGAGCAGTTGGCGTCGCGAACAGGTACGATGTCGGTCGCTGGAATCGCTTGCTTTCTCGCGTCGTTCGACCAAGTTGCTGAAGCTGTCGTACAGTGATATAGACTGTCTGAAGCCTTACGTCAGTGCAAGATCACGTTCGTTGACGAATTCGAGCGATTGCGTTGATGATCAATTAAGACGAAATCGGTTTAATGTCTACATAAGAATCGCCGTCACCTCGTATTGACTTTATTGACAGGGAACGAATTCATGCGTTCTGCACTTTTTGTTGACACACAGTTCACTTATAGCTTCTGATCTTGGTCCGCGGCAGTGACGGGCCATACATCATCGGGGAATTCACCGGTAGCGCTTTTGCAACGTTTGTACTGTACATATCTGAAGCTTGTTGATACGCTAGCTAAAAGTAAGTACACAGCCAACTATTTCTGAGCACATGCGAAACGATTTGAACTGTAAAGCATATTGCGTAATCTCACGATGCTGCGATAGGCCTATACTACGGCGGTTGAATTTGGTTAGTTTGGCAAAAGGGTGATTATCGATACCAGTTTTGCGAATTCGTGCCGACACAAAACTGGTTTTATCGCAAAGACGTTACGGCATGTTCTCGAAAAACTTATTTAGGTCTAACGTTCCAGCCAGCCTTTTGATGTTTTTTCCAACTTTGGATGTTAAGATGACTTTTCTAGCAAGTATTTTGGTGTTTCCCGTTCAAGTGCGGCGTCTATTGTATTGTCTATCTCATCACGCAGTTCAGTTCGTAACTGTTCTGCATCTGTACATTTGTATTGTACGCAATTTGAACGAAACTGCGATATTTTGTCTGTTCTGTTTCTAGCCAGTGCTCGCTACAGCTATCTATATCTACCACAATGATCTGTAGTTCAGTTATATATTAACAGTAGGCCTAATACTGTACCACTAAAAGTGGTAAAATATAAAATATGTCGTGTGACGGGGGATGGGCAATTCGAGGTGGGTGGATTCGCCACTGTTGTTTCGTTAGGAAAGTGACTGTCGATCAGTTCTGGTGGCTGCTGCTGCTGCCGGACACTCACATGATGCGGCGAGCAGGTGTATCTGACAGCAGTCCGTGTGTGTCCAGGTTTACCTGTCAGCATCGTGAATGACAACTTGCGAGATGCATCTTTTCATATTTCGTACACGTGTGCCATTTATTACACAATCTGTCTTCGCGCAACTATTTAATGCAGGCAAACCAACGAATGGAAGTTGGAAACGGCAGGCATTGAAAGAAATCTACTGGAATCCATAATATCTAAGAAAGTCAAGTTCTTTGGCCATCTCATACGGAAAACAGGAACTTGTTTGGATAAAGAAGTCGTCGAAGGAACCATGCCAGGAATGCCAGAAACAAGAGTATGAGGAAGACCACACACAATGTGGCAAGACAACATCTAGACATAGACAGGTCTATCATTGGTGGAAGCAGTGAGGGCAGCAGAGGACCGTTCACATTGCAGGAAGATCATCCACGATGCAGCCAAACCGTATACCTCCGAGGAGGGTTAAAGAACAGAACAGGACAGGCAGCTGTAGATTGAACTGGCCAGGATCGATTGCATATGTGTGTCATTGTGTGACATAACTTGCAGTATATTTCACGGTATGTATTACGTTAATAACTGTATTAATACCGAACAATAAGTTATGATAGGAATTCTGAAATGTGAGCAATAACATCATAACAGTTTCTTGTGTTGTTTTTTTCTATGGGCCTAGTTGCCTAAAATAAACTTGATTGGTTGATTGATTATAATCTAAAATATAGTATTTTTTCGATGAGATCTTGTAAAAAGTCACTTGTTGTCACACTAACCAATCCAACCATGGATAGACCCAACGCATGTCTGTAGGACTGCAGCGTTGCATGCGTGTTGCCGATTTTTCAGAACTCTTGACGTTAAGCGCGAATTGCTGCTGCTGCAGTTGCGCTGTGTCGATCGCGTTTACACAGCGGAGCTTTTATGGTTACGATAACGAGGAACTGAGCGCTGCTACAGCACTGCATCATGCAAATACACTGCACTTTATGGGCCTCGCGCGTGCACGTAATTGGTCGATCATCGTCATTTTCAAGCAGTCGCAGTCGCACAAAACTCCGGTGTCCATCAACGGTGCCATGTCTCGATCAAGGCACTGGGTTTACCGGCCTATAGGCCTAGGCATGTTTTTTCTCCTACGTGCTTCACTCTCACTCTCTCCATAACTTTTATTTGACTTGTGACGTAGCACGACCTCTGACACAGATAACACTTTCTCACTGGTACTGAACTGCGGCCACTGAATAGCCCAACTTCTGTCTGAAAGACTTCGACCAGATTTGCTGTGTCTTGTCTATCTGTTGCTTTATTGACTAGGTATTGTAAGGACGAAGCTGATAGAGATGTTAATGCTATCAGTATGACAAATTCCTGTTTCCTTCATCAATGACACGTGCTTATAAGCGTAAGTCAGAGCGCGGTTTGGGTTACTAATTTACTGCATCTGCTGCGATCGCAGGTCGGCGGAACCAACTAACTTTCAGAAACACAACACATCCGATTCTCGGCCTGCTTCATCGATGGGATCCATCTGGCCACCCACAAAGTGAATTCAGTTTGTCCTCTCATCCTGTATTGTATTGTATAAGCCTATACAGATATGTCAACTGTCAAGGCTCAAGACTCTCTAGATGTCGTCGTAGACAATCTTTAGAGTTTAGACAGTCATCACTGGTTACTGTTTATTGGGGCAGAGAAGAAAGTACGATAGAGTTGAAATTGTTGGAATTGCTGCGGTATTATTATCGGTGAAAATGCTGCAACCTTTGCGCATTTTTTCGATGCTTGTCCATGATGTCGTCCGGTTGTGACGTTGACATATTTAGCCGACCGGTACCGTTTGCGTACCACAGCCAACCGTTCGGAGAAATCAGCAAAACTGGCACAACATAATTCGCGCAGTGCCACTTACCACGTGTCTGGAACAAGGCACTCTTGACGGCGTGCACAAGGACTCACAGCGTGTAAGGTCAGCAGGTCTAATAGAGGCCAGCCGCTGCAAGACAGCAAGGCGGGTAGCACTGATTATGTCCCTGTTGGCGCGTGTAAACACGCCCTCCAAGGTCGCCCTGCTCTACTCCGTGTCTGCATGGCACCATGCCACACCCGCGATCACCTGTTGGCAGTTTTTTTCTCTACAAAGCGCCTTAAAACACCGAGAATGACTTCAAGATGTTGTGCTTTTGGTCTTGGGCGATGAGCGCACCGGACACACGCAAGCACGCGCCAGGCTTCTATTTCTAGAGCTTCTTAGAACATCAAAAACATAACCATATGTCGAGGCCTGCAGCAGAGTGAAAGCACGCGAGCATGCATATATGATGTACCAGTGTTTTGCTTCTTTTCTGTCGCTGTCTTCTGCTGTATGGTGTCGCCACCATACCATTTTGTTGTCGTATTTATTGAAGACACTTAATTCATTTGAGGACATTTCTTAACCCAGTTACCAAAAATTCTTCTGCGGTGCTTACTAATATTTATCATTTATCATATCGCAGTCGCACGTTCTGACCTCAGGAAGCAGACATCTTCAACAAGATGTGAATGTGTCGTCTCTCCGAAACTCTTCTCAAACACAGTCGAATTAGTGGTCAGTAGTCAAAATGTCAAATCAACTCAATCTCCGTAAAAAATTAGAGGTCATATTTAAGTTAATTTAACGTTTTAAAATTCAATCGTTCGACTGACACGAATCTAGATCATGCCTGAGACTCAGACATAGGGGAACTAAATAGTGTTGTTCTGAGTCGGTTCTAGAACAGTCCAAATGCGGTTACGGCATCGATTTCCAGACTGTTGATGAGGCTGCACCAGAAGGTCGTTGCTGATTATTTGTGGCTGCGTAACCGATGCAGCTCTATGGTGGTCTCTCCTGTTCGTGAGGTGGCCATTAAATTCTATGGACTTGACGTTCGATCCGCAACGAGTCGGCGACGACTGTGGGAAGGTTGCGTTTCGTCATTCACTCGGCGACACATCAATCAACATTTATGCGTGCGCGTGTAGGCCACCCAGGGCGGCGTGCGCCACTTGTTTACGCTGACGACGCTATAGCACGCCCATATCAACACCGCGCCTTCACAATGTTGCAGTAGTCTGCCTCCGTCCGATACGAAAAATGCATTGTGGCGTCGTTCGTAAATTGTTCTTTAATAGTCTATAATGCTGCCCGTGGAAACGTTTGTTTTGATGTTTTATAGAATTTTCGTCTGGCGATCAAATAGAGCTAACAATAACTAAGCCTAATAACTAACTTGATCTATATGGGTCTTCCAGGGCATTTTCCTATCTAAGTATACACCAAGAAATTTACAACATTTTACCCCTTTCATCTTGGTGGACTCTATGAAGAGCTCAAATGACGCCTTTCTTTTATAATTCTTATGGTCGTCGTTTTGTTACTGTAGCCTTGTTACGTATTTCATCATTCTGGCTCGCGTCTAACGTGTTAGGCGCCGCTATTGCTATCGCTGTTCTATCCGACTGTACTTCCGTCCGTCAGTTACACTTGTGAGTCACGCCTAAACGAAATGTGGTTTGCATTAAGCGACACGCTGATGCTTGACGATTGTTGTCCTAGTCTGACCCAAGTAGTGCCGTAAAGGGTTAACGCACCCATTCACCATGTCTCAAGTTCATGTAGCTGATCGTACAGCTACTGTGATGAATTTCCCAGTATAGAATTTGTTGACCTCTTGAACTTAACTTTTTACATTGTATCTTCGAGTAACTCGTGGCATGTACAACCTCTTTCTTAGCAATCATTCGCACAGGTCTTCTGTAGAGATATCTGTTCTTGAGCCAGACGCAGGAACATGACAGACAAACAGACAGACAGGCAGACAAGATGCAGTTTTAATGTTGCCTCACACAGGAAGAGCCTCATAGTAATAATAAACATTTCAGTTTTTAGGCCGCATCGAATGTACGAGATGCGGCCTCTTGCAATCGATGATCCCGTAGGGTGGGCATCTATCCGTCTGTCAGGCGGGTGACTGTTCGGCGACTGTTCACCAGATGATGCTACGATGCGGTCGTTACTACGTTGCTATAGCCACTTGTTTCTTTTGACTTTACAGGTGAGTCAATGAACCTTTTGTGTGCACTGCAAGTCGGCTCATGCGGGCTGACACTTGACATACATCGATCACCCGTGTTGTTTTTATTTATGCATTGTTTGTTGTGTTACATCAACATGATGGATGAGCCAGATGCATTGTCGGGCTTTCTCAGGTAGATCTCTGAAGCTATGCGGAATGGCGAATAAAGCCATTCACCTTTCGTACGAGTATGTTATAATCACTCATTGTGCAGAAAATCTCACCAAGTTGTAGAGTATTTGTACATGGCTAAATGGCGACGTTGCTGTACAGCTGGGAAAGTGCCTGGTAGGAAGTTATGGAATCGTACTGTCCGGCTGACTGACAAGAAATTACCCAGATCAGCTCCGGCTCATGCACAGCTCGTGGCAAAGCACCGTCGTTCGGTAGAAAGGAAACGGTTCAACTCAACTTATTTGCTTATTGGTGTGCGGGTGTCGTCATAGCGCAGTTTCTGTCGATCAGCGTCATGTATCGCTTCTGACAGGACAGTTTCACTGTTTTTAGCTGCACCGAACGCATGAGATGCAGACACTTGTTGCCGATGTGCGCGGTGTCTGTCTGTCAATCAGTCTGTCTGTCACGCGGCAACTAAGCTTAACTGTGCAAAATGGCTGAACAGATCAAGATGCTGTTTGGAGTGAACACTCTTGGGGGCCCAAAGAACATTATGTTAGACGGGGTCCGGATCTCCCTACAGCGAGGGGGAGAGGGATTCGATGCAGCCTTCGCCAAATTACTTTGGCCTCTTGTTTTTCAATAAATTTTCGTTAAATAATTGCATGAAGTGCATGAAACAGAACACCAAAGCAGCTTTTAGATTTGCGTCAAGTTCGAAGTATGGGCATAAGCAGCGAACCAAGCATCTCGCGTGCGATGTCAGCTGTTATCGTTGACGCGGTTCGTTATCACGCTCCCGTCTCGTGTTAGGTTTACAGATTTATTAATCTTCTTATCATATCACCATACAGGCAGACAACAAACGAAAACCATTGGTTTCATTTTGTCGTATTAAGCAGGCTACAATATAAGTACCGTGCCCATTTTGTATGCAACTAAATGAGTGCAGTCCCATTCGAAAAGATTTCGAAGATGAGTCTTTCCTGGCAATCATTCGCGCTGGTACTGACAACACATGCGAGAAAGTTGTAGAAGACGGAGCCAAAAAGAGAGTTTGGGGTTTAAATCCTCAATGTCGCCACCGGAGCCATAACATTTGCACAAAATAACGCAAAATTTAGTGACTGTGTGGAGGAATACACAAAACGCGTCCGATTCTTTTTCTTGAACTGTGGACGAAAACTGGCGAAGAGCCAGTCTCAGTACAACAAAAAAGAAGAAAATGGAACTGGCTCAGACACACATTGAGACGAAGTGATGACAGCATTGTCAAACAAGCACTACAGTGAATGCCACAAAGCATCAGAGGAAGACGACGACTAAATAACACCTACAAAGAGATTTGGACAGCGTGCTTCAGGTTCGGCTGGAGTAAGATGGAGACGGCAGCACAATTTAACTGGGAGGGGCAGCGCCACGGTTACGGCCACTATGGCCATGCTATAGCACTTTTTCAATACATACAGGGTGTACCAAAAAGTAAGCCACATACTGCACTATCAATAAATCGCATTAAAAGCTGCCAACGAAGCTAGTTTTTCGTTAAATTTGAGAGCAAACAAGCATTATAATACTAAAAGTTTATATTAAGTATTCTGTTGATTAAATGTTCTATGTATGACGTAATGTGCGACGTCAGTTAATGTAGTGACTAGTGACGCACTGGCGCTGCAATATGGGTAAAATCATCATCATCATCATCATCATTTATTTGCACAATATGCAGAAATGAACAGTAAAATATGCAATGTGCTGGACAGAAAGGCTAACAGTTTTAGCTCTAACAACTGCCCGTAGGTACAGAATT
>Ga0126335_1001224_pt1 | contig 14111 bp, 10 predicted proteins | sample OlaspJWI45metaG_FD_108409 | JGI IMG/M metagenome (GOLD analysis project Ga0126335, IMG submission 108409) | Marine gutless worms symbiont microbial communities from Oahu, Hawaii - Olavius sp. 1 OAHU.JWI-45 metaG | ecosystem: Host-associated > Annelida > Digestive system > Unclassified | place... | reverse complement strand
TATGCCGGGTGACAACGTGACGATCACCGCCGAGTTGATCACCCCGATTGCCATGGAAAAGGAACTGCGGTTTGCGATCCGCGAAGGCGGCCGCACCGTCGGTGCCGGCGTGGTCAGTGAAATTATTGAGTAAATAAACACCCTGTCGGTGTTTGTGTTTTGCCGAATCGCCGGCCCGTCCGGTGTTTCGGATCAAAACAATAACGGCGAAGGAGTCTTGAGGTGAGAATCATCGTAACCCTTGCATGTACTGAGTGCAAACAGAGAAACTATACCACGACCAAAAACAAGCGGACAACGCCGGACAAGCTTGAATTCAATAAGTATTGTCGCTTTTGCCGAAAACACACGAAGCATAAAGAGACCAAATAGCCGAGACCAAACTTAGCGGACGGATTGCCGCCGCAAAGCTCAGCTTTTCAGGATTTTGCAGGCCAGTAGCTCGAATTGGTAGAGCATCGGACTCCAAATCCGAGGGTTGGGGGTTCGAATCCCTCCTGGCCTGCCATCAACCCGTTTTGACCTGAATACCGCTGGCAGTTATCCGCAGCCCTGGTTTACGCCTTTAGAATCAATTAGGAGCACAATGGGACGGTTACATCAAAAAAAATCACCAAGTGCCAAAAAGAAGGCCAAACAAAAGGCCGAACGCAGGGCCGCGGCCATCGCTAAGAGCGGCAGCGTAGCCGTAAAAGAAGGCCGGCCGAAGGCTATACCCCTACCCAAAAAAGCTTCCGGTCAGGGCCGGTCGGTTTCCAAGGTTCAAAAGCAAAACATCTTTCAAAAAAGCATCCAGTTCCTCAGGGAAGTGAAAGTGGAACTGAAAAAAGTGACTTGGCCGTCGAGAAAGCAAACCATCGGTTCCACCGTGGTGGCCATTGTGCTGGTGATGATTATATCCCTATTCCTCGGGGTGGTCGACATGAGCCTGACCAGCTTGATTTCGCTTGTTCTTCAATAACTACAGGAGACGGGAAAAGTGGCGTTAAAATGGTACATAGTCCATGTATATTCAGGGTTTGAAAACAAGGTCAAAGCCGCCTTGGAGGAACGCATTGCCCAATACGCCCATCCCGAGAAATTTGATGAGGTTCTGGTTCCGACCGAACAGATCGTGGAGTTGGTCAAGGGTAAACGCAAAGAATCTTCGCGCAAGTTTTACCCGGGCTATATCCTGGTCAGGATGGAACTGGATGATGAAACCTGGCACATCGTGAACGACACCGCCAAGGTGAGCGGTTTTCTCGGCGGACGCTCCAAACCCGCGCCTATTTCGGACGACGAGGCCAACCAGATTTTGAATCGCATGGAAGCTGGGAAACTCAAGCCGAAGCCCAAATACTATTTCGAGACCGGTGATGAGGTCAGGGTCATTGATGGACCGTTCGCCAATTTTAACGGCACGGTGGATGAAGTGAATCCGGAAAAGGGAAAAATCAAGGTGCTGGTCAGTATCTTTGGCCGTTCGACACCGGTTGAACTCGATTTTGTACAGGTTTCCAAGCTTTAAAAAAAGCTAAATCACAAAGCTGAAAAACTGAGCTGAAAAATAGAGCATTAGGAGTATAAAGCAAATGGCAAAAAAGGTAATGGCACAAATAAAACTGCAGATCGCAGCCGGCAAAGCCAATCCGTCTCCCCCGGTAGGGCCCGCGCTTGGGCAGCACGGGGTGAACATCATGGACTTTTGTAAGGCGTTCAATGCCCGGACTGCCAACGATGAAGGCATGATTATTCCGGTGGTGATCACGGTTTTCCAGGACCGGACCTTCAAATTCATCACCAAGACACCTCCCGCGGCGGTGCTGTTGAAAAAAGCGGCCAAGGTTGCCAAGGGGGCCGGAGATCCAAAGCGCGACCGGGTTGGTTCGGTCACCCGTGAGCAGGTCGAAGAGATCGCCAAGATCAAGATGCCGGACCTGAACGCCAACGACATGGACGCCGCTTGCAAAATAATTGCGGGGACTGCGCGTAGCATGGGAATTGATGTCGGCTGATAAAAACTTTTGCGAACCGGTAATTACCGGGAATACAAATGGTGCAAAGCACTCAATTAAGGAGCGGATAGAGAAAGATGCCGAAACGGGGTAAAAAATATCTGGAGTCTCAAAAGAAGATTGACCGCCAGGAAAAGCATGATGTTGACACTGCTGTCCAGAAGGCGATCGAAACCTCTTACGCAAAGTTTGATGAAACCGTAGACGTGGCTGTGCGCCTGGGGGTTGATCCCCGGTATGCGGACCAGATGGTCCGGGGCACGGTTGTCCTGCCTAACGGGTTGGGCAAAACGGTACGGGTGTTGGTTTTTGCCAAGGGGGAGAAAGAGAAAGAAGCACTGGACGCGGGTGCCGATTATGCCGGCAATGATGAGCTTATCGAGAAAATCAAGGACGGCTGGCTGGACTTCGACAAAGCTGTGGCTACTCCCGACATGATGGGTTCGGTGGGTAAAATCGGAAGGATACTGGGGCCGCGGGGACTGATGCCCAACGCAAAGACCGGAACCGTGACGTTCGATGTGGCCAAGGCTGTAAATGAGCTCAAAGCCGGTAAGATCGATTTCCGGGTTGAAAAAGCCGGTATCGTTCACGTTCCCATGGGAAAGGTTTCCTTTGGCGCCGAGAAAATCAAGGAAAACGTAACCGCCTTTCTCGATACGTTATCAAGGCTCAAGCCAGCTTCCAGCAAAGGGGCCTACTTCAAGGGACTTGCTATCTCCACCACTATGGGACCCGGAATCAAGGTTGATACGGCCAGTATCAAAGATCTGGTGAAATAAGGCCTGTCTTTCAGTTTGCAGCGCTTGAATCTGGTGCAATCCACGCTGTTCGTCCCGGCCACCTATCCGGGATACAGTGGTTTACACCGCAAGCGCCAAGTTTACTGTGGGGTTAAAACTCATTTAAACATAGCAGTTCAATAACCTGTCAAAGACCGTAGGTTCACAGTGTGTGTTTAATCGGCATTTGCCGGCCTACCGAGATGGGGGTGCGATATGACACTCACCTCCGGTTTTTACAGATGAGAAAGGAGGTGGAATAAAAAGTGGATTTAGAACAGAAAAAAAGCATTGTTGCCGATCTGCACAAACGGTTCGCCAAATCCAAGGTCCTGATCGTTACCGATTACAAGGGACTGGATGTTACCACCATAAATGCGCTGCGGCGTAAATTGCGCGAAGCAGACGTTGAGTTCAAGGTTGTCAAGAACTCCCTGATGGTACGTGCGGCTGCGGATACTGATGTCGATCTGATCAAAGACAGCTTCAAAGGCCCCAACGCGATAGCTATTAGCTATGACGATCCGGTGGCACCTGCCAAGGTGCTGACTGATTTCGCCAAGGAAAACGAGAAACTCGAAATCAAGCTGGGGGTCATGGATGGCAAAGTGATGGACCTGGGCGCCATCAAGGCGCTATCTTCGCTGCCCTCAAAAGAGGCGCTCATCGGGCAACTGCTCTCCGTTATCAATGGTGTGCCGACTGGACTGGTAAGGACGCTCAACGCGATTCCGGCTGGTTTCGTCAATGTCCTGCAGGCCCTGAAAGACCAGAAGGACGCGGCCTGATTGCGAAACGCACAATGACACAGGCCCGTTTGGCGGCCATGAATCAAGCTTATTTGTAAAAACTTTGGAGGAAAAAGAAAATGGCAGATATTACCAAAGACGATGTAATTGAATTTATAGCGAACATGTCAGTTCTCGACCTGTCGGAGCTGGTGAAGGAAATGGAAGAAAAATTCGGTGTATCGGCGGCCGCCCCGGTTGCTATGATGGCTGCCGGCCCCGCGGATGCCGGTGCCGGTGCGGCTGACGAGAAGACCGAGTTCGACGTTGTTCTGACCGCCGCCGGTGACAAGAAAATCCAGGTCATCAAGGAAGTGCGGGCCATTACCGGACTGGGCCTCAAAGACGCCAAGGCGCTGGTTGACGAAGCGCCCAAACCTGTCAAAGAGGGCATTGCCAAAGAAGATGCCGAGAAGATCAAAGCCCAACTGGAAGAAGCCGGCGCGCAGGTCGAACTCAAGTAATCTGTTCCTGTCTTCCGGTAGTACGTTGCACACGAAAGGGTTCCCGGGCACCCCGCTAATACCAGCAGGGAATGCCGGGAACCCCATGTCGTTGCGAAATAGCCTCGCAACTGATTAACCCTCATTCATTATGGAGATACTATGTCGGAACGTCCCTTGGCAGGCAAACGCATAAGGAAAAACTTCGGCAAGATCAGTAAAATTGTAGAGATTCCAGACCTGATTGGTGTTCAGCGGGAATCTTTTATGCGGTTTTTACAGATGGATGTCCTTCCGGAAAACCGGCGGGATATCGGTCTGCAGGCCGTGTTTAAATCGGTTTTCCCGATCAAAGATTTTACCGGCAGCGCCAGCCTGGAATTTGTATCTTACCGGTTTGCGGAAGTGAAACACAGTGTCGAAGAGTGTATTCACCGGAGCATGACCTATGAGATACCGATTCGGATCACCGTGCGTCTGGTGGTCTACGATACCGATAAAGAAACCGGGTATTCCAACATCCGGGATATCAAAGAACAGGAAATCTATTTCGGCACCATTCCGTTGATGACCGAAAGAGGTACCTTTGTCATCAACGGTACCGAACGAGTGGTGGTCAGTCAGTTGCACCGGTCTTCCGGTGTCTTCTTTGATCATGACAAGGGCAAGTCGCACTCCAGCGGCAAGGTTATCTACAGCTCGCGAATCATCCCGGTGCGGGGATCCTGGATCGACATGGAAATCGATCCCAAGGACATCGTCCAGATCAGGATCGACCGCCGACGCAAGTTCCCCATAACCATCCTTTTCAAAGCCTTTGGATACAATACCGAAGACCTGCTGGCATATTTTTATAAGACTGAAAAAGTCTTTATTGAGAAAAAATCGTTTTTTAAGGCATTTGTTCCGGGACAGCTCAAGGGCAAGCGGGCCGGCATGGACGTGAAGGATCCCAAGTCCGGCGATGTGTATGTTAAAAAAGGCCGTCTCTTCAGTGCCCGGGCCATGAAGAAAATGGAGGCGGCCGGCATTGAACGCATTCCCATGCCGGCTAGTGAGATGCTTGGAAAAGTCGCGGCCCATGCTGTCGTCGGCTCGGATACGGAAGTGCCGCTGCTTAATCCCAACGAGATGATTGGCGAAGAAAGCCTGGAAAAAATTATCGAAGCCGGGATAAAAGAGCTCGACATCTTGTTGATAGACGGTGTGACCGGCAGTGACTCAATTCACAAGACCCTGTTGCTTGACAAAGTGGAGACCAAGGAAGAAGCGCTGATCGACATCTACCGCCGGTTGCGGCCGGGTAACCCTGCTACGCCAGAAGTTGCGCAGGATTTTGTAGACCACCTTTTCTTTAAATCCGCATACTATGATCTCTCGGATGTTGGGCGTTTGAAGATCAATACGCGCCTGGGGATCAACTCTGAAATTGACCTGAAAACCCTGCGGAAGGAAGATATCATGCTCACGGCCAAAACCCTGGTCGAGTTGCGTGATAACCAAGGTATGGTGGATGATATCGACCATCTTGGCAATCGGCGGGTTCGCGCCGTGGGAGAATTGCTGGAGAACCAGTATCGGATTGGTTTGGTGCGCATGGAGCGGGCCATCAAAGAGCGCATGAGCTTGCAAGAAGTCGATGCCCTGATGCCGCACGATCTGGTCAACCCCAAACCGGTCTCGGCCGTAGTCAAAGAATTTTTCGGAACCAGTCAGCTGTCCCAATTTATGGATCAGACCAACCCGCTTTCGGAAACAACCCACAAAAGACGCCTGAGTGCTCTGGGGCCGGGCGGCCTTACTCGCGAACGGGCCGGCTTTGAAGTCCGCGACGTGCACCCATCCCATTACGGGCGTATCTGTCCAATCGAGACACCGGAGGGACCGAACATCGGCTTGATCGTTTCACTCAGTACCTATGCCCGGGTAAATGAATACGGGTTTATCGAAACACCCTATAGCGTGGTCGAAGGCTCCACGGTTAAAAAGGACGTTAAATTCCTAAGTGGGTTTGAAGAGCAGGACCATCCGATTGCCCAGGCCAATGCGCCCCTGGATAAAAAACGGAAATTCGTCAATCCACTCGTGACTTCGCGGGTGGCCGGCGAGTTCATGATGGTTAAACCTGAAGATATCGAACTCATGGATGTTTCCCCCAATCAGCTGGTAAGTGTCTCCGCGTCACTGATTCCGTTTCTGGAAAACGACGACGCCAACCGCGCCCTGATGGGGTCCAACATGCAACGCCAGGCGGTCCCATTGCTGGTTAATGAAGCACCGCTGGTAGGCACCGGTATTGAAAGTGTCGTCGCCCGGGACTCCGGAGTAGCGATCGTTGCTCGACGCGGCGGGGTCGTGGAGGATGTGGATGCAACGCGGATCGTATTGCGCCATCCGGTGGCAGAGGACGGCGCGGTTGAAAAGCCGGTAACCATTTATAACCTGCAAAAATTTATTCGTTCCAACCAAAACACCTGTTTCAACCACCGGCCAATCGTTAAAAAGGGACAAGTGGTGGAGGCCGGTGAAGTCATTGCGGATGGCCCCTCCACAGAAAAGGGCGAATTGGCACTCGGTAAAAACGTGACGGTGGCGTTTATGCCTTGGGGCGGCTATAACTTCGAAGATTCCATCCTGGTCGGCGAAAGACTGCACCGGGATGGTGTCTATACCTCGGTACATATCGAGGAATTTGAGGTCGTTGCCCGGGATACAAAGCTGGGGAAAGAAGAAATCACCCGCGATATTCCGAATGTCGGGGAAGAGGCCCTGAAGGACCTCGACGAAAGCGGCATCATCCGCCTGGGCGCCGAAGTCGGCCCTGGCGATGCCCTGGTCGGAAAAATTACACCGAAAGGTGAAACCCAGCTCTCTCCGGAAGAAAAACTGCTGAGAGCCATCTTCGGTGAAAAGGCCGGTGATGTCAAGGACACCTCCCTGCGGGTACCACCCGGTGTCCAGGGCATTGTTATTGACGCCAAGGTCTTCTCGCGCCGGGGAACAGATAAAGATGATCGCGCCCGTGAGATCGAAGATTCAGAAATTGCGATCTATGAAAAGAATATGGCCGACGAACTGGCGATTATCAGCGATATCGCCCGGAGCATGATCGCAGAAATACCGGCCGGCAAGGCGATTACAGCACCGCTGAAAAAAGACAAGAAGGTCCTGTTGACCAAGGGTACCAAAATTTCCGCTGAAGTCCTGGACGGGATACCTGTTGCCCAGTTGGAAGACCTGGCCGTGGCCGAGGATGCCCTGATCGAAAAACTGCACAATATCATCGATCAGTACCACCGCCAATGCGACGAAGTACGTCACAACTTCGACCAGATGGTCAGCCGCTTTGAAAAAGGCGATGACCTTCCGCCGGGTGTGATCAAGATGGTCAAGGTATACGTGGCCATGAAGCGCAAGCTATCGGTGGGCGACAAGATGGCCGGCCGCCACGGAAACAAAGGGGTGGTCTCAAATATTCTACCCCAGGAAGACCTGCCTTACTTTGCCGACGGTACCCCGGTGGACATGGTGCTCAATCCGCTGGGTGTACCTTCGCGGATGAACGTTGGCCAGGTCCTTGAAATCCATCTGGGACGCGCGGCCAAGGGGCTCGGCGAGCAGCTCAACCAACTGCTCGCAGAAGCGAAACTAAAACAGGTTCGGACGAAGTTGAAGAAGATTTTCGCTGATGCCGTCACCAAAAAACTGATCGATGGTTTCGTCGACGAGGAGCTGATGGAGTTTGCGGGCCATTACCGCAAGGGCGTCCACATGGCCACCCCGGTATTCGACGGTGCCAAAGAGCCGGAAATCAAGGACCTGCTGGAAGAAGCGGGTTTGTCTCGCACGGCGCAAGCCACCTTATACGACGGCCGGACCGGTAAGCCGTTTGACAAGAAAATCACGGTGGGCGCGATGTACATGCTCAAACTGCACCACCTGGTGGACGACAAGATTCATGCCCGCTCCATCGGCCCCTATTCCCTGGTTACCCAGCAGCCGTTGGGTGGAAAAGCCCAGTTCGGCGGTCAGCGGCTGGGAGAGATGGAAGTATGGGCCATGGAGGCTTATGGCGCGGCCAATGCGCTCCAGGAATTTCTGACGGTCAAGTCCGACGATATGGCCGGGCGGACCCGGATGTACGAAAAGATTGTCAAAGGCCAGAACTCTCTGGAACCCGGCCTGCCGGAGTCATTTAAAGTCCTCACCAAGGAACTGCAGGCTCTGGGGCTGGATGTGGCGCTACTGGAAGAATAACCTCATTACAGGGATACATAATGGAAACTTTATACGATTTCTTCGCAAAACCGATCGATCCTCGTAAATATACCGGCGTCCAGGTCGCCCTGGCATCCCCGGAGCAGATTCTAAAGTGGTCGCATGGTGAAATCAAGAAGCCGGAGACAATCAACTACCGGACCTTCAAACCGGAACGCGACGGTCTGTTCTGTGCTAAAATATTCGGTCCTACCAAGGATTACGAATGTAATTGCGGCAAGTACAAGCGCATGAAGCACAGGGGGGTCATCTGTGAAAAATGCGGGGTTGAGGTCATCCAGTCCAAAGTCCGGCGCGAACGCATGGCCCACATCGAGTTGGCCACCCCTTGTGCGCATATCTGGTTCTTAAAGAGCCTGCCCAGCAAGATCGGCAACCTTCTCGATCTTACCTTGAAGAATATCGAGAAGGTTCTCTATTTTGACAACTATATTGTCATTGATCCGAAAGACACGCCGCTTACCAAAGGTCAGCTCCTGTCCGATGAAGCCTATCAAGAAGCCCGGGAAACATACAATGACCAGTTTGACGCCGGCATTGGTGCCGAAGCGGTGAAGGCCATGCTGGCCGATCTGGACCTGGACGCTGAATATCAGCAGCTGCGCGAAGATATCAAGGCCACCGGTTCGGTGGCCAAACGGCAGAAATTGTCTAAACGGCTCAAGATCGTGGATGCCTTCCGGCGATCCGGCATCGATCCGACCTGGATGATCATGGATGTCATTCCGGTATTGCCTCCGGACCTGCGGCCGCTGGTGCCGCTTGAGGGGGGCCGGTTTGCCACTTCCGATCTGAATGACCTCTACCGGCGCGTGATCAATCGGAACAATCGGTTAAAGCGCCTGATAGACCTGAATGCGCCGGATATCATTGTACGCAACGAGAAAAGAATGCTGCAGGAGTCGGTGGACGTGCTCTTTGACAACGGTCGCCACGGCCGGGTGATTACAGGTACCAACAAACGGCCCCTCAAGTCACTTTCCGACACCTTAAAAGGCAAACAGGGTCGTTTCCGGCAAAACCTGCTCGGTAAACGGGTCGATTATTCCGGCCGTACGGTTATTACCGTGGGGCCCGATCTGCGATTGCACCAGTGCGGCCTGCCTAAGAAAATGGCTCTGGAACTCTTCAAGCCGTTCATCTACTACCGGCTTGAGCAGAAAGGGCTGGTTTCCACGGTAAAAAGTGCCAAAAAAATGGTGGAGCGCGGGACCCCGGAAGTCTGGGACACCCTAGACGAGGTTGTCCGGGAATACCCGGTCATGCTCAACCGGGCGCCGACCCTTCACCGGCTGGGAATCCAGGCCTTTGAGCCCATCTTGATCGAGGGCAAAGCCATCCAGCTGCATCCGTTGGTTTGTACCGCTTTCAACGCCGACTTCGACGGTGACCAGATGGCCGTCCACGTGCCCCTCTCGGTTGAGGCCCAGATTGAGGCGCGCGTGTTGATGCTTTCCTCCAACAACATTCTTTCACCGGCCAACGGTAGCCCGATCATCGTTCCGAGCCAGGACATCGTCCTGGGTATCTATTACATGACCCGGGCCACCATCGGAGCGCGTGGCGAGGGGCTGATTTTCGCCAACGCGGAAGAAGTTAGGGTGGCGTACGACGGTGGGATGGTGGACCTGCATGCCCGGATCAAAGTCCGTTTTGGCGAGGACCGCGTGGATACTACGGTCGGCCGTATTTTATTGTGGGAAGTCATCCCCCAGGACAACCTCATGAAGCTGCGTCGTATCATGGTAAATGAAGAAGTGGATGCGGTGGCGGCTTTGGACGCTCTGAAAAACGGCATGGATTTTACCGACGCGGTGGCCGAATTCTCCCAGAGCCAGGACAAAGAACAGGAAGGGTATTTGGGTCTCTTCCGCAAGGATGAGTTCCAACGCGTGTTCTGTGAAAACGATGAGGATGTGGACGCCGTAAATGATTTGGATACCGGTGATTCGAGCAACATCATCTATGACGGACAGACCTACAACATCTTCCACATCATGGATCGCTTACCGGAAATTCCCTTTGAAGCAGTGAACCACGTCATGGACAAAAAGCGGCTGCGAGAACTCATCGATTATGCTTACCGCAACCTGGGACCCAAGGCCACCGTCATTCTTTCTGACCGTTTGAAAGACATCGGCTACCGATACTCAACGGAGGGCGGGCTGTCCATCTCCATCGACGCCATGATCATCCCGGACAGCAAGTGGGACATTCTCAAGAATGCCGAAAACCGGGTCGGTCATATTGACAAGCAGTATATCGAAGGTCTCATCACCCCGGGTGAAAAATACAACAAGGTCGTGGACATCTGGGCCAAGGCCACCGACGACGTGGCCAACGAGATGATGACCTCCATGAAAAACGAGCTCTTGATCGACCGGGAAGGCAACCCGGTGTTGGATGCCGGCGGCAAGCAGTTGTTCACCGAAAGTATGAACCCCATCTACATGATGGCCGACTCCGGCGCCCGGGGCAGTAAGGATCAGATGCGCCAGTTGGCCGGGATGCGCGGTCTCATGGCCAAACCGTCCGGCGAAATTATCGAAACGCCGATTCAGGCCAATTTCCGTGAAGGGCTGTCGGTTCTGCAGTACTTCATCTCGACCCACGGTGCTCGCAAGGGGCTGGCGGATACCGCGTTGAAAACTGCCAACTCGGGTTATCTAACCCGGCGGCTGGCTGACGTGGCCCAGGACTGCGCGGTGACCGAGTACGATTGCGGTACCGCGGACGGCGTCACCGTGGAACCCCTCATGGAAGGTGGTGAGGTCATCCAAAGGCTCAGCGAGAGAATTCTGGGCCGGGTGACCGCCGAAGATATTCTGGACCCGTTTACCGATGATGTCTTGATCCGTACCGGCGTTGAACTGGGGGAGGACGAGGTCAAGCAGATCGAAGACGCCGGCTTGACCTCGGTCAAAATCCGGTCGGTGCTCACCTGCAAAACCAAAACAGGTGTGTGCGTCAAATGCTACGGCCGCGATCTGGCTCATGGTCAGTCGGTTGAGATGGGACAGGCCGTCGGTATCCTGGCGGCCCAATCCATCGGCGAGCCCGGCACCCAGTTGACCATGCGGACCTTCCATATCGGCGGTACCGCCAGTCGCCGGGTGGAGCAGGCCGATATCAAAGCTCGGGTAGACGGTAAAGTCAAATTTATCGATATGAACGTTGTGAAAAATGCCCAGGGCGACAGGGCGGTGATGAATCGTCGTGGTGGGGAGTTTGCCATTCTGGGCGAAACCGGCCGCGAGCGTGAACGATTCCCTGTTATCTACGGCGCCCACCTCCAGGTGGGCGACGGCCAGAACGTGACGGTTGGTGACCTGCTGGCTACCTGGGACCCCTTTGCAACCCCGATCATCACCGAAGTGGACGGTGTCGTCAAATTCGGCGATGTCATTCCCGGTAAAACCCTGCATGAAAAGGTCGACCCGGTTACCGGTAAATCCAGTAAAACCATCGGTGAATCCAAAAGCGGCGAGGAGCGTCCCCGGATCTCCATCAAGGATAGTGAATCAAAAACAGCCTCCTTGCCCAGCGGTTCGGGTATGGCCCGTTACATGCTGCCCACGGACGCCATCATCCTGGTCGAAGAGAGTGATGCGGTCCGGGCCGGCGACGTCATTGCAAAACTGCCGCGGGCGACCACGAAAACCAAGGACATCACCGGCGGCCTGCCGCGCGTAGCTGAACTGTTTGAGGTTAGAAAACCGAAAGAAATCGCTGTCTTGAGCGAGATCGAAGGGTATGTGTCCATCGCCAAGGCCACCAAGAAAGGCAAGCAGAAAGTGACCATCAGTCCGGTGGACGGGGTTGGCGAAAGCAAGAGCTACCTGATTCCCAAAGGCAAACACATCAATGTGTACGAAGGTGATTATGTGCGTGCCGGTGAACCGTTGATCAGCGGCAGTGCCATCCCTCAGGATATTCTGAACATCAAGGGTGAGATTGCTCTGGCCCGCTACCTGGTGGACGAGGTTCAGGAAGTGTATCGCCTTCAGGGTGTCCGGATCAATGACAAACACATCGAAGTGATCGTGCGCCAGATGATGCGGCGGGTTAAGATCATGGATCCCGGCGATACTGAATTCATTATGGAAGAGCAGGTGGATCGCGTCAGATTTGATGACATAAATCAGCAGGCTATCGATAAGGGCCTGAAACCGGCGTATGCGGAATCCCTCATCCTGGGCATCACCAAAGCCTCGCTGAGCACCGACAGTTTCATATCCGCGGCATCCTTTCAGGAAACGACCAAAGTGCTCACCGATGCCAGTATCGCCGCCCGGCAGGACTATTTAAGCGGCTTGAAGGAAAACGTGATTATGGGCCGGCTGATCCCGGCCGGCACCGGTGTGCGGCAATTTCGTCAGCTGGATGTTGAAACCCTAACCGCCCCGGTGGCGGAGGGGTAATAAAACAGTAAAAACTATCACAAAAAAGCTTGACAAGTACTAAAGGGCTGTATATATATCGGCTTTTTAGCAACCCGCGGATTTTCGCTTGATTCCAGCCGGAATCTCACCGGATCCCATCGCGGTCTAGCCATAAAAAATGTGAGAATTGAACGAGGAAAGTATGCCGACTATCAACCAGTTAGTGCGTAAGGGTAGAAAACGCGTCAAGAAAAAGACCACGACACCGGCGCTTAAAGGGTCTCCCCAGAAAAGAGGGGTTTGTACCCGCGTTTATACATCAACCCCGAAAAAACCGAACTCCGCCCTGCGAAAGGTGGCCAGGGTCCGGCTTACCACCGGTATAGAAGTCACGGCTTATATCCCGGGGATCGGACACAACCTGCAGGAGCACTCTGTTGTCCTGGTTCGCGGAGGCCGGGTCAAGGACTTGCCCGGTGTCCGGTATCACATCGTGCGGGGTACGCTGGATACGCTGGGTGTCGAAGACCGGCGCCAGGGGCGCTCCAAGTACGGTGCCAAGAAGCCCAAGTAATATAATGGTATTAATCTACAAATAGAAGATAACAGCTTTCAACAAGTGGTGTGACCTATGCCGAGAAGAAGAGAAGTCCCTGTGCGGCCCATTTTGCCGGACGCCAAGTTCGAAAACAAACTGGTCGCTAAGTTCATCAAGTCGATCATGCGTGACGGGAAAAAGAGTACCGCGGAAAAAATCCTGTACGGCGCTTTCGATATTATCGAGGAGAAGACCAAAGAATCCCCGGTCAAGCTTTTTGAGCAGGCCGTGGAGAACGTCCGGCCCCAGATCGAAGTAAAATCCCGCCGGGTGGGCGGTTCGACCTACCAGGTGCCAACCGAAATGCGTCCTTCCCGACGCACAGCCCTGGGGATTCGTTGGATCATCGGGTTTGCCCGGAAAAGATCCGAAAAGGGGATGGCCTCGAAACTCGCAGCGGAATTGATGGATGCTGCCAGCAACCGGGGCGCCTCTGTCAAGAAGCGGGAAGATACGCATAAAATGGCCGAAGCCAACAAGGCCTTCGCGCATTTTAGATGGTAACCGCATACCGGCAGCCTCATTTTGTTCAATAATTTCAATATTTAAGAATAGTTACCTTACTCATAGTCCGCTTAATACAGGGAGGACGGGAAGATGGCCAAGGAAAAATTTGAGAGGACCAAGCCCCACGTGAACGTGGGAACGATTGGGCACATCGATCACGGTAAGACGACGTTGACGGCAGCGATCACCAAGCACAGTGGTTTGAAGGGCAAGGCGGATTTTGTTCCTTTTGACCAGATTGACAAAGCGCCGGAAGAGAAAGAGCGTGGAATCACGATTGCCACGGCGCACGTGGAGTACGAGACGGACGCGCGTCATTATGCGCATGTGGACTGC